>ERZ824600.2475-NODE-2475-length-19466-cov-4.093761_pt1 | contig 19466 bp, 9 predicted proteins | sample MGYA00519933_ERZ824600 | MGnify/ENA primary metagenome ERZ824600 (study PRJEB31778, sample SAMEA3449178) | human gut metagenome | biome: human gut; feature: human-associated habitat; material: faeces | place: United Kingdom | collected 2010/2012 ... | reverse complement strand
TCCGACGTTCACACTTATCGGTTCGTTGAATCTGATTTTTAAAGAACTTCGCTGACCTCGATCAGCGCAGAAAAGAGAGTTTATCTGAACTTTCTCTTCTTGTCAAGAACATTTCAACGATTCGATTGAATGCATCTCAATGTCTCTTGATTTTCTGCCTCTCGTTCTAAGCAGGTTGCGAACTATATAGGGTTCATTTCGTCTTGTCAAGGGCAAAAAATCCGCGGTCTCATGGAACGCGGATTTCTGCGCTTTAGCTGCGGATCAGGCCGGCGGCCTCCAGCTCCCTGCGGCGGCTCTCTTTGAGGACATTCACCCAAATCCGCTTTTGGCCGTCCTCATTGGCTTCCAAGTAGACGCCCTGAAGTTCAGGGGCGAATCCCGGGAACCGATTGACGCCGACAGCCAGCGCTTCGAAATACGCCTTTACCGCACCGCCCCAGATTTCACCCGGAACACAGCAGATGACACCCGGCGGATACGGCAGCGCGCCTTCCAAGGCGATGCGCCCTTCAGCTTCAGCGAGCGGAATGTACTCGGCATTGCCGCGCATAAATTCAAAGTTCGCCTGCTGAGCAGACATGACAGCCTTGGGAAAATGCTCCCGGCGAAACATTGCTTTCTGCAGATCCTTGATATTGAATTCGCGGGAGAAATCGTGCATTTCCTGACAAAGCTCGCGAATGCGGTAACCCTCGTAGCGCTCTTCCCAGTCGCGGTAAACCTGCGGAATCACCTCCTTCATCGGCGCATTAGCGTCAAGCAGACGCTCAAACCGGGCAATCTGCGTTGTCAAGGACGAGATCTTGGCTGTCGTCTGCGACGGCGTCAGCAGGAAGAGAATCGAGTTCAGGTCACACTTCTCGGGCACAACGCCGTGCGCACGAAGGTAGTTGGCCAGAATCGTCGCGGGCACGCCGAAGTCCTCGTACTCGCCGGTTTCGGTATCAATGCCCGGCGTCGTTAAGAGAAATTTGCACGGATCCACAAAGTACTGGTTGGAACCATATCCTTCAAAGGCATGCCATTTCGCCCCCGGTTCGAATTTAAAGAACCTCAGGTCGCGTGCGATTTCCTCGGTGGGATAGCTCTCCCACGGACGGCCGATCACGACCGGCGGCACAAAAGGCTGAATGTAGCGGCAGGGGCGGTTGAGCTGCTTGCGCGCCTCAATGCCGATCTTCACGCATTCGGCCCAAATGCGGCGTCCCGAGACGCCCGAATGCATCTTGGCATTGATGTCAATCGAGGCAAAAAGCGGATAGAAGGGAGAGGTAGACGCATGAAGCATAAAGGCGTTGTTCACCTGCTTATGCGTCACATACCGTGCCTGCCCTTTCACATGGGCATCCTTTTTGTGAATCTGCGAGGTCTGTGAAAAACCCGCCTGCTGCTTATGCACGGACTGCGTGACGAAAATGCCCGGATCGTCAGGTCCGAGCTCAAGGAGCAGCGGCGAGCAGTCCTTCATCATCGGAATGAACTGCTCGTAACCGACCCAGGCAGAGTCAAAGAGAATGTAGTCGCACAAGCCTCCAATGCGGTCCACCACCTGACGGGCGTTATAGATGGTGCCGTCATAGGTGCCAAGCTGAATCACAGCGCAGCGGAAGGGTCTCGGCGCATCTGCCTTTTCCGGCGCAATCTCAGCCACGCGGCGTCGCAGCTCCGCTTCGTCAAAGCACGCATCATCAATGCCGCCGATAAACCCATACGGATTGCGCGACGTTTCCAGATACACCGGACGCGCACCGGCAAGCACCAGCGCCCCCTGATGACAGGATTTGTGGTTGTTGCGGTCAAAGAGCACCAAATCACCTGGGGTGAGGAGCGAAGAAAGCACCACTTTGTTCGAAGTAGACGTACCGTTGAGCACAAAGTACGTCTTGTCTGCATTGAACACCTTGGCTGCATGCTTTTCGGCCTCAGCCGCGGCCCCCTCATGAATCAGCAGGTCCCCCATGTCCACGTCCGCATTGCACAGATCGGCACGGAAGATGGTTTCACCGAAAAAGTTGGTGAATTCACGACCGGCCGGATGACGGCGGAAGAACGCGCCGCCTTGGTGCCCCGGGCAGTCGAACTGCTCGTTGGCTGTGCTGACGTAGCGGCGAAGACTGCGAAAGAACGGCGGCAGAATCTTTTCCTCATAACTCGTCGCCGCATCCACAAGCTGTCGGACGAAGTAGGCCTCTTCGACCGGATCGTCGTTGACGACGCCCATGCAGCGTCCGATCAGCTCGTCGGGCACGTAGCGGCCTCGTTCGACAAAAATGAAAATAGGAATGCCGAAGCCGTAAGCCTCAATGCGGTCGAGTTCGCCCACTTCGGCGTCCTCTACTGACATGAGCACCACGCTCGTCTCTGTCATTTCTGCTTCGGAAAGCTTCACGACGACCCGATCCTTCGGGAAGTTTTGGAAGGACACGTTGTTGCTCACGGCAATGGCAAGCTTCTGCATGACGAAAGATCCTGAAATGAAATGGCGGCGGCCAATGAGATGCCGGCGCGCGTATCTTAACGGGAGAAGATGCGGATTTTGAAGCACTGCAGACAGTTCGAGCAGCCTGCAGCATAAAAAGGCTGAAGCCGCGCAAGGCGATGCGGCCTCCCGCGGCTTCATTCATTTAAGCATACCGGCCGCTCAAGATGTCGGCCGGCAGGCACTCACCTGATCAGCCGACCCACTGGCGGGCGTTGCGGAACATGCGCATCCACCCGGAGGCTTCCGACCATTGAGCCGGATGCCACGAGAGCTGAACAGCACGGTGGCTGCGTTCCGGATGAGGCATCATGATCGTAAAGCGCCCGTCATCGGTCGTGAACGCCGTGAGGCCGCCCTCGGAACCATTCGGGTTCTGCGGATAGTAGACCGCGGGCTTTCCATTGCCGTCAACAAATCGGGCAGCGGCGTGCGAGAGCACCTCGTCTTCGGACTTGAGGAATTCGACGCGTCCCTCGCCGTGACTATTGACGATCGGCATCACCGAACCGGCCATTCCGGCGAAAAGAATCGAAGGGGACTCGAGAATTTCAACCGAAACGAGGCGTGCTTCAAACTGTTCAGAACGATTGCGCAGGAACTGCGGCCAGTGGGAAGCCCCCGGGATGAGCGAACGCAGACGGCTCATCATCTGGCAGCCGTTGCAGACGCCAAGACCAAACGTGTCGCCGCGCTCAAAGAAGGTGCGGAACATGGCCGAAAGACGATCATTGTTGAGAATCGTCGCCGCCCAGCCGCCGCCGGCGCCGAGAACGTCGCCGTAAGAGAACCCGCCGCAGGCTGCCAGCCCCTTGAAACCCGAAAGATCCAGACGTCCCGAGAGGAGATCGGTCATATGAACATCCCAGGGTTCGAATCCGGCACGCAGGAAGGCCGCAGCCATTTCGTTCTGTGAGTTCACGCCTTCTTCACGCAGGATGGCAATCTTCGGACGAACGCCGGACGCAATGAAGGGCGCTGCAATGTCTTCATCGACATTGAACGTCGTCTTGGCAATGAGATTCGTCGCGCGCTCGGCAGAGATGCCTTCAAACTCTTCATCTGCGCAGGCCGGATTGTCGCGGCCGCGGGCAATGAGATGCGAAGCTTCGCTCCAGGCGGACTGGAGCTTCTCGCGCGGGAAGACCGCAAGCGTCTCACCGTTGGCGCAGACTTCAAGCGCGTCGCTCTTGATAAATTCACCCACGAAATGGCAGCAGTCGGCAAGACCGGCCGCACGCATTTCAGCAACCACTTCCTTCACGCGGTCGCTCGGAACCTGAATCAAGGCACCGAGCTCTTCGTTAAAGAGCGTATTGAGAACCGTTGCGCCGTGAGCCTCAAGGAGAGAGTCGAGCGTGAGGCGGATGCCGATGCGGGAAGCAAACTGCATTTCCGCCGCCGCAGCAAAGAGACCGCCGTCAGCACGATCGTGGTAGCTCATCACGCAGCCCGAAAGCTCGAGCTTGCGCAGCGACGTGACAAAGCGGCCGAGCAGCGTCGGATCTTCGCAGTCGGGCGCCGTATCGCCGAAGCGCTGCGTCGTCTGAGCGAGGATCGAGCCGCCCATGCGGTTTTGGCCCAGGCCCAAATCCACCAAAACCAGCATGCTGTCTTCAAGAACAGGCGTCTTTTTGATTTCAGGGGTGAGCGTCAGCATCGCATTCGTCACCGGCGCGGCTGCCGAAACGATGAGCGACACCGGAGAGGTGACCGTCTTCTTTTCGCTGGCATCTGTCCAGCTCGTGCGCATGGAGAGCGAATCCTTGCCGACCGGAATCGAAATGCCCAAGCCGATGCAGAATTCACTGGCGGCCTTCACGGCGTCAAAGAGACGCGCATCTTCACCGGGGGCGCCGCAGGCGGCCATCCAGTTAGCCGAAAGCTTCACGCGGGCGAGTTCGATATCGGCCGCGGCAATGTTCGTGACTGCTTCACCAATCGCCATGCGGCTCGCGGCAGCGGAATTGATCACAGCCAAGGGCGTACGTTCGCCGACGGCCATAGCTTCACCGCGATGAGTCGTAAACCCAAGCGTCGTAACGGCACAGTCGGCTACCGGAACCTGCCAGGGGCCGACCATCTGGTCGCGCGCGGTCAGGCCGCCCACCGAGCGGTCGCCGATCGTGATGAGGAAGGACTTCGAACCCACTGTCGGATGGCGCATCACATCGTACGCCGCAGCCTCGAGCTCAATGCCTTCTTCGGCAAAGGCCGTGAGCACCTTGTCTTCGTGCTTGACGTTGCGGTGCATACGGGGAGCCTTGCCGAGGAGAACCTCCATCGGCATATTCACGGCGTCGTCTTCGCCGGGGCGCTCCACCTTGAGGTCGCTCTTTTCCGTAATGTGACCGATCACCGCATAGGGGCAGCGTTCGCGGCGGCAGAAGGCGTCAAACTTGTCGAGTCCGGCGGGATCGAGCGCAATTACATAGCGTTCCTGTGATTCGTTGCACCAGATTTCCAAGGGCGACATGCCGGTTTCTTCAACCGGAACCTTCGAGAGGTCAAACTGCGCGCCCTTGCCCGAGAGATCGGCGAGCTCAGGCATTGCGTTGGAAAGGCCGCCAGCGCCGACGTCATGGATAGCCAGGATCGGGTTGGCTTCGCCCATCGACCAGCAGCGGTCGATCACTTCCTGAGCACGACGTTCCATTTCCGGATTGCCGCGCTGCACGCTGTCAAAGTCGAGTGCTTCGGAATTGGCGCCCGTATTCATCGAGCTTGCTGCGCCGCCGCCCAAACCGATGCGCATGCCCGGGCCGCCGAGGACGATCAGCAGGCTGCCCGCCGGAGGCGTCAGCTTCTTCGTCTGATCATCGCGGATGTTGCCGATGCCGCCCGCGAGCATGATGGGCTTGTGGTAGCCGTAACGCACGCCGCCCACATTGGCTTCAAAAGTACGGAAGTAGCCGAGCAGATTCGGACGGCCGAATTCGTTGTTGAATGCCGCGCCCCCCAAGGGACCTTCAGTCATGATGGAAAGCGGCGTAGCGATGCGGCCGGGCGCGCCGTAGGGCTGCGCGTTTTCGACGCCCGCAGAGCAGTCGGAATCGTCTTCCCACTTGTGCGGGGCTTCGCTCAGACGAAGCGCCGAAGTCGTAAAGCCCGTGAGACCCGCTTTCGGATGTGCGCCGCGGCCAGTCGCGCCTTCATCTCGGATTTCGCCGCCCGAGCCGGTAGACGCACCGGGGAACGGAGAAATGGCGGTCGGATGGTTATGCGTTTCAACCTTAAAGACCGTATGCGTACGCTCGGTCTTCATTTCAAAGGTTGAGCCGAAAGGATCCGCATCGCTCGGGCGCGGATAGAGGCGCTCAACGTCACGGCCTTCAAAGATAGCCGCGTTGTCGGCATAGGCCGTAATGGTGAACTGCGGAGCAGCCTTGTGCGTTGCACGGATCATGCCGAAAAGCGTTTCAGCCTTCTTTTCTCCGTCAATCGTCCATTCGGCGTTGAAGATCTTATGGCGGCAGTGTTCCGAATTAGCCTGCGCAAACATCATCAGTTCAACGTCAGTCGGATCACGCTGAAGTTTTTCGAAGGCGTCTGCCAAGTAGGCGATTTCATCGTCGGAAAGCGCAAGACCCATGTCCGCATTGGCTTCTTCAAGCGCCTTACGGCCCTGAGCCAAAAGCGGCACCGTTTCCATCGGACGACCCTGCAGATCTACAAAGAGGTTCTGAACAGGAAAATCCGGCGGCACCGCGGATTCCGTCATGCGGTCGTGAAGCAGCGCGGCAAGTGCACGCTTCTCATCTTCCGAAAGCACCGTGCCCGCTTTCATCTGCACGGAAAAGAGCGTGCCGCGTTCAACGCGGAGCACGCCGGCGACGCCGCAGTTGCCGACGATATCCGTTGCCTTCGAAGCCCAGGGCGAAATCGTGCCGAGGCGGGGAACGACCAGCACGTCAAACGTATTTTCAAGAACCTTGGACGGCGTGGGACCGTAGTTGAGAAGTGCCTGCAGGCGGTCAACCGATGCCGCATCAAGCTCCTTCTCAGCATGCACAAAATGAATGAAGCGGCTCGATACCGCTTCAACGGCGCTGTTGACCTTCTCGAGAGCGCGAAGCAGCCGCTCCTCACGAAAATCCGAAAGTGCGCGAGGCCCTTCGAGGTTGAAGACGATGCCGGCAATGGACGCCATGACTCAGTTCCTATTTGAAGAGAGGGATCAACATTTTTTACCCGCTGACTCGGCCGCATACAGATGGCCGAACGAGCATTTTGCGCGGAATTATAAAGGTGCGGCAGGGCGCACATAAGCCAAACGGCGCCGAAAACAAAAGATTCCGCTGTTATGATCCGCAGCATCGATGCGGAACCACAACGCCAGCGGGATATCGAGCCTGCGCCTGAAGCGGGCAACCGCCGTTTTTCACGCCGAGGCCTTCATCATGATCAGGCCGACAACAATGAAGCCGGCTGCAGTCACCCGCATGAGTGAGAGTGATTCGCCGAACATAACGACGCCCGCCGCAAACGCACCGACAGCGCCGATCCCCGTCCAGACGACATATGCCGTGCCGAGCGGCAGCGTCCTCATGGCAAGCGCAAGGAGCGCGACTGAGCCAATCATCGCGAGCACAGTGATAAGGGACGGAATCAGCAGCGTGAAACCATTTGAAGCCTTCATGGCAACGGCCCAAAGCGTTTCAAGAATGCCTGCCGCAATTAAGTAAATCCAGGCCACAGAGGCCTCCTTCCTGAAAAAGAATGAAGCTCCGGGCCGTCCCGGGCAAGAGTTCCCAGACTGCCCCTTATTGCGGCGCAGCCGGATCGAGGTCGTCCTCGATAAGTTGAGGACCCATTCTCGCACGTGAAGCGCTCTGCGGAGCCCTTAAAACTTCGGGCGGCCGCCCGAAAAAGGCGGCCGCCCGAATACTGACGGATCTATCAGATTTCAAATCAGCGCATTATTCACGCCAGAGCGGCGCAGCCTCCGACTGCTTGTCGCGAAGCCACTTGTCAACCGCCGCTGCGCACTCACGCCCTTCAGCCAGAGCGTTGACGACAAGCGACTGACCGAACCGGCCGTCGCCCGCCGCAAAGATGCCTTCGGCAGCCGTGCGCCATGCTTCAGGACCGTCTACCGGCGCTGCAATGGAGCCGCGTTTATCGGTAGCCAGTCCCAACGCCTTCACAATGGCATGCGAAGGATGCGCGTAGCCCATCGCAATCAGCACAACGTCAGCCTTGACCTCGCTTTCGGTGCCTTCGATCGGCGTGATTTTGCGTCCGGGTCCCCATTTGACCTGTACGGTCTTCACGGACTCCACGGCATTCTTGCCTTCAAAGCTCACCGTATTGGTAGCAAAAAGCCGCGTGCACCCTTCTTCCTGAGAAGTAGAAGTCCGCTTGATATGGCGCCAGTCCGGCCACTCACGCATCAGATCGGCCTTGAGCGGCAGTTCGGCGTGATAGTCGAGCTGCGTCACGGAGGCAGCCCCCAGTCGGCTGGCCGTGCCGATGCAGTCGCTTGCCGTCTCGCCGCCGCCGATCACCACAACATGCTTGCCGCGGACCTGAACCGGATTGACGCCGCCCCCGGAATTCACCCGATTCTGTGCAATCAGGAAGTCAAGCGCGAAGTGAATCCCGGAGAGCTCGCGCCCGGGGAGTTTCAAATCACGCGGCACTTCAGCACCCAAAGCCAACACGACGGCGTCGTACTTGGCTTGAAGGGCTGCAATGGAAATGGTCGATTCCGCATCATCATGAACCCCCGGCTCAAGCGTTTCTCCGTCGGTCCCCGTGACGCGGGTGGAGAGCACGAAACGCACCCCCTCGCGCACAAGCTGATCGAGTCGGCGGTCAACCACCTTCTTGCCGAGTTTGAAGTCAGGAATGCCGTAGCGCAAAAGACCGCCCGGCTTATCCATCTTTTCGTAAACGGTAACCGCATGCCCCATCCGAGCAAGCTGCTGTGCCGCGGCCAGGCCTGCTGGGCCAGAGCCCACCACAGCCACGCAGCAGCCCGTTGAGGCAGCTGCCGGCTGCGGCGTCACATAACCTCGACTAAAGGCTACCTCGGCAATTTTCTTTTCGATCGCCTTGATCGAAACTGCATCGCGGTGAAGACCAAGCGTGCAGCCTTCCTCGCAGGGTGCGGGGCAGATGCGTCCGGTAATCTCCGGGAAGCTGTTGGTGGAATCGAGCACCCGCCAAGCCGATTCCCAGTCGCCGTCCGAGACGTACTGCTGGGTATCGGGCATGGTGTTGTGCAGCGGGCACTGGTGCTGACAGAAAGGGATCCCGCAGTCCATGCAGCGGGACGCCTGTTCACGCCCTTCAGTATCGGAATAAATCGCAATGAATTCGTTGAAGTGCTTAATTCGCTCCTCAACAGGTTCATGGCGCGGTTCCAAACGGGTGAATTTGAGAAAGCCTCCATCGAGTCCCATTTCAGTTCTCCTCCTTCTTGAGGCTCGCAAGAGCATGCTTGTATTCGAGCGGGAACACCTTCGTAAACCGGCCGAGCGCTGCCGGCCAGTCGGCGAGCATCTCACGCGCCGTCGGACTGCCGGTGAGTTCAGCATGGCGTTCAACGAGGCGCTTTAAGAGCACTTCATCTTTCTGACCGTAATGGAGCGGTTCATCGGAGCCTTGTTCGGACGCAGGCAGCACGTGCGAAAGCTCAAAAGCTCCGTCACTCATTTTTGCGGCGAGCTCATCGTTGGGATCCCAGACGTAAGCGATGCCGCCCGACATACCGGCCGCGAAGTTTCGGCCGGTTCGTCCGAGAATGACTGCTGTGCCGCCCGTCATGTATTCGCAGCCGTGGTCGCCGCACCCTTCTGCAACCGTCGATGCGCCGGAATTGCGCACAGCAAAGCGTTCGCCGACGACGCCGGAAATAAATGCCTCGCCGGACGTAGCGCCGTAAAGACAAGCATTGCCGGCAATAACGTTCTCGTTCGGTCGGCCGTCAAAAGACGAGCTCTTTTTCACAGCGATCGAGCCGCCGGAGAGCCCCTTGCCGACATAGTCGTTGGCGCCGCCCGTCAGACGAAGCGAAATGCCTTTGCCGAGGAAAGCGCCGAAGCTCTGACCCGCCGTCCCCACAAGCTCAAAGAGCGCGAAGTCGTCGGGCAGTTCCCCTTGAGCTTCCTGCGCGGCAATGCCCGAAAGCATCGTGCCAACGGCGCGGTCGGTATTGCCGACGCGGGTCTGCACCCGCATCGGGCGCTTAGCCTTCAGCGCTTCAGAAAGTTCGGCAGCATAGCGAAGGTCAAAGGCCTTCTCGAGCTCATGATCCTGCGGCTCCGTCGAGAGCAGCGGGAAGCCCTTTGGATTGGGGAGCTTATAGAGGATCTTTTCGAGCGAGAGCTTCGAAGCCTTCAGGCCGTCGAGTCCCGAGCGCTTGCGAAGGTATTCCACATGACCAATCAGATCATCAAATTTCGCCACGCCGAGCTGCGCCATGATTTCGCGCACTTCCCGAGCGACAAAATGGAAGTAATTCTCCACATGTTCCGGGCGTCCCACGAACTGCCGGCGAAGCGCCGGATCCTGAGTCGCAATGCCGGCCGGGCAGGTGTTCTTCTGACACTTGCGCATCATCAGGCACCCCATTGCCACGAGCGGCGTCGTTCCGAAGCCGAATTCATCAGCGCCGAGCATGGCGCCGATCACAACGTCTCGGCCGGTCTTGATCTGCCCGTCCACCTGCAGCCGTACACGGCCGCGGAGATTATTCATGACGAGCGTCTGCTCCACTTCTGCGAGCCCGATTTCCCACGCGCTGCCGGCGTGCTTAATGGAGGTCGCCGGAGCCGCGCCGGTGCCGCCGTCATGTCCGGAAACCACAATGTGGTCTGCCTTGCACTTGGCCACGCCGGCGGCCACCGTGCCGATGCCGGCCTGAGAAACCAGCTTGACGCCGATGCCGGCATGCGGATTGGCGTACTTGAGGTCGAGAATGAGCTGAGCCAAATCCTCGATCGAGTAGATGTCGTGGTGAGGCGGCGGCGAAACCAGCCCGACGCCCGGCAGCGAATGGCGGAGCATGCCGATATATTTCGACACTTTCTTGCCCGGGAGCTGCCCGCCTTCACCGGGCTTCGCACCCTGGGCCATTTTGATCTGGATAAGGTCGCCGTGAGCAAGGTAGTCCGTCGTGACGCCGAAACGCCCTGAAGCAACCTGCCGAACGCGTGAGCGCAGGCTGTCGCCCGGGTGCAGGGGATAATCCACTTCGACATCGCCGCCGAGAATCGCCTTGAGCGAGGTTTCTGTCGTCACCGGGGCATTGCGTCGAACGTCTTCACCGCCTTCGCCGGAGTTGCTCGCGCCCTTCATACGGTTCATCGCCACCGCCATCGTCACGTGAGCTTCGGTGGAAATGGCGCCGACAGACATCGCAGCCGTGGAGAAGCGGCGAATGATTGACGCTTCGCTTTCCACAGACTCGAGCGGTATGGCCTTGCCCGGCACGAACTCAAAGAGTCCACGAATGGTGAGAAGATCCCGGGCCTGATTGTTGATGAGCCCGGCATAGGTCTGGTACTCCGCCCAGCTGCCTTCACGCACGGCGCGCTGCAGATGCACGACCGCGTCGGGCGTCCAGAGATGGTGCTCACCTCCCTGACGATACATGTACTGACCGCCCGCAGCGAGGGGAATCACCTTGCGCTCGATGGCTTCAAAAGCGCGCTTATGAACGGTTACGGCTTCTCCGGCGACATCAAAGAGATCGAGCCCCTCCACCGGACTGGGCGTATTGGTGAAGTACTGATCGATAAAGCTCTTTTTGAGGCCCACAGCCTCGAAGATCTGTGCGCCGATGTAGGACATGTAAGTCGAAATGCCCATGCGCGCCATGATCTTATTGAGACCCTTCATGATGGCGTGCAGATAGTTGTCGACATACTTTGCGCGCTCTTCCTCGTTCTTGGCGAGCGACTCCACCACCGCAAGCGCGAGATAGGGATGCACCGCTTCAGCGCCATAGCCGCCGAGTACGGCAAAGTCATGAACGGATCGCGCTGACCCGGTTTCGACCACGAGACCGGTACTCGTACGGAGCCCTTCTTCCACGAGACACTGGTGCACGGCCGAAGTGGCGAGGAGCGCCGGAATGGCCACGCGTTCACGCGAAACTTTTCTGTCCGTGAGAATCAGAATGTTGATGCCGCTGCGGACCGCATCGACCGCTGCGGCGCGGATGCTTGCCAGACGCGCTTCAATTGCTTCGCGTCCCCAGGCAAGCGGATAGGTAATATCGATCTCTTTGGAGTGGAACTTCCCGTCGGTAAAGTCCGCGATGGCACGAATACGCTCCATCTGGGCGCCGGTGAGCACGGGCTGCTCCACTTCGAGACGGACGGGCGGGTTCACGGCCATGATGTTCAGGAGGTCCGGACGGGGACCAATGAACGACACGAGTGACGTCACCATCGCTTCTCGGATCGGATCGATCGGCGGATTGGTCACCTGAGCAAAAAGCTGGCGGAAATAGTCGTAGAGCATCTGCGGACGCTCGGACAGGCAGGCAAGCGGCGCATCGTTGCCCATGGACATCACCGGATCCTGACCTTGATAGGCCATGGACTTGAGAATGCGTTCCACGTCCTCACGGCTAAAGCCAAAGACGCGCATGAGTTCATTGCGTCCGAGCAAAAGCGGAGCGGAGGCAGGCGTCTGCGGAATATCGTCGAGACGGATGCGGATCTTGTCGATCCATTCGCGATAGGGATGCTGCGCAGCGAGCGAACCCTTCACCTCATCATTGCCGATAATGCGGCCCTGCTCCAGGTCGAGCAAGAGAATCTTGCCCGGCTCCAGACGCCAGCGGCGGCGGATGCGGCTTTCGTCGATCACCGCGGCGCCCGACTCTGACGCGAGGATCACCAAATCGTCTTTCGTCTCCAGATATCGCGCCGGACGCAGACCGTTGCGGTCGAGAATCGCGCCGATTTGACGGCCGTTGGTGAAAGCGACCGCTGCCGGTCCGTCCCAGGGTTCCATCATGGCAGCGTTGTATTCATAAAGCGCCCGCAGCCGAGGATTCATGGTCTTGTTCTTTTCCCAGGCTTCCGGGATCAGCATCAAGGCGGCCTGAGCAAGCGAGTAGCCCGCCATGGTCAAAAGCTCGAACGCATTGTCAAAGGATGCCGAGTCGCTTTGACCTTGGAAAATGAGCGGCCAGAGCTTTTTGAGATCGTCGCCGAGGACCGGCGACGAAATGTGCTTTTCGCGCGCGAGAATCCAGTTGAAGTTGCCGCGCAGCGTATTGATTTCACCGTTGTGAGCGATGTAGCGGAAGGGATGAGCGAGCTGCCACTGCGGGAAAGTGTTGGTTGAAAAGCGCTGGTGAATCATCGCCAGAGCGGAAATGCAGCGTGCATCCTGCAGGTCGCGGTAGTAGATGCCGACCTGTGTGGCCAAGAGCTGACCCTTATAGACCACGGTGCGCGCCGAGCACGAACAGATATAGAACTCTTTGCAGTGCTTGAGATGCAGATTCGCAATGGCAATGGAGGAGCGCTTGCGGATGATGTAGAGCTTGCGCTCGAGCGCGTCGGTCACCAGCACATCCGGGCTGTGGCCGATGAACACCTGACGAATGACCGGCTCTTTTTCGCGAACGACGGGCGACATGGGCATGGAACGGTCAATCGGCACGTCACGCCAGCCGAGAATCATTTGGCCTTCGGCCGCAACAGCGCGTTCAATTTCCTCTTCGCAGGCATGACGTGAAGCCGCCTCCTGCGGAAGAAAAACCATGCCGACGCCATATTCGCCGGCGGGCGGGAGCTTCACGCCCTGATTCATCATATCGTCGCGATAGAGCTGATCGGGTATCTGAATCAAGATGCCCGCACCGTCGCCCTGCAGGGGATCAGCGCCTACAGCGCCGCGGTGCCGCAGATTCTTCAGTACGTCGAGCGCCTGACTCACGATGCTGTGGCTCTTTTGGCCCTTGATGTGCGCAATGAAGCCGACGCCGCAGGCGTCGTGCTCAAATTCGCTTCGGTACAAGCCGCAGGAATTCGTCATGTTTCATCTTCCTCGGGATGCGGCCGTCTAAATCGACCGCCCCGCGTCGTGCTGCGCCTTCAAAGAGAGCGGCGTTTTCCGAGGACGCCTTTGAGAGCCGAAAGCTTTTAGAGCCAGAGGTCCCTCAACTGCTTCCCGAAGGGCAGACGGTTTGTCGTAGAGATCGCGGTCGCGCTCAGCGGGGAGGTCGGCGGCCGTGTCTCGGGGTTCTTACCGAAGAATGCTCGAGTTGACGAAGCGTAAGCGTCTTGCAGGCGCGTGGATTGGAGAGTTCGATTTGATCCATCACAAATAATACGAAATCGGGAGTTGTGCTTTTGAGTGGTTTACCTTACCTCCTCAGGCATTTTCCTCATCCCCAAAGTCGGTATCCGCAGGGCGGATGAACGACTGCTTTAAAGGTCTTTTTCACTTCGCGCCGGCGGATCATTCGAGGACGGCGAGAGAAACGAATCAAGTGAAAAAAACTCCCCAACGACCGTGTCGCCAGGGAGCCTTTTGAGAATCCTTTCAGCCCTGAGCTGCCGCCGCAGCGGTTTGCTTGGGGCAGAGAAAGGTTCTCGAGAAGCCGGATGAAGCGCAGCTTCTATTAGCAGACTTCGCGGATCCAGCCTTCAGGCGCTTCAATTTCGCCGTCCTGAATGCCGGTGAGCGTCTTACGCAGACGACCGCTGATTTCGCCCATCTTATCCATGCCGGAAGGCAGAACGATGTCGCCTTCATGCGTATGAATGAGGCCGACAGGGGCGATGACGGCAGCCGTGCCGCAGAGGCAGCATTCCTTCATGTCCTTGACTTCGTCGAAACGCACCTTGCGTTCAATCACGTTCAGACCGAGGTAGTGTTCGGCCACATAAACGAGCGAACGGCGTGTGATGGAGGGCAGAATCGACGTGCTCTTCGGAACGATGAGGTTGTCGTCCTTATCGACGAAGAGAACATTGGCGCCGCCGGCCTCTTCAACGTAAGTACGCGTCTGCGGATCCAGGTAGAGGTTTTCAGCATAGCCGGCGCGGTGCGCATCCATCGTCGGGTGCAGGCTCATGGCGTAGTTAAGGCCGGCCTTGATGTCGCCGGTGCCGTGCGGGGCCGCACGGTCCCAATCCGACACCACGAGCTTCTGGGGCTTCACTGCGCCCTTATAGTAGGCGCCCACAGGCATTACAAAAATGCGGAAAAGGAAGGACGGGGCCGGGGCCACACCAATCTGCGGACCCGAACCGATCATGAACGGACGGATGTAAAGCGAGCAGCCCGTGCCGTAAGGCGGCACCCAAGCGGCATTCGCGCGAACCGTTTCAAGCACGGCCTCAACGAACTTTTCCTTCGGATAGCTCGGCATTTCCAGACGGGCGGCCGTGTTGTACATGCGTTCGGCGTTCATATCCGGACGGAAGGTGACGATCTTGCCCTGCTTTGTCGTATAAGCCTTCAGACCTTCGAAACAGCTCTGGGAATAATGGAAGACGCAGGCGGACTCCAGCAGCGAGATGTGCTTGTCAGTGATGAGCTTGCCGCCTTCCCAAGCGCCGTTTTCCCACTCATCCTGATAACGGTAGTCCGTCGGGGTATAGGCAAATCCGAGCTTCGCCCAGTCGATGTTCTTTTTTTCCATTTTGGCTTCATCCGAAGAGTAAATACGCTCCGCCGTCCGTCTGTGGGTCGGCCGCCGACGCTCGGGCGGAGAAAAAAATCGTTCTGCTTGACGAGCCTCCCGCAGGCGAGGAGGCCGTTTGAAGCATGTCAAAAATCCTATCACCCGAGTTCGGGCCGTCTAACGAGGCTTTTAGGGCTTTTCCACTAGCCGATTGAGCTTAAAGCGAATCGAAGCCATTTTTTGCGCATTCCGCCCTTTTCCTCAATAATGTTTCCTTGTTTTTCAATGCAATTTGATTGTTCTATATCTTTTTTTGCATCAACTGAATCGAATTAGCAAAGCGGTTTCCAAAGAGACGCAGCTCAGGCATACCAACCTTTGTCCGCTGCCGCGACCTCATCGGACTGACCAAAATGCGAAAGACCGCAGCGGAGTTATCCTCCGTGCGGTCTTTTTTCATTTCTTGCCTTCAAAGAGAGGCTGCTTAGGATTTGTCAGCAGGTTTGAGCGTTTCAGTCTCAGCTTCTGCCTTCACTTGAGGCGCTGCCGGCTCCGGCGAACCGACCTCAGGGGCAGGGTCCGACGCAGCATTCGCTGATGCGATATCGGCGGGCTGAGCAGCTTCCGCTGGTTTCGCCGGTTCCATCGGCTGATCCGTTGCTGCAGGCTTTGAGCGCTTAAAAACACCTTTGAGCTTATTCAATCCGGAGAGGCGCGAAAAACTCCACTTAGCTGATTTTTGAGCGGCTGCTTCCTGCGCATCTGCCTCGGCAGCATCTTCAGCAGCCGCGCCTTCCATCTCATCCGTCATGCCTACCCCCGGGCCGGCTTCAGCTCGTGCCTGTGCTTCACTCTGTCGGGCTGCCTCTGCGGCCGCAGCCTCAACATCTCCCTTGCAAACCGGATTGCCGAGCGTGATATCTGCGCGCATAGCAGCGGCCGTCTGAGCGGAAATCAAGCGCGCAGAAGCCTCAACGGTCGAAAGAAAAGTCACCTTCTCCATCTTCACTTCAGGCCAAATGCCGCGAGAAGTAGCGGCCACCACAATGGGCAGATTGGGCGAAACGCGTCGAGCAGCCTCGGCAATGCGCAGTGACTCCGCACCCGATTCGAGCAGCACCAGCAGCTTGGCGTTATGCAAATGCGCGTGAATCCAAGTCTCCTCAGTACTCGGATCTCCCAAAACGACAGAGATCTTGCGATCGTCGAGCGCCTTGGCATTGGCTTCATCAGAACTCACTGCCACGACCGGAATACCGCTTTCTTCGAGGGACACCGCAAGGCGATCCAGAAGCGGTCCGGAACCAGCCACGACAGCCTGTCCCTGAAGCTTTTCGGCCTCCGTATCAGCAGGAAGGGATTCATAAGGCGCGTGGCGCATTGCTGCGCGTCTCGCCCAAGCAAATCGAGAGGTCAGCCAGCGGCTGATGTGCGGCTCTGCCCAGAAAAGTCCTGGATTCAGCGCGATTGAAAGAATGGCGCCGGCCACAACGAGATTAACCGTCGACATATCCGCCAAGCCAAGCTCTACCGCCTGACCGATCAAAATGAAGGAGAATTCGCCGATCTGCGCCAGCGCTACCGCCGCAATCATGGCGGTATGGAGCGGATAACGCATGAAATAAACGAGACCGAATGCACCAATCGATTTGCCGAAGAGAATAATCAGCAGAACGGTTAAAACCTCAAGCGGGGACTCGAGCAGGATATGCCAGTCAAAGAGCATGCCGACGCCGACAAAGAAGAGTACGGAGAAGGCGTCCTGCAGCGGCAGCGATTCCGTCGCCGCACGATGCGCAAAGCGGCTTTCACGCATCACCATGCCGGCAAAGAAGGCCCCCAGCGCAAAACTCACATGGAAGATTTCCGATGCGCCGTAGGCGACGCCGACCGCTGCGGCCAGTACAAAGAGCGTGAAGAGTTCGCGCGACCCCGTACGGGCAACCTGCCCCATGGCCCAAGGCAGCACTCGGCGGCCGACGACGAGCATGACGACCACAAAAAGCGCGGCGTTGAAAAGCGTCTGACCGATCATCCAGAGAATGTCGGCATTGGCCAGACGCGTCGAGGCCCCGGGCGTCCCCGGCATCATCAGATTGGCAAAGGGCGGCAGCAGCACGAGGATGAGCACGGTGGCAATATCTTCGACCACCAGCCAGCCCACCGCAATGCGTCCGTCGGGACTCGTCAGTTTGCCGCGCACGTCAAGTGCCTTTAGGAGCACTACAGTCGAAGCGCACGAAAGCGATACGCCAAGCACGATGGCTTCCGCCCAGTGCCGATCAAAGAACCAATGCGCAAAGCACGCTCCGAGCGCAGTAGCGATCGTCATCTGCAAAACTGCGCCCGGCACAGCAACACTTTTGACAGACCAAAGATCTTTGAGCGAAAAGTGAAGGCCAACGCCGAACATCAGCAGCATCACACCGATTTCCGAGAGCTGCGAGGCGAGCGCAGCGTCCGCAACGACGCCGGGCGTGTACTTGCCCGCCGCAATGCCCGCGAGCAGATAACCCACGAGAGCCGGCGATCGGAAGACACGTTCGGCTATAAAACCGAAGACAAGCGCAAGTGAAAAAGCGATAACCAGCGTCGAAATCAAAGGCAGCGAATGGTCCATTAGCGGCTCGATGGGGATGGAGTTGGCGATCTGCGGCTGCAGGTGACGAATTTGGAAGTATACCTTTGACGCTTAAGCTATTTCGTGTATGCATCCGCCAATAAAGCAAAGAATAGAAATCTGTTGCTTAAGTTCCTCGGGAAACCTCTCCAACACCCATATTGCCCTAGCCCGAAGCGTCATAAAAACGTAAAATCCCGTCTCGAACATCATTACCAGCCTGCGCATCGCTTGTCCCTTCTGGATTCCGTGCATTGCGCCCGCAGCAATATGACCGAATCGACGGAAGATCAACTGCAGTCCGAGCCCGGGGGTTCCCCGGCTCAAGCATCGCAAAAAGTTCAAACTAAGCCCGTCGGCGCGGCAGGCATCGGCACTCCCGCAGCTGCTGTGGCAGCTGCGCGTTCCGGCATCCGCCAGTCGCCCTGCACGGCATCACCGACTCAGCGGCCGCAAATTCAAATTGTTGCCGTTATTCCGGTATATGACCAGCCGGCCAAGCTCGAATCCGTCGTGCAGTCGCTTCGACAGCTTGCGCTTCCTGTCATTGTCGTTGATGACGGCTCACACGAACCCACCAAGAGTCTCTGCGATCGTCTCGCCGCCCCTCAGGTGAAGGTGATCCATCAGCCCTTCAACCAGGGCAAAGGCGCTGCCGTCATTGTCGGTTTTAAAGCCGCCGTCCGCATGGGCTTCACGCATGTGCTGCAGATTGATGCCGACGGGCAGCTCGATTTCGGCGCGGTGCCGAATTTGATCCGCCTCGCGCAGAAATTCCCGCACGCTCTGATCTGCGGCACGCCGCAGTTTGACGCCTCTGCGCCGCCCGCCCGCAAGTGGGGCCGACGGGTAACCAACTTCTGGTGTTCCGTCAACAGTCTTTCCATGTCCTTTGGGGATGCAATGTGCGGCTTGCGAATCTATCCTCTGGACTCTGCGCTCGCCATCTGCGAAAACGCCCGCATCGGACGCCGCATGGAGTTTGATCCGGAAATTTTGGTGCGCCTCCTTTGGGCTGGCGTGCGGGTGAAAAATGTTCCCGTTGCCGTCACCTACCCCAAAGACGGTGTCAGTCACTATGCACCGTTTAAGGACACCATGCGCATCAGCTGGATGCACAGCCGGCTCTTCCTGCAAATGGCTACGCGCATGCCGATCATCTTGTGGTCGCGTATCTTCGGCTGGACGGCTGAATGCGAGTGTCCGTCGGGTTCAAGAAAGTCCTGCTGCTCCATGCCTAAAGGCAAAACGGTCCCGCAGTCCAAAGCGCCGAAAACCGCTCAGCCGGCAGCTGCACCCGTGAAGCCTCAGGCCAAAGCTGCCCCTAAACGTCCGCCCATGACGCCCGAAGAAAATGAACGGGCACGGCGCGCCTTTCATGCCGCAACGGTTGCCAAACGAAACGCGGATCGTGCATTGGCCCAAATCGAGCAGGAAGCGGTTGACCGACCGGGATCCTCGGACCGCTCAATCTAAATTCTGGATGTCTCGAATCACTCCCTCGAGGGCGGCAGACCTCTCCAATGACGAAGAAAAGCACCGGCAGCCTCTTCATTCCAGCAAGCTGCCGGAATGGCCGACTTTGACCGAACGCACCAGCGTACTCGGCATCCGCATCCTGCTTTTCATTCACCGCCATTGCGGCGCTCTGCCCTTCAGAATAGTTTTGCGGATGGTGAATGCCGTCTACTGGTTCTCCTCTCCCCGTCTGATCTCTGGACCACCCACCCGCTGTCAAGCGGTCTACCGCTGTTTTTGATTCC
>ERZ824600.2473-NODE-2473-length-19479-cov-3.401462_pt1 | contig 19479 bp, 16 predicted proteins | sample MGYA00519933_ERZ824600 | MGnify/ENA primary metagenome ERZ824600 (study PRJEB31778, sample SAMEA3449178) | human gut metagenome | biome: human gut; feature: human-associated habitat; material: faeces | place: United Kingdom | collected 2010/2012 ... | reverse complement strand
ATCCTCAAATGATGCAGCAAAAGATGATGGAGTTCTACAAAGAACATAAATTTAACCCTATGGGTGGCTGTTTACCTCTGTTAATTCAGATGCCGATATTTATTTTATTATATTCAGCGTTGATAAGTCCTCAATTTATTCAAGTTGCAGGTGATCAACACTTTTTATTTATAAAAAGTTTGGCTACAACTATGAGAGCAACTGCCGGTATTTCTGAAAATGGAAAGTTAGGGGCTGCTGTGGGTGACAAATTTATTTTAGGTAATACCGCAACAGTTTATTTGCCTGATGAAACTATTAAAAATGTAAAGGTTACAGATCCGGCTCAAGCAGTTGAAATTGTTGGGGTTTTAGAACCTGGTAAAGATGTTCAACTGCAGGTTAGTTTGAATCATTTCAGTAAATTGAAATTTGACCAGATAAATAAGATTCAAAAAGCTGATTTAACTGTAACTAATACGAATATAAGAGAAAATGAAACAATAACATTTACAAGAGACGAAAATGTTGAAAATGGAATTTTAACAGCTACGGTGCCGACAATTCCTGTTAATAAAACTCTTCATTGGGATGTAATAATTTTAATTGTTCTTTTTGCAGCTACAATGCTTGTATCTCAAAAAATAATGATGTCAATGACAAAAACAGAATCTACTGATCCAACTCAGCAGGCTTTGCAAAAATCCATGGGAACATTCATGCCATTGATGATTATTGCTACTTTTGTTATTATTCCGATACCTGCTGGGGTGTTGTTATACTTAATTACAAGTAATATTATTCAAATTATACAAACTGTTGTTATAAATAAACAGATTGATAATGAGCAAGCAAAGAAAAATGATTCTGTGAATGATGATGAATTAAAAAATGCTAAAAAGGTTGACGAAAAAAAGTAAATTTATGATTTTCAAATTTTAATTAAAACAGCTCTAATTGATCATTATTAGAGCTGTTTTTTGTGTATAATTAAATTAAGTTAATAAGGAATAAGAAATGAATATATCAGAATTTGATTATGAATTGCCGGAAGAATTAATTGCGCAAATGCCTGCAGATAAAAGAGAAAATTCAAAAATGTTAGTGCTTGATAAGGAAAAACAAACAATAGAGCATAAACATTTTTTTGATATTACAGACTATTTAGATGAAAATTGCTTACTAGTATTAAATAATACAAAAGTTCTTCCTGCAAGATTATATGGAACAAAAGATACCGGAGCAAAAATTGAAGTGTTTTTACTTGAGGCAAAGCAGGATAAACAATGGTCATGTTTAATTAAGCCATCAAAGAGGATAAAACCAGGTACAATAATAACTATTTGTGAAGAACTACAGGTCAAAGCTTTAGAAAAACTTGAAGATGCCGGAGAATGGCTGGTTGAACTGATATATGATGGAAATTTATTTGAAATTTTGCATAAAGTAGGAAACATCCCGTTGCCACCATATATAGAACGGAAGCTTCAGTCAGATGAGCTTAAGCAATTTGATATGAATAGATATCAGACTGTTTATGCAAAAGATGAAGGGTCTGTTGCAGCTCCTACTGCTGGATTACATTTTACGGAAGATATACTTGAATCATTAAAAAATAAAGGTGTTGATATAGCATATGTAACCCTTAATGTTGGATTGGGTACCTTTAGACCTGTAAAATGTGAGAATATTTTAGAGCATAAAATGCATTCTGAAACTTTTGAGATAACAGATGTTGCTGCTGCTAAGATTACTGAAGCAAAAAAGCAAGGTAAAAAAATAGTCGCTGTTGGGACGACAACTGTTAGGACTTTAGAAACCGCATACCAAAAATTCGGTTGTATAAAAGCTTGTCATGATCATTCAGAATTATTTATTTATCCGCCGTACGAATTTAAAGTTATAGATGAACTTATAACTAATTTTCATTTGCCAAAGTCAACATTATTGATGCTTGTAAGTGCTCTTGCCGGTAAAGAATTTATTTTTAAAGCTTATCAAGAGGCTATAGAGAATAAGTATAGATTTTTTAGTTATGGTGATTGTATGTTTATACAATAATAGAAATGCTGCGTTTCTATTTGAATATTGACTTTTTTATTATTATCCTTAAACCATATGGAGGATATATTATTTTTTAATTCTGAGTAAAATAATAATATATACGGGAGGTAGTACAAGAGCATGTTCTCTGAAATGATACAAAGTTTATTGAATTCCGGCGGCAAATCTGCAGCAATGCAGCGTTCTACTCAAATTAATAATTATATAAACAATGTTAACAGGCAGTTGAATCCACAAAATCAAACTGTTGCTAATTCTCTTGATACTATTTATCCTCCAAGTTCTAACAGCGTCCAATCTTTTGAAAAAGTTTTGGCAGGAACAACTCAAACTAATTTTGGGTCTTTATTGCTTAACCCAAAATCATTAAATGTTAATGCAAATATTTATGATAATGATGTAAATACGGATAATATAACTAATTCGACATTATTAAATGCGATAAAAGAAGTTAATGATGCCAGACGTACTTATTCTGTAGATGATAAACCTGTAACTAATAAATCCCAGCTTATAGGTATGATAAATCAAATTGCCCAGAGAAACGGAATTGATGAGAAACTTGTTCAAGCTGTTATCAAGCAAGAATCAGGATTTAATCCAAATGCTACATCAAGAACCGGTGCTATGGGATTAATGCAATTGATGCCTGCAACTGCGAAAGCACTGGGTGTTAATGATCCTTATAATGCAGCGCAAAATGTAGACGGTGGCGTCAGATATTTAAAATCTATGTTAAATAAATATAATGGAAACATAATTTTAGCACTGGCTGCATATAATGCAGGCCCTGGCGCTGTAGATAAATACGATGGTGTTCCTCCGTATAAAGAAACTCAAAATTATGTAAAAAATATTCTGGCGAATTATTTGTAACAAATAATTCGTGTATCGCTCTATATTGTAATATTATAATTTAGAAAGTACATGCTGTAATCTGTCAAGTTTTTTATTATCGGTACCAATTCCGCAAAGCAGCATTGTAGATTTTTCATTTGTTCTTTCGTCTTCTATATCAAAATCTTCATAGAGCATTTCTGATAGTTCGTAACCGGAAACACCAGGGACTCTTATTAGAACCTTTGTTGGATCGTCTCCAAAAAATTCACAACCATTGCACTTCATTCTCATATTATCCAAACGCGTAATTAGATTATCAATCTCTTTGCGTCCATCGCGAGAATCCAGATACATAATATTTGCTTCAATTGATGCCAGCAGAGGATATGATGGCGAAGTTGTCATAAACATATTTAGTGCAGGTTTAACATCAATTTCACAATTGCAATGCAATAGGGCTGTAGGATTTAGCCCGCCTGCTGTTTTGTGAAGAGATTGCACTGTAAAGTCCGCTACGTTAACAGCAGACAAAGGAAGTTTATCTGAAAACGGATACAGGGCACCATGCGCTTCGTCAACTATCAAAAATGCTTCGTGGCGTTCGCATATTAGTTTAATTTCTTCAATGTCAGAAATAATTCCCTCGTATGTTGGAGATGTGATAATTACTGTTCGTATATTGTACCTGCTTAAAAAGTATTCTATTACTTCCGGTTTTGCTTCTAACGGTACGCCCCAGTCTGAATCAATATCAAGATCATAAGTCAAAGCTCTGGCACCGGCAAGTCTTACTGCATTAAAATGGGACGGATGGGAATTTGATGCAATTAAAACTTTGTCTCCAACTTGAGTACAGGATAGGACTGCGGCAATAATTCCACTGGTTGAGCCGTTTGTTAAAAAAGTTGTAGAATACGTATGATAAATTGTACGTGCCATTAATTGCGCATTATTTAAAGCCTCTTGCGGATTTTGACATTCAGTTTCAGATATGTCAATTTTGTACATTTCCTTTAGCGGGTTGTAAGTCCAAAAATTTTGACCGTGAGAGGGAGTTGTGTATAATGTTTTGTTAGTTTTAGAATCAAGTAATTTTATTAAACTCATATATTCCTGTTACTTATTTTTAATTTCAACACTGCGTTTTGCACAGAATTGGGTTAAAATCATTTTGTCATGTCCTGAGTTGTAAACGAATTGTCCGGAAATTGTATAACCGCCTTCGCTTCTTTTTTCTATCCTAATTGGCTGAAATTTACAATCTACTGTTTTGTTCCCGAAGATTGGTACGGATAATTCGTATGTTTCTTCGATGTTAAGATTTTCATTGGTTTTAAATTTCATGCCGCCTGCAGAAATATCCAGAGTTGATATTTTATGCAAAGAATTATATGTGCGTAGTTCCAGTTCATTAATATATTTAATACGTGTATACTGACGTCTTTGAAGAAACTTATGTTTTGCGGGGCTTGCTATTACTAATGTTTTGCCATTTATTTCTTTTGCGTATGAATCGAAATATAGCTTGCCATGAGAGGTCTGAGTATAAAATTCACAATAAGTGTCTTTTAGAATTCCATCAGGTTCGTACTCAAGCTCAAGCGTAAAATCTCCGGCTTGGACACTGGTTACTTTACCTTTATTTGCAAATCTAAAATTTTGTGGAATCATTAATATTTCTTGATTTTCAACAACTAATTCTCTCATCTGTATCCTTTCAATTCAAAAATATATATATGTGATTATACAATAATAAAAATTTTAGGGCATAATGTTAAGAAAGTAAATAAAAAAAGCCCTCGATTATTAAAATGAGGGCAGCTGAGCAATCAGAAGAGTTGAGGATTTATATATTTATATTAACTATTTACAAAATGGTTTTCATTATACTAAATGCCAATAATCAATAAGAAATCTTATCTAAAAGTAGCAAATTATTTGCATTTTTATGATATTGCATGCTAAAATACCAGAGTTAGGATAAGGAGTTTACATTATGAAAAAGATATTAATCTGTTTAACTGTTTTAAGTTTTATTTCTACTATTCCAGCTTTTGGGGCTGCTCCATATTATTATCAGGCGCCTAATGCGGGAAATATGAATTTTTATCCTATGATGCAGCGTCAAATGGAGAGAGAAGAAACTCTGGATTTTATTAATAACCCTGAAGATTATAAGCAGAGACGTGAAGAAAAGGATGCAAAACTCGATTATCAAGAGGGAAAGACTAATGTAAATCCGTATTTAAAACCTACAACATTTAATCTTGGCGGTAAATCAAAGTTTCACAATGAGCAGCCGTCAATGGAATTTACTAAAGATGAAAATGGGCAAATAAAAATTCAAGGTATAAAGTAATAAGAGAAAATTATGAAGAAGTTAATTATAAAATGGGTTATTTTTGCGCTGATTATTATGGGGACATGCTATTTACCAGGAATAAAAGTGGACAGTTTTTGGTTTGCTATGATTGTGGCTGCAGTACTGACACTGATTAATACTTTCATAAAACCAATTATTAAATTATTAGCTTTTCCTATAAATTTATTTTCGTTTGGCTTATTCAATTTGGTGATAAATTTTGGCATACTTTATGGCATATCTTTTTTAGTACCGCAATATCATATTGAAAATTATTTGAGTGGCTTTTTTGCCTCAATTATAATAGCAATTTCATACTGTATAATAAAAAAATGTTGATTATTGGGCGTAAATGTTTTACACAATTATAGAGCTTCAACTTTATCAGATTCTTTAAGTTTATTTTTTGTGATAATCGGAATAGAAAATCCAAAGATATTTTGATTCTCTATATAACTTTCTGCAATAATTTTCCCGTTATGTGCCTCTACAATTTTTTTTGATAAATATAAGCCAAGTCCTATTCCGACTTTATTATATTTTTCAGAATGTGAAACATATTTTCTAAATAGTTTAGACATTACTTCTGATTCAATGTATGGACCTGCATTTTTTACTTTAACTTCAATATTAGATTCAGTTGCGTTTAGTAATACTTCAACTGTGCTGCCGGAAAATGCATAATTTATTGCATTAGATAATAAATTAACAATTACACGTTTGAGTTCTATTCTGTCAGCAGAAATTTTACATATTGTATTTTCTGATAAATACGTAATTTTTATAGAATTTTCCTGTGCAAGATTTGATAATTCATTAATGCTTTCAGATATCATTGTAGAAATATCAAAAGAAGAATAATTTAGAGTTATATCTCCATTTTCAAATTTGTAAGTTGATAAAAGTGTGTAAACCATATCATACAAGTAATTACATGAATCTAAAGTTAATTTTAGCATTTCTTTTTGCTCATCATTAAAATCACCTAACTGCCCGCTTAGCAATAGCTCTAGTGCTCTAACCTGCGCAATTGCAGGTGTTTTTAAGTCATGACTCAACGTCGCAATATAAGTTTCACGTTCTTCAGCTCTTCTTTTTTCAGTATTAACATTTCGAACGAAGCTTGTTACTGCATATATGGTGCCATCTTTATTTTTCATTGGTGTTTTATGATTGATGTACCAGTGACCTTCCCCGTTTCTGTCAACAAGGCATCTTTCAAAGTTCATTGCCCGTTTTTCTCGTATAACTTGTTTGTTTTCCATAATGAATTCAGGTTTTAAATCATCAAGGTCAAATTGAATTTTTTCACCATCAAAAGTTGTATCTGTGCCTGTTAGAAAGAAGTTTTTAGCTCTTGCATTTCCAAGGACAAAATTACCTTCAGGATCTGTTACATAAGCAAGCATTGGAGCATTATTAATCAATGTGTACAATTGAGAATTTGAAAACTCCAGTGATTCTTGCAAGTTGTATGATTCCGTAATTTCCCTGCTAAGGGTTAGTACTCCTACTACTTGATTATTGCTTATAATTGGAGCAGATACTAATTCATAATACCTCTCTGTGTCATTAATATTAAAACTTACAACATATGTTTTTGATTCTTTTTCTTTAAGAACTAAATTGTCATACATACTTATTATTTTGGCTTGTTTTTCCGGGAAGATTTCGAAAGGTGTTTTCCTGACAAAGTCATGTTCTGATTTTAATCCGAATAGATCCATAAAAACTTTTGAACACATTACGTATCTGAGTTTAGGGTCCTTAAAACTCATTAAATCCGGTGTGGATTTAAACATAATGTTTAATAGTGCATCTATATGACACTTATCGCATTGTTTCCCTGTTTTACAGTATTTATATCTTAAGATTTCATCATCATTTACCTGCAATCTTTTATTGAATAAAAAATAATCAATAATTTGTTCTAATACTAAAAATAGAATGCCGACAATAATTAAATTCATTGGGGAAAACAAATCGTTATGTACAACTGCACAACTGAAAAATATAATAATTATTCCATATAATATTCCGTGAACAATAAGCATTTTTAATTTAATATTAAACACATTTTGTTTCGATGAAGCCATATTTAAATTCCTTAACTGCATTTTCAGCTTTTTCAGTTTTTGATAATTTGTTAAAAATTGAATATACATAGTGAGATAAATCACTCAAATGTATTTTCAAATATTTTGCTACTTCATGTTTTCGGCATCCGTTTGTAATTAATTTTATAAGCATTGTTTCTGTGGGGTCTAACAGGGTTTTGAAGTAGATATAATCGTTTTCAGGCAGAGATTTAATATAGTTGAATATCATATGCTGAATTCTAAAATCTACCCATGAATCTCCTTGCATAACGATATTTATCACCCGTTGTAATTCTGATTGTGTAATATCTTTTAATAGATAAGCATTTACATTTGCAAATAAAGATGCAATAATTTCTGATTCCTCATTGTTTGCAGAAAATAAAAGAACTTTAATATCAGGATTAAGTTCTTTTATAATACACGATGCATCTATTCCGTTCATATATGGTAATTCCATGTCCATTAATACCAGATCAACTTTATTTGATTTTATATACCTTATGCAATCCTCCGCATTATCAAAATCACCGCAAACGTTAAAATTAGTGAGTGGTACAATCATCTTTTTAAATATCATTCGTGATAGCTTGGAGTCGTCAACAATTAGAACATTTATTACTTTTTTCAAATCTTCCATAACCAGCCCTTTCGATAGTACATACATTTAACAACAATTCTTATATTATTAAAATTGCCAAGGTGGGTAATCTACATGAATAATCGCTCAACATATAATATTGTTGAGCGATTCACGATTGGACATGCCTTATATTTTAGTCAGATGAATTATATCTGTTCCATCTGGCATGTGAATTCCGGAGAATTTTCTATTCTTTTTAAAATTTCATCAAAAGTTAATAACCCCGCGGTTGCACCGAATTCGGAAACAACACCTGCAGAGTTGACAGAAGCTGCAATTAGTGATTTTTGAATATCTCCGTCAAATTTTGATAGTGCAGCACAAAAAGTTGAAGCAAAAGCATCTCCTGCGCCAAGAGTTGAAGTTACAGGTCCCTCAAAACAAGGGCAATAGTAATATGCCTTGCCATCAAAGGCATATGCTCCATATTTACCGTCGGTAATCACTATTATTTGCTCTTTTGATACATTTAATTTTGCAAACATTTCTTTCAAATCAGGGTGAATCAGATGATGTGAAAATTTTATGTCTTTAGTATCTGAGCGTAATTCTATTCCTGTAGCCATAGAGGCTTCTTCTTTATTAAGTACAACTATGTGTGCAAAATTTAGAATTTTCTTTAGATAGTTGAAACCTTTTTTTATACCTGTAGTTCCGGCATTAAAACAGACATAAGTTTTATTTTCTTTTGCGAATTTGACTATATCATCCAGAACTTTATTGCTATCGCCATTTAGCGGGGCAATATATAATAATTTTGCATTTTTGATTGCTTCAAAATCTATTTCTGATTTTTTTATATGAGAGTTGGCTCCTCTGTGTGCTAAAACTGTTCTGTCACCCTCAAAACTTGTTAAAATGATAGAAAAACCTGTACTGTCTTTTTTATCTTGTATAACTGAACTCAGATTTACATTTTTGTCTTTAAAAAATTCAAATAAGCCTTGAGAGTATATATCATCGCCAACTTTAAAGATTGCAGCGGTTGAAAATCCAAGATTTGCGAAATTAGTGGCAGTGTTAACACCGCCGCCGCCAACTTGTGATGCAAAATCTGTTATTTCAATTTTTGAACCGTATGGATAACTCATGTACTCAGATTTTTTATCTTTTTTGCGTACAGAAACAATGTTAGCATCGTCACATTCAACAAAAACATCCATAGTCGCACTTCCAATAGTTATAATATCACTCATAGTATTCTCTCCCCATGTATTTTTCCAGTAATCTAATATTAACATAAAAAGTGTAAAATTTTATTAAAACTCAGCAAAAAATATTTTTATAAATGTTATAAACTAATGAGACAATAAAAAAGGATATAGAATGAAAATCAATTTTGCCCCAAATATTATTACTAATAAAGAAATTAGACATAATAAAAATACAAACAATCAATCTACACCAATAGCACCCGCATTCCAAATAAATTCCAGGCATGTAAACTTCTATACATATCAGGATTATAATATCAACTTTACAGGAAGGACCCCGGAAAATTTTTACGCACAGGATTTTAACCGTGAAAATATGCCCGACTCAATGAAAGAATATTTAAACTATGATTACGAACAACGCAGGCATATTCCCCCTGAACAAATGATGGGAGAAGTGTTTAAATATATTAAAGTAGCCGACAATTTTGATGATGTTAAAAGCATATATCCAAACGAACAACTTTTTAAATCTCTTCATAAAAACAGACAAAACAACAGAAGTAGCATACTCTGGGAAACAAAAGTTGCAAAACAGCTCTCTGACAAACCTTTATTCAAAGATGGTAGTGATGATTTTGGAATGTACCTGCTAAAAAAAATTTATCTGGAAGGAAAAACTGTAAAAGAAATTAATAAAGATTTTTATGAAAAAGATATAAATGATTCATACCGAGGAATTATAACCAAACAAATAGATTCACAAACCACTTCTGCATTTGGTATAAGATATCCAAAATCTGCATTCTGGAATTCTTTTATAGCAACAAGAGAAGAATACAAAAAATTCTTTGTTACATTGCCTAAAAATTCAACAAATCCGGCAGTGAAAATTCAATATTCAAATACCAAAGCTACTGCAGTAAATAACCTTGATAATCAAAATTCAAATAGTAAATCTGTACAAAAAACAAGAAAATATCAAATTAAAAATTATCAAAAAAAATTGTTAACCGGAGATATAAAAGAATCAAAAGCTGATACACAAGAAATAGAAAAAAAAATTCGCAGAAGATTTGGGAAAGATGATCCTGAAGCATCATTTATTGTAAAATATCTTAGCCCAATTATGGCTGTTGCAGCAGAAAGAGTTCACCTATCTGAAGAAATGAAATCATTTTGCGAAATGGAAAATACAAAAGGAAAAATAAGTGATGATGAATTTATGTTCAAACGTTTTTGGAAACATAATCCTAATCTTCTAAACTATTACGCAGAAACAATAACTGACACAATTGATATGTTTGAAGAAATTTATGCAGACGGAGGCTTAATCCCCATAAACAAAGATTTGGAAGTTATAACTGCTGATACCGAGAATAAATCAGCAATAGATAATGTAAATTCAGAATTTGTTGAACTTCTTGATTATACCCAAACGATAGCTTCTGAAAGAGAAAAAATGTATGAATTACATAAAAATTTGCAAAAGGACTGGGATGAGCATTTTATAACAAGATATGGAGCTATACCTCAACCAACTTTAGTAGATTCAATCGAACAAACTACTCCGGCTGCTAATATAAAAGAAAGACCTTTTACTACAAATATAAACAAACTCTACAATCAAAGTTTGAAAATTGAAAGTGATATCTATCCAAGCGAGTATGCTGCAAAATATATAAACTATATGAAAAATAACAAAAATATCGATGAGGATTACAAAGCTGCATATTCACACTATGTTGGCAATAACGATATGGATGTAAATAGTTTAAAATTGTCACAAGATGAATTTTACGACAAATTTACTAAATTAGAGCAAGATTTTGTGTTTAATAATGAAAAAGACAGTATAATCGCAAAACTTGCGATTATGGATGTTCTGGCAAGAAATGATTACAGGGATTATAAAATATACACATTAAATACTTTTGATTTGCAAAATATGGAGAAAGATAAAACTTTAATTTATTCAATAATCAAGAATAATAAGCAACAGCTAAATCAAATATATACAAACTACAAAACCCCGATAAAACCAAATGAAGCTAAAAAAATTGTAAATGAATTATTCAAACAACTACAAAATTATACACCACAAGAGCAGGTTGCACAAGAAAATTTAAGTGAAGTTTTATTAATGCTAAAAAATGGGACTCAATCAGAACCTAGAGCTCAATTATTAAAGTATATATTGGAAAAAGCTGTAATAAGTTCAATTCCGTATGCAAAAATAATACTAAACCCAAATGATACAGTTGAAGAAAAAACCGTTAAATTTGAAAATATAATGTATTATCCGATAGATGTTTTGCTAAATAATGATAGTATAAACCTGTTACAGATGATTGGAGCAGAAGCATTGCAAAAAAATATACATAATCTTGATGAACAGGTAAAAATAGCATTGATATCAAAAATTAGCAAAATGAACCCAAATGAAATGGCATTTTTTCAATTTACAAATGCCGAATATATAAACGAATTGAATAAAAATCCTGAAATGTGTAAACAAAAATACAGTTTTGTTTTAAAATAAAGAAAAACCGGACATTAGTCCGGTTTTTCTTTATTTATATTGGTGTAATTATTGAACTTTTGTTTTATCTTCTTCAGTTACACCCTTGATAGTAAGGTTAACACGACCTTTTTCGTCAATCTTGATAACTTTTACAATCACTTCTTGACCGATAGTAAGATGTGGTTCAATTGTTTCAATTCTTTCGTTGCAAACTTGAGAAATGTGAACCATACCGTCTTTGCCTCCGCCAAGTTCAACAAAAGCTCCGATAGGTATAATTCTAACTACTTTACCTTTAATAACCATTCCAACTTCAGGTTTAAATGTTAAATCTCTAATCATTTTGATAGCGATTTGAGCACCTTCCTGATCGTTAGAAGTAATTGTTACAACACCTGAATCCTGAATATCAATTTCAGCACCGGAAGCATCAATAATTGAACGAATTTGTTTTCCGCCAGGTCCGATAACTGTTCCGATATCTTCTGTTGGAATAGTCATTGTCGTAATGCTTGGTGCAAATGGAGACATTGGACCAGGTTCAGTGATTGCTTCTCTCATTTTTCCTAAGATGTGCAATCTGCCTTCTTTAGCTTGAGCTAACGCTCTACGTAGGGTATCATTAGCAATACCTTTAGCTTTCATGTCCATTTGAAGTGCTGTAATACCGGTGTCATTACCTGTAACTTTAAAGTCCATATCGCCAAGGAAGTCTTCAATACCTTGAATATCTGTTAGAACCACAGGTTCTTTACCAGCTTCTGTAATCATACCCATTGCAACGCCGCCAATCATGCATTTAACAGGAACACCTGCATTCATTAATGCCATTGATGAACCGCAAGTTGAAGCCATAGATGTAGATCCGTTTGATTCTAATACATCAGATGTTACACGGATTGTATATCCGAATTCTTCTTGTGATGGAAGAGCCGGAATATTAGCACGTTCTGCTAATGCACCGTGCCCAACTTCACGTCTGCCAGGACCTCTAAGAGGTTTTACTTCACCTACAGAGAATCCAGGGAATATGTATTTATGCATATAAGTTTTTTCAGTTTCAGGGTCAACACCGTCAAGTTCCTGTTTCATTGCAGGGCCAGCTAATGTTGCAACTGATAATACCTGAGTTTGACCTCTTGTAAATACAGCTGAACCGTGAGCTCTTGGTATTACACCAACTTCGCACCAAATAGGGCGAACTTCGTTAGGTTTTCTACCATCAGCTCTAACACCTTCATCCAAAATCATTGTACGCATAATATGTTTTTCTGCATTTTTAAATTCTTCAGCGACAAAATCAATACCTGTTTCTTCGATGATTTTTTTGATGTAATCATCATCTGGCAATGCATCAATTTTTTCTTTAACTAATTTTTTAGCTTCTTCTAATTTTTCTTGTCTATATGCTCTGTCAAAGTTGTGATAAGCGTCAAAAATCATATCATGAGCAGTTTCTTCAATGATTTTTTTGATTCCTGCAGTGTCATAAGGATTAACAAATTCTTCTTTTTCAACACCGCAAGTTTTCGCAAATTCAATCTGTGCATCACATTGTTTTCTGATTTCGCCTTGAGCAAATTCAACAGCAGCCATAATATCGTCTTCTGTAACAAATTTACAGCCAGCTTCAACCATGATAACAGAATCGTGAGTACCGGCAACAACAATATCTAAATCAGAAGCTTTAGCCTGTTTGTGAGTTGGGTTTGCAATCAAGTTACCATTTTCATCTCTTGAAACTCTAACAGCACCGATAGGACCTTCGAAAGGAGCTCCTGTCAGCATTAAAGCACAAGATGCACCTAACATTGCTAATGTATCAGGTTGATTTTCCTGATCGTAACTAAACAATTGAGCTACAATCTGAATATCATTTCTATATCCTTTAGGGAATAAAGGTCTAATTGGTCTGTCAATTAATCTTGATACCAAAATAGCCTTATCACTTGCTTTACCTTCAGAACGGTTATATCCGCCAGGAATACGACCAATTGAAGACATTCTTTCTTCATAATCAATCAACAACGGGAAGAAATCTATCCCTACACGAGGTTCTTTTGATACAACACAGTGAACAAATAACATTGTATCACCGCATCTTACAGTAACGGAACCGTTTGTTGATTGTGCATACTTTCCTGTTTCAATAGTAACGGTTTTTCCACCGATTTCTAATTGAAAGCTTTTTGTTTCAGGTTTCATAAAATACCTTTTCTTTCTGCGTATCTTCTAACGCCTTTAAGTTATACACTTCCATTTACAATAACAATTATACACCAAACAGTGAAAATGTATAAATAATGTTTTAATAATATTTCAACAAAAAACATAGTTTAAAAATATGAAACTACATTTTTATAAATCAATAAATTTATTTGTAAATAAATTATATATAGAAACAGTTTCACAAAATTTTTGTTAATATTTCAAAATTATTACAAATTATTAAACAATATTTATTGTATAAGAATTAAAATTTATGCTATAATTAAGTATGTAACTGAGTTCAATCAAACATGTTGAACAAGGCCTCGTAGCTCAGTAGGATAGAGCGGCGGTTTCCTAAACCGCGTCTTGCGCGCGTTCGACTCGCGCCGGGGCCATTTAATAACCTAATATATTTTTGTAAATTGGTCTCAATCAAATCGTCAACCAAAGAGATTTCGAAATCCCAAGGAGAAACAGAAAATTACGTTTCGTAAGCTTAACGAATTTTCTAGTCTGTGCTACACACGTAGGTATGCTACAAATTTTATTCACGACTTCAACTGTTCAGCTCTGCAGGGGTTTGATGATTTTTTACGCAGTAAAAAAAGAGGTATCAAACCTCTTTTTTATAATGGTGGGCGTTGGGAGACTCGAACTCTCGACCCTCTCCTTGTAAGGGAGACGCTCTACCAACTGAGCTAAACGCCCTGATACTATTTAGTTTTCAACTAGCTTTGGTTGGTTAGTTTTGCAATTAGATTTAAATCTCTCTGCAAGATTTATATTACCAAGAACAAATTTTAATGTCAAGACTTTTGTTGAAACTTTTTTATTATATTTTCGTCAATGTTTTGTAGTAGGATTTATTAAATTTAGTTGGAGGTTAATGTGAGCTTGAATTTAGAGACCTTAGACAAATTAAATATTTGTGGTACTGATATAGATAACGAGATTAAAACTTTCAGTGCAATAGCGCATGAAGATGATATCTTGCAGGTCTATTTAAAAGAAATAGGAAGAGTTAAACTATTGAAGTCTGAAGAAGAAAAAAGGTTAGGACGATTGATAAAAGAGGAAAACGATGTAGCTGCAAAAAGAAAACTTATTCAGGCGAATTTAAGACTTGTTGTTAGTATTGCAAAAAGGTATGTAGGGCAAGGGGTGTTATTCATGGATCTTGTGCAGGAGGGCTCTATCGGTTTGATTAAGGCTGCTGAAAAATTTGATTATTCAAGAAATTTTAAATTTTCAACATATGCTACATGGTGGATTAAGCAGGCTATTATCCGTGCTATTGCAAATCATTCAAGAGCAATAAGAATACCTGTTCATATGGCTGATAAAATAAGAAAATATAATCAAATAGACCATTATGTTGAACTTATTGATAAAGAGCTTGAAAAGCTTCCTAAAAATCAAAATATAACAATTTTAGACTGTGGTTGTGGAAAATCTTATCTTACTTTTGTTTTAAATTATTATTTAACAGAAGTAAAAAAAATAAAGTGTAACTTTATTGGAATAGATATTTCTGACAAGGTAATTGCTGCTTCTAGAAATATCGCTTCATCTCTTGGCTATAGAAATATGGAATTTTTAGCTATGGATATAAAAGATTTTAAACCTAAGAAAAAAATTAATATGGTAATGTCTTTACATGCTTGTGACACAGCTACAGATATGGCATTAGCTTTAGGTATAAAGGTACAATCTGACCTTATAATTGCAGTTCCTTGTTGTCATAAGGAATTATTAAGCCAATATAGCTATGAGCCTTTTAAATCTATAACTAAATATGGCATATTAAAAGCTAGAATGGCTGATGCTTTAACTGATGGAATGAGAGGGATGATGCTTGAAGCTAAAGGATATAATGTATCTATTGTTGAATATATTTCTCCATTAGAAACTCCTAAAAACTTAATGATAAGAGCAACTAAAACCTCTAAAGAAAACCCTAAATTATTCACAGAATATATAAATTTATGTACAGAATTACATGCAAATCCAGCATTATTAAGATTTTTATATGAACAATGGGAAGCTTAATTAATCCTTTAACTTAATTTTATTTTTAAAAGAAGCTATATTAAAAAGTTTTTTATTTCTTAATTTAGATAGCTTCTTTTAATTTAACTTTTTTATTTTTTATAATTAATTATATCTTTTATTACTTCTCCACCAATAATCATTCCTGCAACTGGTGGTACAAAAGAGATACTTCCTGGGATTTGTCTTTTAGCTGCACATTTTTTAGTTCCACCTGTACATACACAACCTGTTTTACAAGTAACAACATCTTCTGTTTTTGGCTTTGTAGGAATTTCTTCTGAATATAAAACTTTAAGTTTTTTAACTCCTCTTCTCTTAAGCTCATATCTCATAACCTTAGCTAATGGACAAACTTTTGTTTTGTATATATCTGTTATTTTAAATTGAGTAGGGTCAAATTTATTCCCTGTTCCCATAGAACTTATTATTTTTATTCCTTTTGAAGTACAGTATTCTGCTAAGGCTATTTTTGCAGAAACTGTATCTATAGCATCAACATAATCTACATCATCATCTATAATTTCTGGAATATTTTCTTTCATTACAAATATTTGATGTGTTATTACATTGCATTTTTTATTTATTGAAAGAATTCTCTCTTTCATAACATCAACTTTAACCTTTCCTAAAGTATCATATGTAGCATGAATTTGTCTATTTAAATTAGTAAGACATACAGTATCATCATCTACAAGAATCAATGTACCTACACCAGCTCTTGCTAATGCTTCTACAGTAAAGCTTCCTACTCCACCAACTCCAAACACTATGACTTTGCTATTTCTAAGCTTATCTAATCCTTCTTTTCCTATTAATAATTCTGTTCTAGATAAAGCATGTTGTACTTCCATTTATTTCACATCCTTTTTAAATCTTCATTAATAAGTATAACCAAATAAACAATCTTGTGTATAGAAATATTTATTTTTTTTTGTTAAACTTATTCATAGAATAAATTATTAAAGGAGTTTTTAAAATGATTTTAGGAATAATTGGTGCTATGAGCGAAGAGCTTGAAATATTACTTAAAGATATGAAGCTTGAAGAAAAGAAAGTCATTGCAAATATGACATTTAATAAAGGTGTTTTATGGAATCAAGAAGTTGTTGCTGTAGTTTGTGGAATTGGTAAAGTTAATGCAGCATTATGTACACAAATTTTAATTTCTGAATTTAAGGCAAACAAAATAATAAATGTAGGTGTTGCAGGAGGAATTGGAAAAGAAATTTATCCTGGAGATGTTGTTATTGGAGATAGCCTTGTTGAACATGACATGGATTGTTCAGTATTTGGAGATGCCCTTGGTCAAGTTCCTAGAATGGATACTTTTGATTTTAAAGCTGATAAAGAATTAGTGGACCTTGCTGAAAAAGCTTGTGAAAAAGTTGGTGGATTTAAGACATTTACAGGAAGAATAGTTTCTGGAGACCAATTTATTGCAAGTGTGGATAAAATTCATTGGCTTGAGGATAACTTTAAGGCTTTATCTTGTGAGATGGAAGGAGCAAGTATTGCTCATGCATGCTATGTAAATAATGTGCCTTTCGTTGTTATAAGGTCAATTTCTGATAATGCTAATAATGGAGCTCATATGGATTTTGAAAAATTCACTCCTATAGCAGTAAAAAACTCTACAGCTATCTTAAAAGAAATGATTCTTTCAATGTAAAAAAATAGAGCAGCAAAGTATTTAAAATTCTTTCTGCTCTATTTTTTTATATTTAATTATTAACTTAATTTATGAATGAATAATCCACTTCTAAGTTTTGGTTCAAACCAAGTTGATTTAGGTGGCATTACTTCTCCAATGTCTGCAACGTTCATTATATCATGAACTTCTGTTGGGTACATTGAGAAAGCAATTTTCATATCACTATGAACTCTCTTTTCAAGTTCTTTAATACCTCTTATTCCGCCTATAAAGTCTATTCTATCTGATGTTCTTACATCTTCTATTCCTAATATAGGAGTTAAAACATTATTTTGAAGTATAGCAACATCTAGGCTATCTATTGGGTCTTTTGCATTATATATTCCATCCTTAGCTTCTAAAAGATACCACTTATCTTCTACAAACATACCAAATGTATGCTTTTTAGATGGTTTTACTTGTTCTTTTGATTCTGTTACAACAAACTTTTCTTCAAGTTTTTTAATTAATTCATCAACAGTTAATCCATTAAGGTCTTTAACTACTCTATTATAGTCCATAACCATTAAATCATTATCTGGAAATGCAACTGCTAAGAAATAATTAAATTCTTCATCTCCAGTATAATTTGGATTTTCTTGTCTTCTCTTTATTCCAACCTTTACTGCTGAAGCTGATCTATGGTGTCCATCAGCAATATATAAGTTTTCAACTTCTTTAAACATATCCACTATTTCATTTACTATTACAGGATTGTCTATAACCCATACAGTATGACCTATTCCATCTTCTGAAACGAAATCATAAATAGGCTCTCTCTTTTCATCACTATTTGTCCAAGCCTTTATAATAGCAGATGCAACATCATGTTCTTTATATGTTAAGAATATTGGACCAGTATTAGCATCACAATAATCTACATGGTTAATTCTGTCTTGTTCTTTATCAGCTCTTGTAAATTCATGCTTCTTTATTGTATTGTTTATATACTCATCTATTGATGCACAAAAAACTAATCCAGTTTGTGCTCTTCCATTCATTGTTTGTCTGTATATGTATAGACAAGGAGTCTCATCTTGCATATATTCGCCATCATTAATCATTCTGTTAAGGTTATCTCTTGCTTTTTCATATACCTTTTTATCATGAACATCTATAGATGGATCTAAATCTACTTCTGCTCTATCTACATGAAGAAATGAATATGGATTACCCTTAACCATTTCTCTAGCTTCTTCACTATTCATAACATCATATGGAAGTGCTGCTATTTTTGAAGCTAACTCTTTAATTGGTCTTATACCTTTAAATGGTCTTACTGTAGCCATTGTGTTTCCTCCTAAATATTAAAGATTAAAAAATGTCTTTATAGTTGAAACTACTTCTTCTCCAATTCTTGTTTGAGCTTCTTTAGTTGCTGCTCCAATGTGTGGTGTAGCACTTACTCTTGGATGATTTACAAGTTCTGTATTCTTAGTTGGTTCTTCTTCATAAACATCAAGACCAGCTCCTGCAACTTTTCCACTGTTTAAAGCTTCTAATAATGCAGCTTCTTCTACAACTTTTCCTCTTGCACAGTCTATTAAGAAAACTCCATCCTTCATCATATCAAATTGAGCTTTTCCTATTAATGAACCTTGGTTCTTGTCATATGGAACATGTAATGATATGAAATCTGAAGTCTTTAATAAATCTTCTAATGATAAAAATTCATAAGCTAATTTATCTATTGAAATTTTTTCAATTTCATTAATATGTTCTAATATATACTGTGCTATAAAAGAATAAGCATCTTGATGAAATGAATTAAAAACATATAACAACATGACAGATATAACCGTATTCACTTTATCACCCCTTTAATTTTAAAGTTAATATCATATCAAGTTTATTAAAAAAT
>ERZ824600.2462-NODE-2462-length-19582-cov-3.465048_pt1 | contig 19582 bp, 19 predicted proteins | sample MGYA00519933_ERZ824600 | MGnify/ENA primary metagenome ERZ824600 (study PRJEB31778, sample SAMEA3449178) | human gut metagenome | biome: human gut; feature: human-associated habitat; material: faeces | place: United Kingdom | collected 2010/2012 ... | reverse complement strand
CGCTTGACAAAGAAGCGCGCGGCGTTTCGCTGCGCTGATCGGCCTGGCGCTGACGGCCGCAATGACGGTTAAGATGTTTGCGCTGTAAAAAAATCTAGTTGCAAAAACCCGTGCTTTGGGCTATAATATCCGCATACATCGGCGCGCCTTCGGGCGCAGAAAGAGAACAGACCGGTTTTTCCGCTCAAGAGAGCCGTCGGGCGGTGCGAGACGGCGCGGGGCACGGTCGATCCGCTCTTTCCATGCCGCGGGTGACGAGCTCGCGGGCAGACGGCCCTTATCCGTCAAGAGAGGCCATGAAAATGGCAATTTGGGTGGCAACGCGGAGCACTTCGTCCCATGCGGAAGGAGCGCTCCTTTTATTTTGGCGTGCAAATTTTCGGGGCATGCCCCGTAGAGAAGAAAGGAAGAACTGTCGTGATCGATATCAATCTGATCCGCAAGACGCCGGACGTCGTGCGCGAAAACATCAAAAAGAAGTTTCAGGACAGCAAGCTCCCCCTCGTTGACGAGGTGATCGAGCTGGACCGCAAGAACCGCGAGGCCATGCAGCAGGCCGACAGCCTGCGCAACCAGCGCAAAGTGCTCTCCAAGGAAATCGGCGGCCTGATGAAGCAGGGAAAGAAGGATGAGGCCGAGGCGACCAAGGCGAAGGTCAACGAGATGGCCGACGAGCTGGCGCATCTGGAGCAGCTGGAAGAGGAATATGCCGCCGAGATCAAGAAGCGCATGCAGGTCATCCCGCAGATCATCGATCCGAGCGTGCCGATAGGCCGCGACGACAGCGAGAATGTCGAGATAGAGCGCTTCGGCGAGCCCGCAGTTCCCGATTTTGAGGTTCCGTATCATACGGACATAATGGAGAGAATGAACGGCATAGACCTCGACTCCGCAAGAAAAGTCGCGGGCAACGGCTTTTACTATCTCATGGGCGATATCGCGCGTCTGCATTCCGCGGTGCTTGCATATGCCCGTGATTTCATGATAAATAAGGGATTTACCTATTGCATACCGCCCTTTATGATCCACGGCAACGTCGTTGAGGGCGTTATGAGTCAGAACGACATGGATGCCATGATGTACAAGATCGAAGGTGAGGATCTTTACCTTATCGGTACCTCCGAGCATTCGATGATAGGCAAATTTATCGACCAGATCATCCCCGAGTCGAGCCTGCCGCAGACGCTCACGAGCTACAGCCCCTGCTTCCGCAAGGAAAAGGGTGCGCACGGCATCGAGGAGCGCGGCGTTTACCGCATCCATCAGTTCGAAAAGCAGGAGATGATAGTCGTTTGCCGCCCTGAGGACAGCATGGCATGGTACGAAAAGATGTGGCGCTTCTCGGTAGAGCTTTTCCGCTCGATGGAGATACCGGTGCGTCAGCTTGAGTGCTGCTCGGGCGACCTTGCCGATCTCAAGGTCAAGTCCTGCGATATCGAGGCGTGGTCGCCCCGTCAGCAGAAATATTTTGAGGTCTGCTCCTGCTCCAACCTCGGCGATGCACAGGCGCGCCGCCTCAGAATGCGCGTCAAGGGCGCCGACGGCAAAATGTATCTGCCGCACACCCTCAACAACACCGTTGTTGCACCGCCGCGTATGCTCATTGCATTCCTTGAGAATCATCTCTGCGCAGACGGCAGTGTGACCATCCCCGAGGTGCTGCGTCCCTATATGGGCGGCACCGAGGTGCTCGTGCCGAAGAAGAAGTAATTTTGAATACAAAACAGGCTGTCCCGATTCGGGACAGCCTGTTTTGTATTTGATTCAGTTTCTGTGACCGCGAAGTATCTCGGTGAGCTGCGTGAGCAGGTCGCCGCCGCCCGTGACGTTGATGCTGCCGACATTGCGGCATATCTTTTCGACATATTCAAGCTCCTTGAGCTTGTAGAGCGTCTTGTTTTCCTCCATGAGCTTTGCGGTGTTGAGCAGCGAGCGGGTCGATGCGACTTCCTCGCGGCGCGTGATGACGTTCGCCTGAGCCTGTTTTTCGGCTGTAAGCACCGAGTTCATGATGTCGCGTATCTCGCCGGGAAGGATGATGTCCTTTACATCGGCAGCTTTTATGTCGATGTAAAGCTCCCGAGCCTTTGCCGTGAGATCGGCGAGCACTGCACGACCCATTTCTTTTTTGTTCTCAAGTATCTCGTCGAGCGTGTGCGCGCCGATATACTCACGCAGCGAAAGCTGTGCTGCCGTGTAGAGCTGACTCTCGTAATTGTCGATCTCGGTGTCGATCTTCACGAAATCGGTGATGCGGTAGCTGCATACGAAATTCACGCGGATCGTCACCTTGTCGCGCGTCAGCATTTCCTGACCGGAAATATCGCATTGCATAAGACGTGTATCAACAAGCTCGGTGCAGACATTCGTCTCGGTGTTCCAGAAGAAATACCTGCCCGCGTCCAGCACAGAGTGGAGCTTGCCGTTGAAATAAATGCGCGCCTTTTGGTATTCGTATACATTTATCTCGGTATAGCTGTCCTCGGGCATCGATTCGAAAACATAAGGCGGAATATCGTCCGGCACCTCGGGGGAGGAGGTATCGACGGTTCTGAATTCATGTTTTCCGACAGCGTTGAAAAACGCGTGCTTTCCGGCGGTCAGCGCACCTATGTAGTTGCCGTCCACATAATGGAGGGCGACAGTGCGGTCACCGACCTCGACAACGGTAACGAGTTCGGCTCCCTCGGCGTTTTTGAGCGCCTCAGCGGTGCATCCGGACGACGCTATCAGGTCGCAGCGGGCGGGGAAGGAGGTGTATCGCCGTCCGCCGAGCGTCGAATACCTGCCGGGGCCGCGAACTGCCGCAAGCTTGCCCTTTTTGTACATCAGGGCGCATTCGGATTCATTTACCGTAAAAAATAATGCCATTGTAATGCCTCTCTTTCATTGACAGTGAGGAGCCGGGGCGGCTGCCCGCATGGGCGGTGCGGCGCTTCGGTTCAGCGCGCGCTGACTTTGAGCGGAGCGCAGGGAGACTTGACCTCCCTTTGCTCGGCTCGCGTGAGCGCGTGCGGTATCCCCGAGGCGGCAAGGCACGGCTCATGCTGCCGTATGGCAGGACAAACCGCCGCGGATCCTCTTTGATAATTTTGATTCTGCTGAATCTGTTCACCACATAAACACTTGAAAGGTGTTTCACGGATTTGAACCGCTCGAAAGGAGCATCGCCTTGCCGCCTGTCCGACAGCCGACGTGACCTTTCTTTAACCGTGCACATTCTCTGCCGCGGGACGCGCTGCGGAGAAGCTCCCGCGCGCCGCTGTGCTCCGCTTTCGCGGCAAACACAATGACATCCGAACATGCAGATACAGTATACAGCCGATATATGAACTGCGTGTGAACGCATGCGATGCGGTATGGGGCAAAATAAACGCATACAATGTGATACAGAGCAAAATATGAAGGCGGGTATTGACTTTTTTTCGATATTACGTTACAATTAATGTAATAACAGCAAAGGAGACGGTTATGGCAGTATTTGATAAGCTGATCTCGGGGCTTGAGTCGGACGGCAGCTCATTTGCCGAAAAAGGCCGCATTCTGGGCTATGCCGCAAATGTGCTCGATGATATCGGTGACCGCCTTGCCGACGACGATCGCACGGCGCTTGCGGATTTTGCGTTCAGAGAGGCGGACGGCATTCAGCGTGCCCTTTCCTCAGCGGCGGATTACAGGGAAAAGGATGCGGTGCTCAATTATTTTGAGAGCCTTATGACGATAGTTCAGAAACTTTATCCGGTAGCTTCAAATATACCGGAGGCAGAGCTTGAAAAAATGAAGACGCTCGCCGACATTGCCGAGCGCGAGAGATATCTTGAATGTGCCGTTGAAGAGATGTTCGGCAAGGGGACGATAGAAAAGGCTGATGTCGAAGCGGTCGTTGATGTTGCCGAGGGGATAACCGACGAGTTTCAGCGCGGTCAGCTCTATGCGGGGATAGATCATTTCAAGGGAAAAATCGGAAATATGAGCGACGGCGCGGTGCGCGCTATTGGCGAGTATATGGCATCGGAAATAAAAAGATACACCGAGGTAGCGGCGCTCGGCAGCGATGCGGAGGCGGCGCTCGAATATGCCGTAGATGTATCGAGATATTTTCCCGTGCGCGACACTGCGGATGCGCTTTACGGCGCACTGCGTCTCGGACGCAGCAACGTGAGCTATTATGCCGTTGCATCGCTGCTTGAACTCGGAAGGGACGTTCCCGCAGACGCCGTGGATATGCTGGCGCACGACCTCGTTTATGCCGAAATGACATACGGAACGCTTAAGGATCACGGCGCCGCAAAAATGTTTCCCGAAGAGTGCACGGCTCCCGAATATCTTGCCGAGAGCGATATGGTGCATTGGCTGACATATCCCACCGAGCTCGGCGAGCAGCCTGATGCGATAGAATATCTAGGCAAGGTGACGTATCTGTTCAAAAAGGACGTGTATTATATTTTCAGATTCCGCTCGGACAGCAAAAATCTCGATGACGAGCTGCGCGGGCAGTGGCTTATCGGGTGGTCCGACTGTGGAGGTGGGACCTTCAGCAACTTTGACAGGTATGATCTTTACGCCGGGGCTACGCCGAAGAAGACACTGAAAAACATAAAGAAAAAGCTGCTCGGATAAATTTATCCGACAGCCTTCATGAAAGCCCAAAAGGCGGTCAACGACCGCCTTTTTGTTATTTGTGTTGGCAGGGGTGATCGAAAAAGCCCTTCAGACCGACCTTCAGCTTTCCGTCTTCATCCGCGCGGAAGCCGATAGCGCCGACAAGTGTTTTATCGCGCAGCGGAGCCTCATAATACGCGGTCTCGGCGCCGCAAAGCTCCATAAAATTCAGCGCGGCGCGTCCCATGACGAACATCGGTTGAAGATCCTCGTTGCCGGGGAGGGAATCGAGCGTCAGCATATGCCCGCCGTCGGGGTCGACCGTAAACTGGCACATACCGACGAATTCACCTTCCGAATCGGCACGGTAGGCAAGGGCATCCGGAATGTATTCCGCACCGACGCGTGCCGCAAGCGCCTCCTGCTCGGTCTTTGACTGGATCGGAACGACTACAAACATTGCCGCCTCCTTATTTTACCGCCCGTTTGAGGTTTATTACCTCCTGCGGGTCGAGATAACGCCACTGACCGCATTTCAGCCCGTGCAGCGTCAGGTTGCCTATCGCGGTGCGCTTGAGCCTTACAACGTCAATGCGCGCGATGTCGCACATCTTGCGTATCTGACGGTTCCTGCCCTCGTAGAGCGTCATTTCAAGCGTTGCGCCGTCGGGGTAAAGCTCAAGGACAGCCACTTTGACCGGGCGTATCTTTTTGCCGTCGATCGTTAGCGGCGACGAGAGCAGCTCAAGCGTCCGGTCGGTGATCTCGCCGCGCACGCGGACGTGATATATCTTCGGCACGTGACAGCGCGGGTGCGTCATCATGTTGGCAAATTCACCGTCGTCGGTGAGCAGCAGCAGTCCTTCGGATGCCATATCGAGTCTGCCGACGGGATAAACACGGCTGCCCGCCTCAGACACAAGGTCCGTCACCTGTCTGCGTCCTTTTTCGTCGGCAAGGGTGCAGACGTATCCGCGCGGTTTATAGAGCATTATATATTTGCGCTCGCGCGATCTCTCGGGTGTTCTTATGCGCTCGCCCTTCCATGCCACGACGTCGGACGACGGATCTACCTTGTCGCCGAGCGACACCGGTCTGCCGTTCACCGTAACGTGTCCCGCGGCTATCTCTGCCTCGGCTGCGCGGCGGGAAAGCACTCCGCAGTCGGAAAAATATTTCTGGATCCTTATCTTTTCCATATATCTTTAGTCTTTTCTTATATTTTCAGCCCGAAAAGCGATAAAAACCATCGCCAAAGGCTGAATTTTTTGTTTTTCACCGCAGCTGCGTCGTATTCGGCGCATACATCGGTCGAGGCTATCTCGGTCCCGTCGCACATCCATCTGACTCTGCCGAGCGCATCTCCGCGGCTGACCGGAGCAACGGCGATGTCCGACAACTCGTTTTCAGCCGTTATCTCACCGTGAGAGCGGGGAAGCGTGACGCGCACCGCCGAGGTGTTTGCCGCAAGAACGGTCCCCTGTTCGCCGCCCGATACCGAAACGGCATATTCGAGCTCATTGGCGTCGGCAAGAACGATGTTTTCAAAGCCGGCAAAGCCGTAGTCGAGCAGGCATTCGTGATCCTTCCAGTCGTCGGGTGCCGACAGTGTGACCGCAACAAGTCGCAGCCCGTCACGCTCGGCTGCCGAAACAAGGCATCTGCCGCTTTTTTTGGTGAAGCCCGTTTTGCCGCCTATCGCACCCGGATATGAGCGCAGCAGGCGGTTGTGGTTGATGAGCAGCCGCGCGCCGCTTTCGTCGCCCAGCGGCATTGACGAGCGGTAGGTCCCGGCTATTTTGCGCAGCTCGGGATTTTTGAGTGCCTCCGATGCGATGAGGGCAAGGTCGTATGCCGAGGTGAAGTGCTCGGGTGCGTCAAGCCCGTGAGGGTTCACAAAATGCGTGTCGCCGAGCCCCATGTCGGCTGCGCGGCGGTTCATAAGCTCCGCAAACGCTTCGACCGATCCCGCGACCGCTATTGCTATCGCCGTCGCGGCGTCATTGGCGGATTCAAGCATCATGGCGTAAAGCAGCGCTTCAAGCGTTTGCTTTTCGCCCTCGCGGAGATAGACGGACGAGCCTTCGACTCCCACCGCCGCTGCCGGGATCTGTATGGCGGTCGTGAGCGGCAGCGATTCGATGGCAACGAGCGCCGTCATTATCTTTGTCGTGCTTGCCATGGGCATACGCGCATGTGCGTTTTTCTCCCACAGCACGCCCGCGCCGCCCTCACTCGCATCATAAAGCACCGCACCTCGGGCCGAGACCGAAGGGAGGCGTGCTGTTGCCGCGGGAGTCGCGGCAGAGGGGAGCGCAAAAGTCAGAAATGCAAGCAGCACGCAGGCAAGGCGCGCCGCATTGTGCCGTATCGTAGCTTTTCTTTGCATGATCGTCTCCGGAGCAATAAAATTATTTCATAATAATTTTATTACCCCGGAGACCGGCTTATTCTTTATTTATCGTCGTCCTTGTCCTTGGAAAATACGGATCTGATCTTGGCTATGATCTCGGGAGAGCGCTCGATAACGCCCGCGACCTGCTCGATAGCGCCGCTCTGGGCTTCCATACCGACGTTTATCATATCGACGCTGCCGTCAGCACCGACAACGAGAAAGCCAACGGGGGATATCGAAAGACCGGTACCGCCGCCGCCGCCGAAATTCTGAAGTCTTGCGCGCATTGCCTCTTCGTTTTTGCCGTTGAAGTCCATGCCGCCGGAGGCAAAGCCCATCGATATCTTTGAGACGGGTATGATAACGGTGCCGGAGGGGGTGCTGATGGGGTTCCCGATAACGGTGTTCGCGTCGATCATGGAACGGATGTTTTCAAGCGATGACTGGATGATTTCCTGAAGTTTGTTTTCTGATGAAGCCATGACGGTTTCCTTTCGTATATGATTTATTTCCTGATCTCTTTCTTTATGAAGGTGATACCGGTGCGTATCAGTATGTCTATGACCTGCCAGACACGGAGAGAGAAGCCTATCTCGATGTCGGCGGTCGTTTTTTCGGAGAGATAATCGGCGTGGATATCAACGTCGGCGCGTGCGGCGTTTTTCAACGTTTTGGTGCTGTCGAGCAGCGCGGCGATGTACGCCGCCGACTGCGCCACCGTGCCGTAGAGTATTGCGGTGCTTGCCGCGTCGCCGGTCGCAACGTTTATGTGCAGGCGCGCCACGCGCACACGCAGATGCTTTGCAAATCTGCCGACGGCAGTCTTTACGAGCGCAAGGATAAGTGATATCGTTTCACCGAGCGGCTTTTTTTTGACCTTGCCCTGCTTTTTCAGTTCTGCTTTTTCAGCTTTTTCGGCGTCCTTGCGGGCTTTTTTCGCCTTTTTCTTCTGCGCTTCCTTTTCGGCTTTGCGCCGTGCCTTTTCCTCGCGTTTTGCGATCTTTTTGGGAGTGAAATCGCGCGGACGCACTTTTTTCGGTTTGCGCGGCATTATCGTCAGCTTTATGCCGCATATGCGGACGGCGAGCCCGAAGTCGTCGGCGTATTTGATGATAACCTCGGCGCGGATCATTGCAATGGCAAAAAACACGAGAAATATCCCGCCGAGAATATACAGTGCCGTCAACCGATCACCTCCATCTGTGCATTCGCGTTAAGCGTAAGCGGATCAGTTTCCGCCTTCGCCGTCAGTCTCCGCGCTGTTTTCTTCATCCTCGCTCTTGTTTGCCAGAGCATCTACCGCGGCAAGGACCGACGACGCCTCGGGAAGCTCACCGAGCGACGAGAGCCCGAAAACGCGCAGGAATTTGTCTGTTGTGCCGTAGAGCATCGGTCGCCCGGGCGCGTCGAGCCTTCCGACGGGCTCAAGCAGCTCTTTGTCGAGCAGAGCGCCGACGGCATATGCCGAGTCAACGCCGCGCACGGTGTCGATAAATGCGCGCGTGACAGGCTGATTGTACGCTGCGATGGCAAGCACCTCGAGTGACGATGCCGAAAGGTTGCCGCCGCGCTTGATGCCGAGCGCCTCGCGGATGTAGGGAAGATATTTTTCGTTCGTGCAGAGCTGGCAGCTCTTGTCGAAGGTCAGCAGCATGACGCCGCGAGTTTCGTCGGAGTTCCAACGCTCCGCGATGTGTCCGGCGAGCTGCTTTGCATCACGCGCGCTCAGCCCCAACACATCGCCGAGCTTTGAGTATTCCATGGGATGTCCCGCAGCGAAAAGGATAGCCTCTATCGCGCCTTCGAGCTGCTTTATATCGGTAAGCTGTTCGTTTTCCAATTGAATTTACCCGTTACCTTCCGTTTTTATCTGTTCATTTCGGCAAGATCGGCGTTCTCGGCTTCCGTATCATCGGGAGCGACGCCGACGGCAAATCGTGTGCGTGTGCCGTGAAGCGTTTCGAATTCGTCGGCTCCTTCTATTATCACCAGCCGGCGCATTTTTACGAGCTCGAGCACGCCGATGAAAATGGCGACAAGATCGGGGCGGGACACGGCGTCGTCAAGCAGAGTGCCGAGGTCGCATGACTGCACACCATCCGAGAAATGCTTCATAATGCCTATTATCTTCAGCTCCACCGGGATTATCGGCTTTGCCATAGGGCGCACAAGCTCGCCGCGCGCCTCCTTGTGCGTGTTTGCGTAGGAAAGCACGCGCCGCATCGCGTCATAGAGCTTCTGCGGATCCTGATCGGCGACGAAGGTCTTGTCCACCGATATCTCGTCGGTATCCTTTGCCATTCGTCCGCCGTAGATCTTGAAGCGCTCGCCGAGCTTTTCGGCTGCCTTTTTTGCCGCCTCGAGCCTTGCGATAGCCTCGGCAAGCCGTGCACGCGGGTCTTCCTCTTCGGGCACCTCACGCGGCAGCAGCATACGGCTCTTTATCAGCATGAGCTCGCTTGCCATGCTGAGAAATTCGACCGCAAGCTCAATGTCAAGCTCCTGTGCCTTTGCGATATATTCGATATACTGGTCGCAGATGAGCGAAATCGGGATATCCTCGATCTGCACCTTGTTTTTGTGTATCAGGTTCAGAAGAAGCTCAAGAGGACCTTCGAATTTTTCAAGCTTATATGTGATCTCTTCCACAGTCTCTGCTCCTGTCCCGATCGGTCAGCGGAATATCGGAATAAGGCTCCACAGCCCGTACATTCCGTCGAGCACATGATTCGAGATCCATGTGAGCGGTACCGACAGAACGCCGAGCCAGAGCAGGGCGAAAAGAGCGATCGAAATATATTTTTCGTATTTCATTATGCCGAAATACCATTTTACGGGCAGGAAGATATAAAACAGGCGCGAGCCGTCAAGCGGCGGCACGGGAATGAGGTTGAACACGGCAAGGTATACGTTGAGTTCGGCGCCCATCTGAAGAAATGTCAGCCAAACGTATATCACCATCGGCGCCGATGCCGCCACAGAGGGGAACAGGCGGACGGTCAGCAGGTATGAGATCTCGTAAAGGGAAACAAAAATAAAACCGAGAACAATATTTGAGAGAGGTCCCGCGGCTGCCGTGAGAGCCATATCGCGGCGCGGTTTTTTGAAATAGCGCGAATTCACCGGCACGGGATTTGCCCAACCGAAGCCGAAAAGCAGCATGCAGATGAATCCGACAAGGTCAAGATGCTTGAACGGATTGAGCGTGAGCCTGCCGAGGTTGCGGGCGGTGGGGTCGCCGAGCTTGTTTGCCATCCATGCGTGAGATGCCTCATGCACGGAGAGCGAAAGCAGTATTATCGGCAGTGTCAGAAGCAGACTTATCAGGTATGACGAGATGTTGCCGCCTTTTGTTATGAGATATCTGAACATGTCAAATCCTTTTTGTTCCCGTCGTTACGGTTATTTGGAAGCTGCGCCGATAATGAGCCGCCAAAGCTCGTCCTTGCCCTCTCCGTTCACGGCGGAGAAGGGAATCACCGGTGTTCCGGCGGGTATCTGCGGGCAGGAGACGATCTTTTCCATAGCTTCGGTGCGTGCTTTTTTTGATGAGAGCTTGTCGGCTTTTGTTGCGGCGACTGCAAACGGAACACCCGAGGCGCCGAGCCATTCGAGCATCATTACGTCATCGGCTGTCGGACCGACACGCATATCTATGAGCTGAAGGACCAGCATTATGCGGTCGTGTGAGGGATTGTTCGTGAAATATCCGTCGGTAAGCTCCGACCAGCGTGCCTTGTCCTCCTGCGGGCGCTTGGCATAGCCGTACCCGGGCAGGTCAACGAGAAAAAGCTTTCCGTCAACGTCGTAGAAATTGACGGTTATCGTTTTGCCCGGCGCGGAGCTGACACGCGCAAGCGCACGTCGTCCGAGCAGGGTGTTTATGAGCGAGCTCTTGCCGACGTTCGAGCGCCCGGCAAGTGCGATCTGCGGTGTTGCCGAACGCGGGAACTGACGCGGCATGCCCGCAGTTATTTTAAGCGATATGTTATTGAGATTGAGCGCCATCGGCGGTTACTCCTTGAACAGGTCTTTCGCAGAGCGGCGGGATCACGACAAGCGTCTCGCCGGTGCTCTTTTTTGCTGTGTCGTTGACTGTGATGGGAACTGCGTTGCGGCGCAGCGCGTTATCAAGCACCTCACGGACGTTTGAGATCGGAATGAAACGGAGTGCTGCGCGCGCTTCGGGATCGATCTCGTCAAGATCTCCGGTGTTTGCCTTCGGGATGAGCACGGTCCCGACTCCCGCGGCATATGCCGCCATGGTCTTTTCGCGCAGCCCTCCGATAGGCAGGACTCTGCCGGTGAGCGTGACCTCGCCGGTCATTGCAACGTCGTGCGCCACCGGGATGTGCGCGAGCGCACTGACAAGTGCCGTTACCATTGTGACTCCCGCCGAGGGACCGTCCTTCGGCACGGCTCCTTCGGGAACGTGAATGTGTATATCCTTGGTCTTGTAGAAATCGGTGGGTATGCCGTACTCGCGCGCGACCTGACGGACGTAGCTGAGCGCGGTCTCGGCGGATTCCTTCATAACGTCGCCGAGCTTACCGGTGAGTTCAAGCTTGCCCGTGCCGTCAAGCACAGCCGCTTCGACCTTAAGCATATCGCCGCCGTCCTCGGTGTACGCCAGCCCGTTCACGACACCGACAAGATCCTCGTCGTCTATCTTTTCGGGCATTATCTTGCGTGCGCCGAGATAGGATGCGACGTCTCCCTTGTCTATCGTAACAGACTTGAGCTTTCCGTCGCTGTCTACTATCTTTTTTGCTGCTTTGCGGCACAGCTCGGCTATCGTGCGTTCGAGATTACGTACGCCCGCCTCGCGTGTGTAGCAGTCGATGACCTCGTATATCGCTTCATCGGTGAGCCTGAGCGTGCGGCGCGTGAGCCCGTGACGTTTTATCTGCTTGGGAATGAGATGATCTTTGGCTATTGCCAGCTTTTCGCGGCGCGTGTAGCTTGAAAGCTCAATGACCTCCATACGGTCTATGAGGGGACGCGGCACCGTTTCGAGCGTGTTTGCCGTCGTGATGAAAAGGCATTCCGAAAGGTCGAAGGGAAGCTCGACAAAATGATCGCGGAATGTCTTGTTCTGCTCTGGGTCGAGCACCTCAAGCAGCGCCGAGGCAGGGTCGCCGTGTGCGTCGGAGGTCAGCTTGTCGACCTCGTCGAGCAGAATGAGCGGGTTTTTGACCTTTGCCTTGATAAGAGCGTCGATAATGCGCCCGGGCATTGCGGCAACATAGGTCTTTCTGTGACCGCGGATGTCCGCCTCGTCACGCACGCCGCCGAGAGATACGCGGACGTACTTGCGGTTCATCGCATGGGCGACGGAGGCTGCTATCGAGGTCTTGCCGGTGCCGGGAGGGCCCACAAGACATATTATTTGGTTCTTCAGGTCGGGATTAAGCTGTTTTACCGCAAGAAATTCAAGAATTCTTGTCTTGACCTTATCAAGCCACTCGTGATCGGCGTCAAGTATCTTTTTTGCCGCCGCAACGTTCACGCGGTCGCGGGTACGTGTGTTCCACGGTATCTCAAGACAGGTGTCGAGATAGCTGCGCAGCACGGTCGCCTCGGCTGAGCCGAAGGGCGTGCGCGATAGGCGCTCGTTTTCCTTGAGGAGCTTTTCGCGCACCTCGTCCGGCAGATGCGCCTTATTGATCTTTTCGGCATAATCGTCGGGGTCGTCGCCGCCTCCGAGCTCGTCCTCAATGACCTTCATCTGCTCGCGCAGATAATAATCGCGCTGACTGCGTGCGATGTTGTCGCGCACCTTGCGGTGTATATCCTGCTCGCACTCAAGCAGCTCGCACTCGCGGTTGAGTATGCGTATGAGCTTGAATATACGTGCAAGCGGTTCATGCTCGTCGAGCACCTCCTGCTTGTCTGTGTATTTCACAAGAACGGCGGAAGCGATGAAGTCGGCAAGCAGACCGGGGGATGTCACACCGTGGGCGGCAAGCTTGATGTCGGAGGTGACATTGGGCATAAAGCCAACGATCTTATCGAAGATATCGAGCGCTTCGCGCATATACGCCTCGCCCTTTATGCCGCCGTTGTCGGCGATCTCCACCGTGCGCGAAAGCGCATCGGCGTCGATCAGCTTGCCTGTCTTGCGGTATTCGGTGACCGTTGCGCGGGAAAGTCCCTCGCAGATTATTCTGACACCGCCCGACGTTTTTGCCGTCTGGCGCAGGCGTGCCACGGTGCCGGTCCTGTAAAGATCTGCGGGCTTTACCTCGCTGTCTGTCGTGACCTTTGCGCAGACGATAAGGCAAAGCCTGTCTGCGGAATTTGCGGCGTCTATTGCGGCACGGCCGCATTCGTCGCCGATCTCAAAGCTTATCGGAATGCCGGGAAAAGCGACAGCCTCGCGCAGCGGGAGCACCGGGAGGGTCAGCTTTTCGGCTTTTTCTATGTATTCTGACATATTGTCGTCGGATCCTTTCGTATGGGAACGCATATGCGTTCCCGCAATTCATTTTTTCAGTCTTTTATCTCAATAAAACCGTCAAGGGTAAGTTTGTCTATAGCAACACCGGAGTATTCGCCGCGGAACTGCCATGAGGTCGAGACCTCGGCGCTGCCGCAGCCGCCGACGAGCGGCATGGTTATCACCTGCTCGCCGAGAAATATCTCGGTGCGGTCGTCGCCGCTGTATTCGATGTCGGGGGCATCGTAGTAATATGTCTTGCCGAGGACCTCAAGCGGGCAGCCCTTGCGTTCGGACACCGAGAGAGCGTGGGTGCTGATCTTTACGGTGACGCGCACCTTTGCCGTGTCCTGCGTGCGCGAGAGCGTTTCCCAGTAGAGGACAAGATGAAGGAGCCCCATGTCCGGCGCCTCTATCCTGCCCGAGCGTGCAGGGTGTTCGGGCACGCGTTCGGATGATATCGGGACTATCGTGGCGGGATGTGAACCGTCGGGATCGGGCACCGGTGCGTCCGTTGCCGGATGGTGTGCTCCGCCCGTGTCATGTGAGGGACGGGATATGCTGTCTGAGGAAGCTCCGCCGTTTTTGCCGAGTGCGAACCCGCCGTATATCAGGAGGGCGACCAGCAGGACGGAGGTGGTCACCAACAGCACTATCATAAGTTTTTGTGAGTTGATCTTCATTTTTTCTGTTTGTGTGTGAAAAGCCTTTCGTGTTCATGCTATGACTGCGCGCCCTGCGGCGCATGGGTCAGGATCTGTATTTTGCGTACTGAGCGACCGCGAGCGCGTCGCAGCGTTCGTTGTATTCGTGTCCCGCGTGTCCCTTGATCCATGATAGCGTGACCTTGTGCGTTGCCGTCAGCTCGAGCAGACGCTCCCAAAGGTCGGGATTGAGCGCGGGCGAGCCGTCGCTTTTCTTCCAGCCGCGCTTTTTCCAGCCGAGTGCCCATTTTTTTTCAAGCCCGTCGCAAAGATAGCGCGAATCCGTCGTGAGCGTTACTTCGCACGGCTCGCGCAATGCTTCGAGCGCGCGTATCGCGGCGGTCAGCTCCATGCGATTGTTGGTGGTATGCGCCTCGCCGCCCGAAAGCTCTCGTTCGCGTTCGCCGTAGACAAGCACCGCGCCCCATCCGCCGGGACCGGGATTGCCCGAGCAGGCACCGTCCGTATATATGTCAACGTGTTTCATGTTTCCTCGATCCAGTTAAAATTATACATTATAATTATACAATATTCCCGATGAAAAATCAATAGTAATATTGTGTACGCTTTATAAACTGAAAAACAGGCATCCGGCATATCGGCGGATATATATTTTATCGTAGTTTTTTTATTGTTTTTACTTGATTTTCATGCGGAAAAAGTGTATAATGTTCTATCCGCCGTTATAGCTATATCGGTGTGAAAAAATGAAAGGTGGTGACACAATGGAAAACGAAAAGGATGTCGCTTCCGAGGTGGCAACAGCCGAACCGACCGCAACGACCGAGGTCCCGCAGAAGACCGCAAATGCGCCGGCTACGACTGAGGAGAATCCGCTTGCTTACCGCAAACGCAAGAGACGTCTCGGCGACCGCAGGGAAGGCCGCAAGCTCCGCACGATACAGCCGGTGCTTCGCCTCATGCCCTACATAATGCCGAAGCGCAGTGATGCGCTCAACACCTTTTACGATCGTTTGGAGATCAGCCGTGTAGATGACCTTTGCCGACGCAAAGTCAGAGAAGGAAAAAATCATTTTTCGGCGCTTCATGTGCTGCTTGCGGCGTATCTGCGTACAATATCGCAGCGCCCGGGCATCAACCGTTTCGTAAGCGGTCAGAAAATTTTCGCGCGTAACGAGATCGTCTTTGTAATGACGGTCAAAAAGGAGCTGTCGCTCAATGCCCCGGAGACTCTTATCAAGGTGAAATTCAACCCGTCGGATACCCTTGATGAGGTCTACGAGAAATTCAACGCTACGGCACAGGCGGCTATCGCCTCGATGGATCACCCCACCGAGTTCGATAAGCTCAGCAAGGTACTCTCGCTCATACCCGGTCAACTGCTCAGGTTCACGATGTGGGTCCTGCGCTGCCTTGACTACATAGGACGCCTGCCCAAGGGGCTTCTTGAGCTGAGTCCTTTCCACGGATCGATGATAATCACGAGCATGGGTTCGCTCGGGATAAAACCGATCTACCATCACATCTATGATTTCGGCAACCTCCCGGTCTTTATCTCGTACGGAACGAAAAGCGTGTGCTACGAGTATGACCGCAAGGGTGTGCTCAACCGCAAAAAGTACATGGATGTCAAGGTGGTCACTGACGAGCGTATCTGCGACGGGCATTATTATGCCTCGGCGTTCAAGCTCTACAAGAAGCTTGTCGAGCACCCGGAGGTGCTTGAGACCCGCCCCGACAAGGTGGTCGAGGATATCGACTGAAATACCGCGAACGACTGACAGCCGCCGCCCGTGCGAAAGCATGAGCGGCGGCTGTTCTTTTTTTTATCCGATACCGGCGATGTCGCGTATTATTTTGCCTGCCATTATAAATCCCGCGACGGGCGGGACGAACGGAACGCTGCCGGGCGGGATGCGTCCGCGCTCGCCCTCCGGTGTCGGTTTCACGGCATAGGGATGCGCTTCTTCGCGCGAATACACCACGTTCAGCTTTTTTATGCCGCGCGCCTTGAGCTCGCGCCGCATAACGCGTGCGAGCGGGCATACCGAGGTGGAATAAATGTCTGCCAGTTCAAAGAGCTCGGGGTGCAGTTTGTTGCCCGCGCCCATAGCTGATATCACGGGCACTCCCGCAGCGGTCGCCCGCACGATTATATCGAGCTTTGCCGAAACGGTGTCTATGCAGTCGGCAACATAATCGAATTTACCGAAATCTATGCCGAGCTTTTCGGCGTCGCCGGGGAGATAGAAGGCGTTGAGCGTATGCATGCGGCAGTCGGGATCGATGCTTGCGGCGCGTGCCGCAGCCGCATCTGTTTTTGGCGTGCCTATGTTGCTTTGATCGGTTATCAACTGACGGTTGAGGTTGGAAGGCGCTACGTCGTCGCCGTCGATGAGCGTTAGCTCTCCGACTCCCGCGCGGACGAGCGCTTCAAGCACGGCGCCGCCGACGCCGCCGAGTCCGAAAAGCGCGACGTGCGCGCGTTTCAGACGTCCGAGCGCTTCGGTGCCGAGCAGATATTCGGTCCTTGTCGAATCAAGCATGAAAAATGCCTCCGGTAGTCTTTTGCCTTAATGAACTGTATATTATCATACCATAAAACACGCCCGGTTTCAACCTCGGGACGGCAAAAAACGGGACGGCGGCTTTTTTATTTGCCGCACGCGGTAAAAACACATAAAAATCTTTGACAAACGGAGTTTTTTGCTGTATACTAAAGCTGAACCTTTGGAGCATACGAAAGGGGAATGAGCTTTTGAACGAAAAGGACATGACAGAGGTACGTCTGTCGGGAGAAAAAATATTTGATGGCAGAGTGATACGTGTCGAGCGCGACACGGTAAGGCTGCCGGACGGAGCCCGGGCGACGCGCGAGGTGGTGAGGCATCCGGGTGCTGTCTGTGTCGTTCCGCTGACGGACAAAAACGAGGTGCTGCTCGTGAGGCAGTACAGATATCCCGAGGCGACGGTAATGACCGAGATCCCCGCGGGAAAGCTTGAGCCGGGAGAACACTCGGAGGAACATTTTGCGGACGCGGCGCGGCGCGAGCTGCGCGAGGAGACGGGAGCCGTGTGTGACCGGCTGACGTTTATAGGCGATTTTTATTCTTCTCCTGCAATACTCGACGAGGTGATACACATGTACCTTGCCGAGGGACTTCACATGGGAGAGGCGTCTCCCGATGATGATGAATTTCTGAACCTTATCAGCATGCCGCTCGATGCGCTCTGCGATATGGCGGCGCGCGGTGAGATAACCGACGGCAAAACGCAGGCGGCGGTGCTGAAGGTCAGGTATATAATTGATAAAAGGAGCAAAAAGCAATGAAACTCAATGTAAAACGCACGGTGTGCGTAGGCTTTGCGTTTTTCCTTATCTGCACCTTCTGGCAGGCTTACGACACGATAATCCCCAAAATACTCACCGACCGCTTCGGTATGTCGCAGTCGGTGTCCGGCTTTATCATGGCACTTGACAACATCCTTGCGCTGTTCATGCTGCCGCTGTTCGGCGTTCTGTCCGATAAGTGCCGTTCAAAGCTCGGCAGACGCACGCCGTTCATCCTTTTCGGCACGATAGCGGCAGTCGTTGCGTTGACGGGGCTCTCGCTCATATCGGGCGCGCAGCTTTCAAAGATAGGCGATATCGGCAGCAGGGAAGCGCAATACATGATATACGACGTCAAAAAGGACGCCGATCTTGTGACGCCGGGCGGCGAAAAGTTCAGACTCTCCGATAAATTCACGCGTGACGAGTTCGCCGCGATAGAGAGCATCGACGCGGAGACGGGCAAGGCGACCGACGACTATACGAATTACGTCGTTCCCGCAAGACAGTCGTATGTAAAGACAGAGATCACGGCAAAGAACACCGGCATTCTTGTCGGATTTATTGCGATACTGCTTGTGCTGCTCATGGCAATGGCGACCTTCCGCACGCCCGCCGTGGCGCTGATGCCCGACGTGACGCCCAAGCCGCTCCGCTCAAAGGCAAACGCCATAATCAACCTTATGGGGACGATAGGCGGAAGCCTTGTGCTCGGTCTCGGTATCGTCCTCAAAACCGGCAAGACGGCAAACACATTTATGAGCTATACCGGATATTTCTGCATCGTGGGCGGTATAATGCTCGTCTGCCTCTGTGCATTCATGCTGACCGTTAAAGAGCCGCGCCTTGTGAAGAAGATGGAGGACGAGAGCCGCGAGTTCGGCATCGACGAGAGCGAAAACGACCTTGACGCCAAACACGAGGCGGGAGCGGGGAAGCTCTCACGCGGGGAGATGACCTCTCTTGTGCTTATACTTGCCTCGGTCGTGTTCTGGTTCTTCGGTTATAACGCCGTAACGAGCAAATATTCCGTGTATGCGGGCAACGTGCTCAACCTTGACTACAACAGCACGCTCCTTGTCGCCAATATCGCGGCACTGATATCGTATATCCCCGTCGGCGCGGTCGCGTCGAAGATCGGGCGAAAAAAGACGATCATAGCGGGCGTTATAATGCTCGGCACCGCCTTTACGGTCGCTGCGTTTCTTGACAACGGCACACCTCTGCCGGTGATGATGGTCATATTCGCGCTTGCGGGCATCGGCTGGGCAACGATAAACGTCAACTCCTTCCCGATGGTGGTCGAGCTGGCGCGCGGCGGCAATGTCGGAAAATACACCGGCTTTTACTATACCGCAAGCATGGCGGCGCAGACGCTCACGCCGGTCGTATCCGGTTTTATGATGGATAAGCTCGGAATGAGATCGCTCTTCCCGTATGCCGCCGTATGTGTGGCGTTTGCACTCATAACCATGACGTTTGTGCGTCACGGTGACTCGAAGCCCGAAAAGAAGGGCGCGCTCGAAACGCTCGGAGAGGGTGACGACTGATGGCATTTCTGATAATAATTATAGTTCTGATAGCGCTGGCGGGGCTTTATCTTCTTGCGGTAAAGCCGCGCAAGGAGGCAAAGACTTCACTTGAACCGCTCAAGACCGACTACGCTCATCGCGGTCTGTGGGATGACGACATTGCCGAAAACACCATGCCCGCATTCATGGCTGCGGATCGCGCCGGGTACGGGATAGAGCTTGACATTCAGCTTTCCGCCGACGGCGAGATAATGGTATTTCACGACGACACACTCGAGCGTCTCTGCGGCAGACCCGAAAAGGTAAGCGACCTTACCGCGTCGGAGCTGAGTTGGGTGGGGATCACCGGAAGCTGCGACCGCATTCCGACCTTCCGCGATGTTCTCACGCGCGTCGGCAAGGATACGCCGCTCCTCATCGAGTTGAAGGGCTACGATATTTCACTTTGCGAAAAGGCGGCGGCAATGCTTGACGAATACGACGGGTATCGAGCTTCAGTGGAAACTCACGCCTTTACGGGCGTTTCAGCTCACTTGGCCAGGTACTTCTTGCAGGCCTTGAAGGCGCTGTAGCCGGCGTACTGAGCGGTGGAGCCGAGCTCCTCCTCAATCTCGAGCA
>ERZ824600.2456-NODE-2456-length-19635-cov-4.667722_pt1 | contig 19635 bp, 14 predicted proteins | sample MGYA00519933_ERZ824600 | MGnify/ENA primary metagenome ERZ824600 (study PRJEB31778, sample SAMEA3449178) | human gut metagenome | biome: human gut; feature: human-associated habitat; material: faeces | place: United Kingdom | collected 2010/2012 ... | reverse complement strand
GCTGTGTCTGGCGCGGGAAGCAGGGCCGGTCTGCGCGGCGCTTCCGGTGTGGAACTGGGGCGAGGTCTATATCCGGCTGGCGCGCAGCATCCTGCGCGGCGGCTGGGACGAGTTGAGCGCCGCAGCGGCGGTTAATTACTGGTGGGGCTTTGCAAACGCTGCGGTGGACGTGCGGATGATGGAAGCGCTGCCGGACGGCCCGCGCGAACTGGTGCAGATTCTGCGCGCTGCGCTGATTCACGGCGAACTTGCGCCCTTCCACCGGCACATCACCGACCAGACAGGCACCGTGCGAAACAACGGCGATCGTTGGCTCCCGCCGGAGGAAATTCTGCATATGGACTGGCTGTGCGCCAATGTGCGCGGCAGCATCCCGCAGTATGACGAGCTGCTGCCGATGGCAAGGCCGATGGTGCGTCTGCTGGGACTGTACCGCGAGACGCTCCAGCCGGAGAAAAGGGGGCCGCTGCTTTGAAGCTTCTGCTGCTTGCCGATAAAGAAAGCCCCTATCTTTGGGACTATTACCAGCCGGGACGGCTGAGCGAGTACGACCTCATGCTCTCCTGCGGCGATTTGAAGGCGGAGTATCTGTCATTTCTGGCGACACTTGGCCGCGCGCCGCTTTATTATGTGCGCGGCAATCACGACGGCAATTATGACCGCCGCGTTGACCTTTTTGTCCGTGACTGCATCGCTGACAGCGAGGCGGAGGAGATCGCGCGAAAGCTGCGGCTCGGTTACGTCGTGGAGCAGCTCGCAAAAACGGATAGGTATACGCTGTGCGTTTCACTGCATGACGAATACGGCGCCGTATCGTACAAAAAGCTGATATATTCCTACATCGGAGACGACCGTTCCATTCTTGCGCTTGCGCGCTTCGATGTCAGCGATATCGTCAGCGAATACAAGCTGCAGCTGAAATATTACGAAAAAGTCTCTTTTCGCGACAGTCTGACCGGCGCATACAATCGCAAGCACTATGAGGAGCAGCTGAAACAGGCACGCTGCGACGGCGGCGTCGCCATTTTCGACCTTGACGACTTTAAGCTATGCAACGATATCTACGGTCACGCAGCGGGTGATGCGGTGCTCTCCTGCGTTTCGGGCGCGGTGCGCACCTGTCTGCATGAGGGCGAGAGGATGATACGCTACGGCGGTGATGAATTTGTGCTCCTGCTGCCCACGGTGCTCGACCGATCGCTGCTCACCTCCCGTCTCGATCAGATATGCGAGAAAGTCAGACAGCTGCGCCTCGATGAATATCCGAGTATCGAGCTGTCGATAAGCATGGGCGGAACGCTCGCGCAGAACGAGCCGCTTGAGGAGGCGCTTGTACGCGCGGACCGCTACATGTACATTGCCAAAAGGCACAAGGGTATAGCGGTCACGAGCGAGACAGATGAGGAGCACGGCACACGTTCGGAATACGAGCGTCGGCATCAGCAGGTGCTTATAGTCGATGACTCGGAGCTTAACCGCGATATGCTGTCCTCAATACTCGGCGGCGATTACAGCATTCTGACCGCGAGAGGAGGTAAGGAGTGCCTTGATATGCTGCATGAGTACGGCACCGGTATATCGCTTATGCTGCTCGATATTATAATGCCGGGGTGCAGCGGCTTCGATGTTCTTGAGTACATGAACCGCAGCGGCACAATTTCGGATATTCCGGTAATAATGATATCGAGCGAGCATTCGGATGATGTGATGAACCGTGCCTATGAGCTCGGCATCTCCGACTATATCAGCCGACCGTTTGATTCACGCGTCATCTGTCGACGTGTGAATAACATCATCAAGATGAATATGAAGCAGCGGCGCCTGACCGAATTGCTCTCAACGCAGATGAAAAATCGCGAGCGCCGCGACAAGATGATCGTTGACATACTACGCCATATTGTCGAGTTTCGAAACGGCGAGGACGAATGGCATGTAGAAAATGTATCCAAAATAACCGAGCTGCTGCTCACAAGTCTTGTAAAGCGTACAAACAAATATCGTCTCACCTGGGAGGAGCGCAGAACCATAACCCTTGCATCGTCTCTGCACGATATCGGAAAGATCGGCATCAGCGAGGATATACTCGGAAAGCACGGCAGACTGACTCCGGAGGAGCGCCGGATAATGCAGACGCATACCGTGCTCGGTGAGCAGATACTTAATTCGCTTGAGCGCTTCCGCGATGAGGAGCTTGTCAGAATAGCGGCGCAGGTCTGCCGCAGTCACCACGAGCGCTACGACGGCGGCGGTTATCCGGACGGCTTGGTCGGCGAGCAGATACCTATCTCCGCGCAGGTGGTATCGCTTGCGGATACATACGATGCACTGATCAGTGCGCGCCCGTACAGAGACGGACTCCCGCATGATGAGGCGATACGCCGGATATGCAGCGGCGAGTGCGGGGTCTTTAATCCTTTGCTGCTCGGCTGCCTGCGTGATATCGAGGGCTGCCTAAGAGAAGCGCAATAAGCGCAGAGGCAGCGCAGTCGGCTGTGTTTTCGGCACAAGGGTCACCGGCAATGCCGGGCTCCGGCGCGAATAGAAGAATACGAACATCATAGGAAACCGACAGACAGATCGGTGCACAGCCGATTCGGAAAGAATACGGAAAACGGCGGGCGGACAGTCCCGCGCAGCGACCATGCGGTCGGGAAAGGTGAAGAAATGCAGGTTCGGGAGTTTTATACAAAAATAGGCGGAGACGCCGCAAGCGTGCTGGACAGACTCGGAACGGAGGAGCTTGTCGTCCGGTTTGCACGGAAATTTCCCGCCGATACAAGCTATACTCAGCTGTGTGATGCGATGGCTCAGGGAGATGCGGAAACGGCGTTCCGCGCCGCACATACACTCAAGGGGTTGTGCCTGAATCTCGGCTTTGAGTCGCTGTATAAGGTCGATGCAGCGCTTACCGAGGAGCTGCGCGCGGGCAAGCTCGAGGAGGCTAAGACGTCGCTGCCCGGAGTCAGAGAAAAGTATGAGGAGCTTGTCGGACTTATCGCAGAGCTGTAAGCGGGAACGCAGGAGAAACGAGCGGGGGGAGACTTTCGAGAAAGTCTCCCCCCACGCCCCCTACCAAAGCTTTAAAACTGAGGGGATTTTTTTAAGGCGTGCGGACCGAGACGGCAGCGGAAATAGGTTTTGACGACCGTTGCCGCGCCGACGGAAGCGACATCGGAAGAAAAGCCGCCCCGCGCCGCTGTACGACCGAGACGGTAAGAATCAAAAATGCTCGGAGTGGGCGTTTTAACATCCACCTGAATCAAACGGAGCTGTTAAAAAACTCGTTTTTTAACAGCTCCGTTTTTCGTTTTATTTAGTTTACAGTTCAAGGGATTTTTCATTTAGCAATAATTTTCTGCATTGTAACCCTCCGCTCACTTAAAACTTACGGGTATTTTCCCCTGACTTTTAAGTATAGTATAACCGCATCATTTCTCGAATAATGCGGTCGCTTATCTTCACACTTATCACTTTTAATCTGCTGCCGGCTCAGTCCGTACGCAGCGGTGGGCGAAACCTTAAAACTTCCTGAGCCTTAGTCGGTGCGCGGCGGGTGAAACCTTTACTCGGCAATCGTCTCAGCCGTTCTGCCCGAGAAAGCCTCTCAGTTTTAAAGTTTTGAAAGGGGGGCGGGGGAAACTTTTTCAAAAGTTTCCCCCGCGCATCCCCGCGTCCCGCGACCCCGCGTTTCGCGCCGAGTCGGCGGGTCAATCATTGGAATCTACTTCCATTTCGGGGGGGGGGTAGACCTTATACGGATGATCGCACGTTCGAGTGCTTCGAGGTTGACCGGCTTAGAGAGGTGGGCGTTCATTCCTGCGGCGATACTGCGCTGAACGTCGTCCGAAAAGGCGTTTGCGGTCATAGCGATGATCGGAACCGTTCTGCCATACGGATTCTTACTGCTGCGTATTGCGCGAGCTGCGTCGTAGCCGTTCATTTCCGGCATCTGAATATCCATCAGCACAAGGTCGCAGTTCTCGGGAGCTATCTCGTCGAATGCCTCTGCTATCGCTCGCCCGTTCGGATATATGCGGCAGACCGCGCCGGCAAGCTCGAGCATTGATTTGAGTATCTCTGCGTTCAGCTCGTTGTCCTCTGCGCAGATGAGCTTCATGCCGCGCAGCGCGGGGTATTCCTCTGTGATGCCGCGCTTACCGCTGTCTGCTGCGGTGACCGCTGCCGAGGCGTTTTCGTCACGGCGGCCGTCGTCACTTATGTCGCTTTTGTCGCAAATGTCAATGCTGCGGTCGCTGTCGTCGGCATTGCTTGGGGCAGGCGGCAGAGGCGGTGTGTTTGTCTGTGCATCCGCATGCGCGGAGTCACTCGCAACCGTCGAATTGGCTGTGGAAACTGTGGAAAGCGCCGCATCCGCCGTGCCGTCGTCGATACGGAGGCTGACTATGAACTCGAACATACTGCCTTTGCCCTCGCAGCTTTCTGCGCGGATGGCGCCGTTCATAGCCTCGACGAGGCTTTTTGCGATAGCCATTCCGAGCCCCGTGCCGGTTATCGGGTTTACGGTTGATGCCTCGGCGCGCGAGAATGGCTCGAATATGTGGCTGAGAAACTCCTTGCTCATGCCGACTCCGTTGTCTGTAACAGTGAAGCGGAAGCGTGCGTAGGTGCGATTTTCGCGTTCGAGCTCCTCGATATTGAACTCTATTCTGCCGCCGTCAGGGGTATATTTTACCGCATTGGACAGGATATTTATCAGCACGCGTCGGAGCATCAGCTCATCGGCGAGCAGATGGGTATGCCGCAGATTTTCGGTGGTGATACGCAGCTCCTGACGGCGTTTCTCCGCCTGAGGACGGATCATCGTCTCTATTTGATTGATCTGATCGCGCAGATCCATAGGATGTATGTTAGAGCGGAGCTTGCCGTTTTCGAGCTTTGCCATATCAAGCAGGTCGGAGATAAGTCCGAGCATATGGCGGCTGGAGGACTGTATCTTGTGCGTGTAATCGAGGACGCGTTCAGGCGAATCGGCATTGTGCTCAAGCAGGTCGGCAAGACCGACGATGGCATTCATCGGAGTTCTTACGTCATGGCTGATATTCGCAAGGAAGTTGCTCTTGGCGCGATTTGCGTTTTCTGAAGTATGCATTGCGCACTCGGCAGCTTTCTTTGCCTGTGAAAGCCGTTCGTTTGCTGCTGTCAGTGCGGCATTCATTTTCGCCTGCAGCTCTGTGCGCTGATGCTCTGCGGTCAGCTCCCGGCGGTGATGTACGCGGAGCAGCAGAGCGATCGATATCACAGACAGGATCAGCAGGACAGCCGCAAATATCGCAAGCGTTACAGTGGCGGCTTTGACTATCTGAACGGTGCTCTGCGCGACGTAGGGAGACGGGATAAGAAACAGCAGTGTCCAGTCGGTATAGTCAACGCGGCGCAGCGCGTAGTAGTACTCGGTGCCGTCAAGAACCGCATTGGATATGGCGATGCCGCGCTCGTCGAGCGCTTTCAGCGTCTCCTCGAACGAGCAGCCGTGCAGGTATTCCATTGATTCGAGTACGGCATATGCGCTGCAGCCCCGGAGCAGATCGGTGCTGCCCGAATTGAATATCTTATAACCGCTGCGGTCGAGCACGTAAACGCTGTTGCTTCCGTCATATGCGTCGCATGTGAAATACTGCGTATAGTGCTCCATTGCCTGAGATGTGCCGTAGTATATCAGCTCTATCTCCTCATCACCGTCCCGCAGAACGATAGGCTCGGACAGACGGAGCAGCAGATGCAAGCGAGAGCCGTTTCCGCACGGCGTGCCGTCAACGTAGCTGACATGAGACGGTGTTCCGGCAATGTAGCTCAGTCCGTTTTCGCTGCTGCTGATCCCGTCGGAGGTGTAATAGTGACCGGCGCTGTCGACGGCGACGATAGACATCTGCCGCTCATTCATCAGCGAGGTATTCTGCTGCGCGGAAATGAAGCTGTACAGCTCCTCGGGGCTCTGCGGCTGATTTATCTCGAGCAGATTCGACTGTATCCGTACCTCGAGCCAGCGCGTCTCGATGACATTGTCGAGATTGCGGAACAGCTGCCCGGTCACCGCGTCCATCTGATTGATGCGTTCGGTGTAGAGCGTTTCGTTAATATTGCTGCTGTAATAGCGGAAAAAGGCAAATATCGTACCCCCGAGTGCTGCTAAGAGCAGCCCGAGCGCAACAAGCATTTGAATTTTTGTCGCGTGTTCTTTCTTTTTCATTGACGGTCCTGCATTTCTTTCGGCATTTATATCCTCGTTGTGCGAGCATCCCGAACACCCGCCGCGATAATCTTGTTTCCCATATCATTTTATTATATCACATGTTTATGCAAATTGCAAGGAGGACGGCGCGCAGCGGCACGGGTAATGCATGCCGATGACGAATTTTGATTTTTTCGCCCGACGGCATGTATAAATAACAGAAAATATGATATAATACGGCATATTATACATAGAAGTGGCGAAAAACAGCTCGGGTGCATTTGCCCTTCCCTTCATAGAAAAAAAGAGGCGAAAATATTGAACGGAAATGAAAAAAATAAAAAGCTCGACCCGCAGGGAGGACTGCTGCGGCGTGCGCTGCGCGCTTCACTGCCGGTAATGGCGGGATATCTCGTGCTCGGCGCGGGCTTCGGTATGATAATGCAGTCGAAGGGGCTCGGACTGCTCTGCGCGCTCTCGATGAGTGTGTTTATTTATGCAGGATCTATGCAGTACGTGGCGATAGGTCTTATCACCGGCGGCGCATCGTATCTCACCGTTGCGCTGACCACCCTGCTTGTCAATGCCCGCCACCTGTTCTACGGGATCTCGGTCGTGGATAAGTACCGTGGTGCGGGCGCGTACAAGCCGTATCTTGCTTTTTCGCTGACCGATGAGACCTATTCGCTTATCGTCGGCGCGGGGGATGATATTCCGGAGAGCGACCGTCCGCGCTATTACTTTGCCGTATCTGCGCTCGATCAGCTGTACTGGGTCGTCGGCAGCGCCGTAGGCAGCCTTATCGGGTCGCTTATTCCGTTCTCCACCGACGGTATGGATTTCGCGCTTACTGCCCTGTTTGTGACAATATTCGTCGATCAGTGGCGGCGGAATCGCGACAAGCTCCCCGCAGTGCTCGGCGTGCTGCTCTCGCTCGTCTGCCTGCTCATTTTCGGCAGCGATTATTTCCTTATTCCGTCGATGATAGCTATCTCCGCTGCTTTGATTCTCATTCGCCGCATTGAGGAGCCGAAATATGCCGAGGCGCAATCCGGCGCTGAGGGTGGTGCGGTCGGTGATGCATCCGGCGCTTCGGCTGCCGAAAAAAACATTTTACCCGCCGAAAATGACGGCTCATCCGACGAAAACGGAGGTGACGCGCAGTGACTGACAGCTATATTGTCATATGCATAGCGATATCAGCGCTTGTGACGCTCGCGCTGCGCGTGCTGCCCTTTATTGTTTTCTCGGGCGGCAGACGCACGCCTGCGGTCATTACATATCTCGGCAGAGTGCTGCCGTATGCCATTATGGGCATGCTCGTCGTCTACTGCCTCAAGAGCGCCGATATCCTCGGTGCAGCGCACGGACTGCCGGAGCTTATCTCGGTCGCCGCCGTCGTGCTCCTCCATGTGTGGAAGAAGAATACTATCCTAAGCGTCGCCGCCGGTACCGCCGTGTATATGCTCCTCATCCGGCTCGTCTTTGCGTGACGACGCGGGGAACGCGGGGAGTACGCGCGGGGGAACACGAGGGGTACGCGGCCTTTTGAAAAAGGCCTGGTGAAAACTTTGTAATAGGGAGTTTTTCTCGGGCAGAGGGGCTGAGACGATTGCGGATTAAGGGTTAGCCTGCCGATGCGCACGGACTAAAGCAGTAAGCAGCAGAAAAGTTTCGCCCGCCTTTTCAAATGGGCGGCGCACAAAGGCATTGCCTTTGTGCATGAGTTTGGAGCTTACGCTCCAAACATCACGGGGTGTGGGGCGGAGCCCCATGTGCGGCGTTTCTTTTCATTAGCTTTTCCGAACAATGCGAAGCATTGTTCGCGTGAAGTTTTGCGGTCTTGCAAAGCAAGATTGCCGTCTGTGACGGCAAAGAAAAACTTCATGTTGAACCGCGCAGCGGGACAACGTCGCCTCTCTCGCTCAAAGAAAAGCGGCTGAGGCTCTGATTTAATCGGATTCGTAGTGATGTCGGCGTTTCTTTTCCCTAACTTTTGAACAACGCACCACGTTGCTTGCGCGGAGTTCTGCGGAGAAAAATCAAAAAACACAACCTTATCGGTGTGCCCGTTGCCTTGCGGCGAGTGCGCCGATATATTTTTTATCGAAATATGCCGCGCTATTGAAAAAAACGGAAATAAATGATATAATCTAAAAACAGTATCGGTGTACGAATTGCGGGGTATGTAATTATTCTATATGGCTATATGGCGCGTCAAAGCTATAAATCTTTACTATATATGCGTCTGTGAAATATCGAGACAGGCGGGCTGCGTACTGTCGGGACGTGTTTGTCCGTGCCGAACGCGGTATTAAGATAAAATACAGTGGGGAAACGAATATGGATATTAATATCAGAAAAGCAACGAAAGCGGATCTTGCAGCAATTGAGGGTATATATGACCGAATACTGACCGAGGAGGAGCGCGGCAGAGCAAAGATAGGCTGGGTTCGCGGTGTGTATCCCACCCGCGCGACCGCAGAGGCGGCGCTTGAGGCGGACGAGCTGTTCGTCGAGGAGGCGGACGGGTGGTCGGAGTGGCGATAATAAACGGCAAGCAGGTGGACGCATACGCAGGCGCGCCGTGGTTGTACGATGTCCCCGATTCACGCATCACCGTGCTGCATACGCTCGTTATAGATCCCCTTGCGGCAGGGCGCGGACTCGGAACGGCATTTGTCAGCTTTTACGAGCGCTATGCGGCAGAGCGCGGATGCCCGTATCTGCGCATGGATACCAATCAGAAGAATACTGCTGCACGTGCACTGTATAAAAAGCTCGGCTATCGCGAGGTCGACATACGCCTGTGCGGCTTTAACGGTATTTCCGGGGTGAATCTCGTCCTGCTCGAAAAGAAAGCGGATATGGCTTAATGTATGGACCGTTCTGTCGCGGTGCGATCCCGGCAGGAGCGGGCAAGGTACAATTTATCGGCAGGCGGTGCAGTACATGCGCCGTCTGCTTTTTTGCCGTTCTGCGCGTGATTTTGAAAATCATATTGACACGGAACGCCCGCGGTGCTAAAATGACGGCAGATACGGCAGGGATACTTGTCGTCTGCTTTTTGGCGCTCGGTTAGCACAGGCTAACCAGACGGTGCAAAAAGCCATGCGGGAAGCTCAGCCCGAATTGCGGCAGGCATTTAAAAGTGCCCCGGAGGGCACCGCGATGCCCGCATTGCGGCTGCGCGGCATGACGCCGACGGCTTAGGGTGTCGTATCGGAAAGGATGAATCAAAATGGAAAAGGTAACGATAATTGCAATTGTTATAATGGCTCTGGTAATCGGTGCCTGTGCGGTTTCTTCGATCGTGCGCTCGGTCGTGGCGCGCCGCAGCGGAGAGGGCAAAAAGCATAGGGCGGAGCCTATCGGCACATTCATTGTCGGCATAGACGGAATGCACTGTGACCATTGCCGCGTCGCGATCCAAGAGTGCCTGAACAAGATAGACGGGGTGAGCGCAAAGGTCAGCCTTTCGTCGCACAGCGCGACGGTCAGATATACCCGCCCGATAGAGGAGAGCGAGCTTCGCGAGGCTATCGAGAAAACAGGCTACGGGGTCGACTATATAAAGCGGCAGTGATTACGAATGCGGTATGTTTTCGGGCAGGAACAACGGCATCTGAAATATGCAGACGGAGGATATGCTTCTAAGGTGCCGGAGTATCTGTTCGGACGGCGCATTTGTTATTTAAACGGTTGAAAGAGCTCGGTGGTGTCCCGGGCTTTTTTGCTTCCGAGTTTTCGATGCGCAAGGCTGCGGAAAAGCACGGATAAGGCGAAGTATAGCTATGGTAAAGCACAGATACGAATAAATCTACAGAGCGTTTTTGCGTCGATCAAACGGACGGTACGAGAAAAAATCGATGTGTATGAAGTCTTTGCTTCGCCCGCGTCCTATATTTGGTCACATATGTGCTGCGTCTCACGAAATACCATAAGACGGGCAAGCTAATCTGCAAAATACTTCTTGACAAATTTTAACGTATATGATATAATGTGACAAGGATTATTATATATAAGATAAGAACGAGATTGCGGAATACGTCGGTGTGACGGCGGTTCGTTCTCGTTATGTGTCGTAATTCTTTATGATTACGATTCAGAGTAAGAATAATACTGTCGATTTGATCGGCATATCGGCAAACCCGTTGAAAAACGGGGACGCAAAGTTTAGTGTCTAACCCGCAACGCGGTATGATTGACTGGCTGCACTTTTATGGGTGTAGTCGGTCTTTTTTTCATCCGTAAACGAGTGGTGTTTGGAGAGAAAATATGCGTGTTAAAACTGATTACATTGACTACGATAAGGTAGACGAAAAAACACGCGCGAGTATGGACAGACTGTTCAGCGCGCCGCGCCGCGGATATTGGGCGCGAAAGCGTGCCTTTGATATCATTGTTTCGCTCATAATGCTTTTGCTGCTTGTACCGCTGTTTATCGTTGTCAGTATTGTTATTGTGATAGACGACCCGCATGCCGGACCGTTTTTTAAACAGCAGCGTGTCGGCAGGCACGGAGTCGAGTTTTCCATGTACAAGTTCCGTACAATGGTGGCGAACGCCGAGCAGCTCAAGGACAGGCTGAGAGGCCAAAACGAGATGGACGGTCCGGTGTTCAAGATAAAGGACGATCCGCGCATAACACGCGTCGGTAAGTTTTTGAGAACAACGAGCATCGACGAGCTGCCGCAGTTGATCAATGTGCTGCGCGGCGATATGAGCCTTGTCGGGCCCCGTCCGCCGCTGCCGGATGAGGTGGCGCAGTACGACGATTACGAGCGGCTGAGACTGGTCGTAACGCCGGGTCTTACCTGCCTATGGCAGATATCCGATAACAGAAACGATATTCCGTTTGAAGAGTGGGTGGAGATGGATATCGACTACATAGAGCATCGAACCGCCGTCGGAGACATGGTGATAATGTTTAAGACGGCTATGGCTATGATAGGAAAAGAGGGACGGTAGGTCGCACGAAAGCCTCTGCCTGCACAGGGAAAAACAAACACGCCGCTGTGAGGCTTATGTTATCGCGCCGATTCTATCCGAGCTTGAATTGCTATCGGATCAAGCATATCCGAGCTCGGGTGTATACGTATCGGGGTGTCCATACCGAGCCGTGCGGCGGGATTTAAATTTCATGCTGAAATCACCCTTAAAGGAGGCGGCGGAATGAAAATAGCTATGATAGGCCACAAGGATTTTCCCTGCCGCTCCGGCGGGGTCGAGGTCGTTGTATATGAGCTTGCCACGCGGCTTGCCGCGCGCGGCGAGGACGTTACGGTCTATAACCGCGGCAGACAGCGCGGTCACAACCGTTATCGTGTCGAGGGGGTGAATGTTATCCGCTCGTTTACATTTCGTCGGCAGAGCCTGAATGCCATGGTCTATTCGTTCACCGCGACGCTCGGCGCGCTCCGCCGCCGCTACGATATCATGCATTATCATGCGATAGGTCCGTGCGTGCCGCTCGTAATTGCGCATGCGTTTGGCAGGCGGACGGTCGCGACGGTTCACGGACTCAACTGGCGGGTGGACAAATGGCGCGGCTTTGCCTCGAAATATATAAAGCTCGGAGAGCGCATTGCGGCGAAATATGCCGACGAGGTAATAACGCTCTCGGACGAGATGCATCGGTATTTTCTCGACGCCTACGGGCGCGATACCGCACTTATTCGAAATGCAGTCTCGCCCGTCCCGCCGACCGATATCGGCATTATCCGCGAGAAATACGGTCTGGAGAAGAACGGATTTATTCTGTATGTCGGCAGGATCTCGCCCGAAAAGGGAATTGACGAGCTGATAGAGGCATATAAGCGTGCTCGCCCGGACGAAAGGCTGATCATTGCCGGCGAGATAGGCTCGGATCCGTTCGGCTGCGCGGTTCGCGCGGCGGTCGACGGCTGTGAGGATATCGTCTGCACCGGCTTTGTCAGCGGCGAGGAGCTGTATGCCCTATACTGCTGCTGCGCGCTCTATGTGCTGCCGAGCCATACCGAGGGGTTGGCGCTGACGCTGCTCGAGGCAATGTCCGGCGGCGCAAGCTGTCTTGTCAGCGACATTCCCGAAAATACAACGGTGCTTGGCAATTTCGGCAGCTCATTCCGCGTAAGCGATGTCGACGAGCTTGCCGCACGGCTGCTCGATGCACCGCGCACCGGCGCACCCGAGAGGGACGGCGCGGCGCAGACCGCGTATGTCTTGGAAAACTACGGCTACGACCGCGTTATAGACGAGCATATGGAGATATACCGTCGGGTGTGCAAGGGCGGGAAAAAGGAGCGGTACCGCGGAAAAAGGCGGTCTGTGCAGCCGCCGAGCAATGTGAAAGCGTGATCTGCGCGGCATATGCGGTATATGATGCTCTGCGGCTGCGTACCGTAAGCTGATATACTGCCGCGCATTATAAGCTGATGTACGGCTGCGCATTATAAGCTGATTCAAGGCTGCGCGCAATAAGATAATTTACGGCAGTGCGGTGCGGAAATGCCGCATAAAACAGAGAATTGCCGCTGCGGCTCAGCCGCGCGGAAAAACAGGCGCTGAGCCGCCGTGGGAGAGTGCGATGGGAAACAGCCTTGTTAAAATATCGGTGGTCATACCGGTCTATAATGTCGAGCCGTATCTCGTTCGCTGCCTCGAGACGGTGGTCGCGCAGAGCTTTGACGGCTTTGAGATTATACTTGTAGACGACGGCAGCACCGACGGCAGCGCGGGCATCTGCGATGATTATGCACAGCGCTGCGGAAATGTGTCGGTTATACATAAGAAGAACGGCGGGCTGTCCGATGCCCGCAACTGCGGACTTGACCGCGCGGCAGGCGAGTATGTGCTGTTTGTCGACAGCGACGATCGGCTTGCGCCCGGCGCGCTCGCCGCACTGTATTCAGAGACTCATATCGGCTCGCACGGAACAAGCGCCGCAGACAGTGATACCGGCGGGGCGAGCAGCCCTGTCGGCGACGGCGCGGACGTTGTTATCGGGCGGGTAAAGACCGATCGACCGTCCTCAGCCATGGACCGATTCGAGCGAATAGCGGCGGAGCGGCTCGAGTATCACCGCGTGTATACCGGAGCGGAGTACCTTATCGGCTGCCTCGGCGGCGGTGCGCTGCGCATAGAGGCGTGGCGTTCGCTGTATCGCCGCGGGTTTCTGCTCGGCGGCGGGCTGCGCTTCAAGGTCGGCATAACGCACGAAGACGAGGAGTTTACCCCGCGTGTGCTGCTCGCTGCGCGCAGCGTGGTGCTCAGCGATGCGGAATTTTATCTCTACGATAATGCGCGCACCGGTTCGATAATGAACTCTGCCTTGCTGTCGCCGAAGAAGGCGCGCGACCGTATGGATACCTACGAGGAGCTGCTCGGAATATACGGCAGCACGGAGCCGAGGCTGCTGCGCAGACTGCTCCGTGACGACATTGCATGGAAGTACATGGATTGCTGCAGACAGTATCGGCTCGATCGGCAGAGCGATATCCGCATAAGCCGGACGCTGCCGCTGCGCTGCGCATATCATTTCAAGCGCCGCCTGCGAGCGCTTGCCTTTGCGATCAGCCCGAGGCTGTATGTGTGTCTGTAATGCGCACCCGGTCTCGGCGGCACGATACATTATGCTGTTACATAAGAAAACTGTGATATATGAACGGAGCGGGAAATGCTAAAGAATAAGAATAGGGAAAAGCCTGTAAAAAATAGAAATAAGCTGATAGACCTGCTCATCTGCCTGATTCTTGCGGGCGGACTGATGCTCGGACTTGCACTCGATATCGTGCATGACCGGACGAACTACCGTGTCGAATTTTATCAGCTAAGCTCGAAGCGGATATCCGGCAGCCTGCGCATCGTCTTTTTGACCGATCTGCATCTGCGCGAGTACGGCGAGGGCAACAGCGAGCTGGCAGAGGACATAGAGAGCCTCTCGCCCGATCTTATCCTGCTCGGCGGCGACATGGTCATTGACAGCGTATCGGACTACGACGGAATGCTCTCGCTGTGCAGCCGTCTCTCCGAGACCGCGCCGATATACGGCGTGCTCGGCAATCACGAGGATGTCAAGATATATCTGCAAAAGGACAGCGAGCTGCTCGGTGCCTTTGAGGCGGCGGGTGTGCACCTGCTGATAAACGACACCGCGCAGGTCAAGATCGGCGAAAACACGGTAACGCTTATCGGTCTCGACGGAAAGCCTGCCGACTTTGAACGCTACGGCGGCGAAGCGGCGATGGAGCGCAGCGAGAAGGAGAGCCTTGGATATCGGATATGCATGGCACATGTTCCGACCTACTTCCCGGAGCGGCTCGCCGAGTATTCCTTCGATCTCGGACTTGCCGGCCACACGCACGGCGGCATAATCAACCTGCCGAAGCTCGGACCGCTCTACTCCGCCGAGGAGGGCTTACTTCCCGAGTATGCCAAGGGCGAATATACGCTCTCGAACGGCGCGCCGCTTATTGTCAGCGGCGGTCTGGGAGACTCGAGAGATCTTCTGCCGAGAATAAATAATACTCCCGAGCTGACCGTTATAGATATTACCTGACATTATCTGACGGCACGGCGGCGCGGGCTTTCCGACGGGACGGACCGAACGAACATACATTCCGCAGCCGCGGTGCGGCACAGTGCGAAAGGATGCATAAGATGGACAGAATAAAGAGCAGAATAAAAGGTGTTTTCGGCTTCTTTTGGCGGTATAAGCTCAGGAGCGTGTGCGTCCTATTGGCGCTGTTTATCGCACTGAGCGGAGTGCATTACTATAAGAGCGGAAAGGCGGGCAACGCCACCGTTTCATTTAATTATTCGGAGGCGTCGCAGGGACTTAATCCGAACAAGACCCGTTTCAGCTTCTCCGAGATTATCTCGGACGAGGTGCTTGAGCGCGGTATCTGGCTTGCGGGACTCGAGGACTGCATCACCCCCGCGCAGCTCTCCGCGCACATCGGCATATCCCCCGTAGATACCGGTAACGCGGGTGGGGACGACGAATATATCAGCACTACCTACCGCGTCTCGCTGAGCGTTGACGGGCTGGAAATGAAGAACCGCACGGCGGCGGATCTGCTGAAAAATATTTGCGGCGCATACCGCGAATATTTTCTCGAGAATCACTGCGACAATCAGGAGATACTGCGGCTGCGTCTCGAGGAAACGACCGGCAGCGAGCCGTTCCTGCGTATGAATGAATTAAAGCAGCGCGTCAGACAGATAGAGAAATATATGAGCGCAAGGATGTCGGAAAACCGTACCTTCTCGGACGACGATTCGGGTCTGAGCTTTGACGAGCTGGACAAGCGCCTGCAGAATATAATCGACTATGATATCCCGAATGCCACCGCATACATAATTGAGTGCGGCGTGGCGAGCAACGAGGCGGAGCTGACACGCATTCTCGAATACAAGAACAAAATCGAGGCGGTCTCGGAGGATAAGCAGCGCGCGTATTATACCGCGGACAACGACGGCATATCCGCCTATGAGGAGCTGATGTCCGCAGCCGTCATGATACCTACGTTGGATACACAGGAGCAGTATTATATGTCCCGCACCAAAACGGCGATGGATGCAATGGCGCGCAGCGCAGATGCGGCGCTCTCGGAGGCGACCGAGCACCGGGACGAGATAGTCGGCACCGAGTATGTCATAGAAAAGCTCGCGCAGAATGAGACGGCTCCGGAACAGCTTACCACGGCACGCCGCATGATAAACAAGCTCGAGGGTGCACTCAACGACCTTGCAGAGGATGCACTGATGCTCGACAGCGCATATATCGACTACAAGTCTCAGGACTACGTGACCTTTAACTATTCGTCGCCATCGCTTATTCAGCGAATAGGACTCAAAAAGACTGCCGTCGAGGTGGCGGTATTCTGTGTCGGAGCGGCGATTGTTGCATATGCTGTGCTCGGCAGAAAGAAGAAAGAGAGGAAGGACAGATGAAAAAATTTCAGATCCTGAGATATCTGAAGCGCTTCAGAGTCCTGATACTTCTTGTCGCACTGCTCGGCTCGGCTGCAACCTATATCTATACCGACAAGCAGCTGCGTTATACAGCGTCGGTTGTCATCAGATATACGAATTCCGAGATATCCGACGGCTATACTCCGAGCGGAGCAAAGCTCGATGTCGGTGAGATATATTCCTCGGCTGTCATTTCGCAGGCGATGAATTATCTCGGAAATGACGGTCCGCTCAATATCATCCGCTCTCGCTGCAGCGTTGACGAGGTGATATCCGAGGAGCAGCAGGAGATAAATCAGGCGCTGCTTGACAAGGGCGAGGAGGTCACATACTTCCCCGACACCTACAAGGTAAATCTTGTCGTTGACGGCGAGTACGGCGAATCGTACGCACGCAATGTTCTCGACGCCATCATGCAGAGCTACTGTACTTACTACACCGAAAGCTATGTCGAGCAGCGTCTCTCGCTTTCTCCCTCGACCGGCTTGCTCGGCGGCGATTACGATTACTACGAGTGTATCAGTATACTCGAGGACGATACGAACGCCATGCTCGAATTCCTGAAGGCGAAGAAGGACGACCATCCCGATTTTCGCTCCTCCAAGACCGGGTACAGCTACTCAGATCTCTACAATATCTATCTGCAATTCAAGAACTACAAGATACCCGAGCTGTATGCGCGCGTTCTCGACGGACCGCAGGTGCGTGACGGAGAGGTGCTGCTGCACGCGCTTGAAAACAGTATAGCCGATTCGCAGCGGCAAGAAACGATTCAGCTGCAGCGCCGTGAGAAGCTTAAGGCGATTATAGACAATTTTGTTGAACAGAATATAACAATGCCCGGTCTGCTTGAGGACAGGGAGGGAGATACCGTATCCTCCGACTATATACTCGGGGAGATATATAAGCGCGGCTCAGGCTCCGGGGCGCAGACCACCTATGACAAGCTCGTGCTTGATATGGTGGACATAGATAAACAGATATATTCCGATCAGATCGACAGAGCCTTCCGTCAGGGTATCCTTAATGAATTCGGCGGATTAACAGCTAAGACCTCCGGCTCGAAACCCGAGCATGAAAGCCTTGAACAGCTTATTTCCGATTATGAGCAGCAGCTCGGCAGCTATTATAAGATCGTCAGTGCCACCGGCAGCGAGCTCAATCTCTCGATAAGTGCCGATTATCTCAAGATGATAAGCACCGTGCGCGTAGCTCCGTCCATCAACCGCGGCCTTTATATCGCGCTTGCGCTTATTCTCTTCCTCATCGTCGGCTGCGGCGGTGCGGTGGTGCTCGGACGTGCTGAGGAAATTATCAACTACATGTTCTACACCGACAAAAAGACCGGTCTGCCTAACCGTGACCGCCTCAGCATTCATATCGACAACCTCTCGAAGAGTATTCTTCCCGAGGACTATACCTGCATAGCGCTGCGGATAGACAATCTGACAGAGATCACGAGCCGCTACGGCTATGCCGTGGGTGACGGTATTCTGAGAGACTTCTCCGACATTGTCAGTAACATGAGCGATACCGAGGGCTTTGTCGGTTACAACGGAGTGGGCAGCTACATTGCTTTCTTTGAGAAATGCGGTGAGCGCAAGGCAAAGGTCATCCTGCGTATACTCGATCAGCAGATCGCGGAGTACAATAGGATAAACCCCGACTATCCCATCCGATATATTGCCGCAAGCGAGACCACCTCTGTCTCCGGCGTATACGATATCCGCGAGCTGCTGCGACTTGCAACGGCTAAGCTTGAATCTCCCGGAGCACCTAAGGCGGACGTCGCGGGGGCTGCGGAGAAGGACGGCGCTGCGGATGATGCCGAAAGAGCATCCGCGCAGACCGATATCCCGACCGACGGCGAACCGAGCGGCGACCCCGACATTTCGGAACCGACGGCTCCGGCGGACGAACCGACGGCTCCGGTGGACGAACCGACGGCTTCGGCGGACGAACCGACGGCGCTGAGGGCTGTGGCGGCTCCGGTTAAGAGAAGTCAGCGTTCGATACGGACGCACAAGAGGAGAAGGAAAGCGAGAGCGGTTTATGATCTCTAATCAGAGACCGTATCAGCTTGTCCTTTCAAAGACCGGCAATGCTGCACTTGCCGCGCCGATTGCCGTCGGCGCACGCATCTGCGGCTTAGGCCTCGGCATACTTGCCTCTCTTTTACCCGAGAGGCGGATATGCGTCGGCGATGCGGCTCGTGCAAGGGCGGAGGCGGAACGCCTCTTCCCGCGTCCCGATCCGTCGCCCGATAAATTTCCGCCGCTTCCGCCGACGGATCCCACAGTCGATGTCTCGGTCATAGTTCCCGCATATAATGCGGAGCGCTATATCACCGAGTGCATGGACAGCGTGCTCTCTCAGGCGGGCGGACACCGTGTACAGCTTATTGCTGTAAACGACAGATCTACCGACCGTACCGGCGAGCTGCTCTCCCGTTACTGCGGACTTCCCGACGTTACCCTCCTTGAACTGCACCGAGGCGGGAGCGCCGCGAGGGCGCGGAACGAGGGGCTGCTGCATGCGGTGGGCAGATATATACTGTTCCTCGACAGCGACGATGTTCTCGCTCCCGGGGCGATCGACAGTCTGCTCAGGGCTGTCGGGCGGCTCGAGGCGGACGTTGTTCAGGGCGGGTGGCAGTATATCGACGAGGGCGGCACGCGCGGTGCCTTCCAGCGTTATGCCGACGCGGTGTATGTGGGTAAATGTCGGGCAGACCGATTCGATCTGCCCGGTATGCCGTGGGGTAAGCTGTATAGGCGGGAGCTGTTTTCGGACATTCGCTTCCCGCCTGCTTACAGCTGTTGTGAAGATACTATTATTCATTTTCTTATATTCCGCCGCGCGCAGCGTGTCGCTTCCGTCGGCGAGAATGTTTACTTTTGGCGCCGGAACCCGAGCGGCATAACGGCAGGGTCGCAGAGTACCCCGCGCGCGCTGCAGAGCTACTGGATCATGGAGGAGCTGCTCGACGTGGATGTACGCCTCGGACTGCCGAGAGATGAGCTGTTTCTGCGCAGCCTCGTAATGCAGCTCTCCGGCTTTCTGTATTCAAATGTCGCGGGACTCGACGAGAGTACACAGCGGTCGGTGTTTCGACTGTGCTGCGAGATGTATGCGCGGCTTGTGACGGGTACGGGCGCGGTTTTGAGAGGGCTGCCGCTCTCGCTGCGCCTCTGCGCACACTCGCTGCGCACCGGACGTTTCCGGGAATGGCAGAGACTCGGTAGACTGTTTCAGCTGATGATGTGACGGGCTCATGAATTGCAAGATTGCAAAATTTTTCTTGTGCATGGGGTTATAAGATCGACTTGGATTTTGCTATACCTTGATCTGCATAAAATTAAGCTGATAATACATACCGAAAAGTCGGCACGTGAAAGCCTCCCTCATTAAATCGCTGCGCGGTTTAATATGGAATTTTGCTTTGCTGCCGACGGCAGCAATCTTGCTTTGCAAGACCGCAAAATTGC
>ERZ824600.2454-NODE-2454-length-19636-cov-7.075532_pt1 | contig 19636 bp, 14 predicted proteins | sample MGYA00519933_ERZ824600 | MGnify/ENA primary metagenome ERZ824600 (study PRJEB31778, sample SAMEA3449178) | human gut metagenome | biome: human gut; feature: human-associated habitat; material: faeces | place: United Kingdom | collected 2010/2012 ... | reverse complement strand
GCAACTCGGCGTCGGGTTCGATCACCAAGAGCCGCGACGTGCGCACGCAGGCGGTCTTCTCGCTGCGCGGCAAGCCGCTGAACTGCTACGGGCTGACGAAGAAGGTGGTCTACGAGAACGAGGAGTTCAACCTCCTTCAGGCGGCGCTGAACATCGAGGAGGACATGGATAACCTGCGCTACAACAAGGTCGTCATCGCCACCGATGCCGATGTCGACGGCATGCACATCCGCCTCTTGATGATGACCTTCTTCCTGCAATTCTTCCCCGAGGTGATCCGCCAGGGGCATCTGTTCGTGCTGCAAACCCCGCTGTTCCGCGTGCGCAACAAGAAGGAGACGCTCTACTGCTATTCCGAGGAGGAGCGCCTGAAGGCTGTGGCCCGGTGCGGCGCGAACGCCGAGATCACGCGATTCAAGGGTCTGGGCGAGATTTCGCCCGACGAGTTCAAGGAGTTCATCGGCGAGAATATGCGCCTGGACAAGGTCCGCATCACGAAGGACGACCCGATCCACGACCTGCTGGAGTTCTACATGGGTAAGAACACCTACGAACGTCAGGGCTTCATCATCGACAACCTGCGCATCGAGGAGGACATCGTCGAGCAGGACCTTGCGATTAATTAAAAATTAAGAATTAAAAATTAAAAATTCCGATTTCATGGCGGAAGAGAACGATAAGACGGGGCGCGACGAAGCGCTCAACGAGGACGCCTCGACTCCCGAAACCGCGGACGACGCGACGGACGAAACGCCTGTGGCCGAGGCTCCGGCCAAGGCGGGCAAATTCGACCGCCTGACGCAGGAGGAGGGCGGCGTCCGCAAGCTCACGGGCATGTATAAGAACTGGTTCCTGGACTACGCCTCGTACGTGATCCTCGAACGCGCCGTGCCGCATGTCGAGGACGGACTGAAACCCGTCCAGCGGCGTATCCTTCATGCGATGAAGGTCGTCGACGACGGCCGTTACAACAAGGTCGCCAACCTCGTGGGCCAGACCATGCAGTACCACCCGCACGGCGACGCGTCGATCAAGGACGCGCTGGTGCAGCTGGGGCAGAAGGACCTGCTGATCGACTGTCAGGGCAACTGGGGCAACATCCTCACGGGCGACGAGGCCGCCGCGGGCCGTTATATCGAGGCGCGTCTTTCGAAATTCGCCCTCGACGTGGTCTTCAACAAGAAGACGACGGAGTGGATGCTGTCGTACGACGGCCGCAAGGAGGAACCCGTTACGCTGCCCATCAAGTTCCCGCTGCTGCTGGCCCAAGGGTCCGACGGCATCGCCGTGGGACTGGCTTCGAAAATCCTGCCCCACAACTTCGTGGAGCTGATCAACGCCGCCATTGCGCACCTCCAGGGACGTGATTTCCAGCTTTACCCCGACTTCCTGACGGGCGGCATGGCCGACGTGAGCCGCTATAACGACGGCCTTCGCGGCGGCACGGTGAAGGTGCGGGCGAAGATTTCGAAGATCGACAAACGGACGCTTGCCATCACCGAGATTCCCTATACCACGACCACCGAGTCGATCAAGGATTCGATCATCAAGGCCAACGACAAGGGCAAGATCAAGATCCGAAAGGTCGACGACAATACGGCCGACAAGGTCGAAATCGTCATTCAGGTCTCGCCCGACGAGTCGTCGGACAAGACCATCGACGCGCTCTACGCCTTCACCGACTGCGAGGTGTCGATCGCCCCGAACTCGTGCGTCATCTGGGACGAGAAGCCGCACTTCCTCGGGGTTTCGGAGATCCTGCGCCGCTCGGCCGAGCACACCAAGTCGCTGCTGGGGCTGGAGCTGAAAATCCGGCTGGGCGAGTTGAGCGAGGCATGGCACGCCGCCTCGCTCGAACGCATCTTCATCGAGAACAGGCTCTACCAGCTGATCGAGGGCTGCAAGAGCCGCGAGGAGGCTTATTCTGCCGTGGATAAGGGTCTGGAACCCTTCAAGATGCGGCTGCGACGTGAAGTGACGCTTGAAGACGTGCAGAAGCTCACCGAGCTGAAATTTATCCGTATTTCGCGTTACGACAGCGAGAAGGCCGACAACGAGATCCGCCAGATCGAGGAGGACCTGAAGTCGACGCAGTACGACCTGGACCACCTCACCGAATACGCCGTGGCTTACTACGAGCGCATCCGCGACAAGTACGGCAAGGGCAGGGAGCGTCGCACCGAGTTGCGCGAATTCGACTCGATCGAGGCGACGAAGGTGGCCGTCACGAACGCCAAGCTGTACGTGGACCGGGCCGAAGGGTTCTTCGGCATCGGCAAATCCATGAAGGACGCGGAATTCGTCTGCGACTGCTCGGACATCGACGACGTGATCGTCTTCACGAAAGACGGGCGTTACGTGATCACCAAGGTTTCGGACAAGGCCTTCTTCGATAAAAACATCTATTATATCGGGGTCTTCAAGCGCAACGACGACCGCACGATCTACAACGTTCTCTACCGCGACGGGAAGAACGGTGCGATTATGATGAAGCGTTGCGCCATCAAGGGCATCACGCGCGACAAGGAGTACGACATCACCAAGGGAACCGCCAAGAGCGAGATACTGTATATGTCTGTCAATCCGAACGGTGAGGCCGAGGTGCTGAAGGTTTACTTCAAGCCCCGTCCGCGCCTGAAGAAGGTGATCGTCGATCTCGATTTCTCGACCCTCGCCATCAAGGGGCGCCAGAGCCAGGGCAATCTGTTCTCGCGCTACGGCATCCACAAGATCGTGCTGAAGGAGCGCGGCACCTCGACGCTCGGGGGGCAGGACATCTGGTTCGACGAAGATGTCCGCCGGCTGAACGCCGACGGGCGCGGCAAGCTGCTCGGCGAGTTCAAGGGCGACGACCGCCTGATCGTCTGGACCTCGAAGAATCAGTACTACATCACGGGCTACGACCTGATGCAGCACTTCCCCGACGACACGGTCCTCGTGGCGCGTTACGAGTCCGACCGGGTTTACAGCCTGTGTTACTACGACCGCGGCCAGAAGTATTACTACATGAAGCGTTTCACGGCCGAGATGTCGGACAAGATTCAGGATTTCCTCGACGCCGACGCCGATTTCATCTGCGTGACGGACCGCGCCGGGGCCAAACTGGAGATCACCTACAAGGGGGCGCACGCCTCGCGGCCCGCGGATGTGATCGACGTCGACGAGTTCGTGGGCGTCAAGAGTCACCGCGCCAAGGGCAAACGCCTGACGACCTACGACGTGGACCGGCTGCGGATGATCGAACCCGAACTGCCTCCCGAACCGGAACCTTCGGAGGATGAGTCGCTTGACGACGGTCAGCTGACGGACGCTTCAGCTGACGCGGCGCAACGCGCTGCGGCAGAGGGGAAAGCTTCCGGAAAATCCGCCCTGAAGGAGCCGCTCGGCGCCAAGCCCGCCCCGGGAAAGGCTCCGGCGGGCCAGCCCTCGGCCGGAACGATCGTCGGAGGCGTGGAGTTCGAGGTGGAGCGTCCGAAAGGCGACGCCGGCGAGATGATCGACCCCGAACAGCTGAACCTGTTTTAACGAACCGCCTGCGATGAAACCTCTCTTTCTGGTCGGATATATGGGCTGCGGCAAGAGCACCCTCGGACGCAAGCTGGCGCGGCGTCTGGGCGTCGATTTCATCGACACCGACGCGCTGGTCGAGGAGCGCGAAGGCGCCTCCGTGGCCGACGTCTTCCGTTACGAGGGCGAGGAGCGTTTCCGCGAGGCGGAGCGCCGGGTCCTCGACGAGGTGATCGCCGGAGCCTCCTTCGCCGTGGTCTCCACGGGGGGCGGGCTGCCCACGTGGCGCGATAACATGCCGTGCATGAACGCCGTCGGGCATACGGTCTACCTGCGCCGCTCGCCGGAGCAGATCGCCCGGCGGTTAAGCCCCTACGGACGCCGCAAGCGGCCCCGTCTGCAAGGTCTCGACGACGAACAGCTGGTGGCCTTCATGCGCGGCGACATGGCGGCCCGCGAACCGTTCTACGCGCAGGCTTCGCTCGTCGTCGACTGCGACCCGATGTCCGACGACGAGCTGGTCGAACATATCGTGCAAACTTTCTCCGACCGTGGCTGACAACAGACCCATAGGCATTTACGACTCGGGGCTGGGCGGACTGACTGTCTGGCGCGAGATCCGGCGTGCGCTGCCCGGCGAATCGCTCGCCTACCTCGGCGACGGCGCCAACTGCCCCTATGGCTCGCGGCCCCGCGAGGAGGTGCAGGCGCTGGCCGACGCCGCCGTGGCGCGGCTCGTGGAGCTGGACTGCAAGATGGTCGTCGTGGCCTGCAACACCGCCACGGCCGCGGCCATCGGCTTCCTGCGCGAAAAATACGCCGGCATGCCCATCGTCGGCATGGAGCCGGCCGTGAAACCGGCCTGCCTGGCGACCCGCAGCGGGGTGGTGGGAGTGCTGGCCACCGAACGGAGCCTCGACGGCGAGCTGTTCCGCCGCACGGCCGCCCGGTACGGCAGCGGCATCGAAGTCCTGACCTACCCGGGCACGGGTTTCGTGGAGCTGGTCGAGGGGGACCGGGAGGATACGCCCGAGGCCGAAGCCGCGGTGCGCGCCGCCGTGGAGCCGATGCTGGCGCGGGGCGCCGACCAGATCGTGCTGGGGTGTACGCACTATCCCTTTCTGACGCCGGTGATGGAACGCATCGTCGACGGACGGGCCGCGATCGTCGACCCGTCGCCCGCCGTCGCCCGCCGCGTCGGGCAGCTTTTGGACCGCTACGGCCTGCGCGCTTCGGCGGATAACCGCCCCGCGCTCACGTTCCGCACCTTCGCCGACGAGCTCTACCGCCTGCGTCTCGAACGGAAGGTTGCGGCGTACCTGTAAGACGCTCCCGGCTCCGCCCCCCCCCATTCGCGGGCGGGAACGCTTCCGACCGGAATCGCTCCGGGCGATCGATAAAGTTTGCGGCACCTTCGGAATTGTCGGAAAAAATTCGTACCTTCGCTCGATAATAGCGACATTCTGGAATGGCATCTAAAAATACATCCTCCAACAGCCGGCAGGCCGTTCAGCGTTCCAACAGCGACAGTGCGCGCTGGATCGCCGGACTGCTGCTGCTGTTCATCGGTCTGTTTGCCGCCGCTGCGGTGTTCTTTTCGTTTTTCAGCTGGGCCGCCGACCAGAGCGGGCTGCAAAAATCGGTCGAGGAACGGGTGACGCTCGGCATCGAACCGGAAAATCTCTGCGGCTGGGCCGGAGCGCGGCTGGGGATGTTGCTGGTCGATCATTCGTTCGGGCTTTTCGGCATTCTGATTCCCGCGATGATCGTGCTGGTCGGCGTGCGGATCGTCCGTCAGCGGCCGCTGCTGTTCAACCATTCGATCCTTTCGCTGTTCCTGATTATGATCCTGGGGTCGCTGACGCTGGGATTCGCCTTCGCCGACCGCTGGAGCCTCTGCTGCTCGACGGGGTGGGGCGGCGCTTTCGGCATCGCCTCTTCGGCCCTGCTGCGCACGCATATCGGGGCTTTCGGAACGCTGATCCTGCTTGTCGGCGGCTGGATACTGACGGGTGTTTTCATCAACCGCAACTTCATCAACAAGGTCAACGAGGCGGGCAACGTGGTGGTCGACAAGAGCGGGAAGGTCGTCGAGATCCTCAAGCACAAAGTCGTGCTGCACGGACGTGCGGCCGGGGAGGACGGGGCTGCGGAGGATGTTCCCGAACCGGCTCCGAAACCCGGGCCGAAGGCGGCCGCACCGCAGCCCGCGCCGTCGAAAGCGGCGGAACCCGCGGCGCAAAAACCCGCCCCGATCCGTGTGGAACGTCCGTCGGAGTCCGTTGCGGCCCGGAAGTCCGTGCCGGAAGAGGACGAAAATCCCTTCCTCGAACTGACGCCCGACGGGAAACCCGTCGCCGGGGAGACTGCCGCGGAGCAGGCGCCCCCTCCCGCGGAGGACGGGGAGTTCATCGAGGTGGACCTTTCGCGTCCCGAGGGCCGTGTGGTGATCGGCCGCAGCGGGCTGGTCGAGCTGGAACGCCCTGCGGTGCGCGACGCCGTGCCTGCGGAGCCTGCCCCGGAGGAGGTTCCGGAGAGGGAGGCCGCACAGTCCGATCCCGATGCGCCCTTTACCGAGATCACCGTGCTGGACGATGCGCCCGCCGCGGAGCCGGAGGGCGTCGTGGTGACGGTCGAGGCCAACGAGGCGAAACTGCTCGACGAGAAGGCGATCCCCACGGAGAGCTACGACCCGCTGAAGGACCTGGTGAACTACCGCAAGCCGCCCGTGACGCTGCTGGAGGACTACATTTCCGATTCGGAGGTCTCGGACGAGGAGATTTTCGAGAACAAGACCAAGATCGAGGAGACGCTCAAATATTTCGGCATTCCGATCCAGCGCATCAAGGCCACGGTGGGTCCCACGGTGACGCTCTACGAGATCGTGCAGGCGCAGGGAATCAAGATCTCGAAGGTGCAGGGCCTCGAAAACGATATTGCGCAGAGCCTCAAGGCGCTGGGTATCCGCATCATCGCGCCGATTCCGGGCAAGGGAACCATCGGCATCGAGGTTCCCAACCGCGACAAGCAGGTGGTTTCGATGTATTCGGCCGTGCGTTCGCTGCGTTTCCAGGAGTCGAAGGCCGAGCTTCCGGTGGTGATCGGGCGCACGATCCAGAATGAAAATTACGTCTTCGACCTGGCCAAGATGCCGCACCTGCTGGTCGCCGGAGCCACGGGACAGGGCAAGTCCGTGGGGCTGAACGCCATCATCACCTCGCTCCTGTACCGCAAACACCCCGCGCAGCTGAAGTTCGTGATGATCGACCCCAAGATGGTCGAGTTCTCGCTCTACGCCAAGATCGAACGCCATTTCCTGGCCAAGATGGAGTCGGAGGACGACGCGATCATCACCGACCCCAAGAAGGCGGTCTACACGCTCAACTCGCTCTGTACGGAGATGGACAACCGTCTGGAACTGTGTAAGAAGGCCGGGGCGCGAAACATCGCCGAGTACAACGAGAAATTCACCTCGCGGCGGCTGAATCCGATGAACGGACATCGCTACCTCCCGTATATCGTGGTGGTGGTCGACGAGTTCGCCGACCTGATAATGACGGCCCGCGAGGTCGAGGGACCGGTCATGCGCCTCGCGCAGAAAGCCCGCGCCATCGGCATCCACCTGATCATCGCCACGCAGCGTCCCGACGTGAAGGTCATCACGGGCGGCATCAAGGCCAATTTCCCGGCCCGCATCGCCTTCCGCGTGATGCAGATGATCGACTCGCGCACGATCATCGACCAGCCGGGGGCCAACCAGCTTATCGGCCGGGGCGACATGCTTTTCTCGAAGGACGGCGACCTGACGCGTATCCAGTGTGCGCTGGTCGAGACCCGCGAGGTCGAGCGCATCTGCGAATACATCTCCAAACAGCAGGGCTACACCGAGGCCTACACGCTGCCCGACTATACGCCCGACGGCGGCGACGCTCAAATGGGCAGCGAGGAGTCCTCGGCGCCCGTGAAATACGACTCGCTCTTTGCCGAGATCGCCCGCGACGCCGTGTCCGGAGGTCAGATCTCGACCTCGATGATCCAGCGCAACTACGAGGTGGGCTTCAACCGCGCCGGCCGCATTATGATGCAGCTCGAAAGGGCCGGCATCGTCGGCCGCCAGCAGGGGGCCAAACCGCGCGACATCCTCTACCACGACTTGCCTTCGCTGGAGGCGAAATTGCAGGAACTGGGATTGTTTTAAGCCGAGGACTTAAAACAATCCCAGTTCCTGTGGTTAAGAATTAAAAATTAGGAATTGAAAATTGCGGGAGCTGACGCTATGGGGAGACGAAAATTTTTCATTTTTCATTGCTTATTTTTCATTGCCGTATTGTTTTGCGGCATATTGCAAGGCAATGCGGCGCAGCCTCGTGCCACGGAGATACTGGAACGCCTTGCGGCGGGATTCCGTGCGATGGACGGCTACGGCGTGAAGTTCGGGGTCGTCTCGGGCGACTACGAAGCCCGCGGCAGCTATGTCGTGGAAGGCGACAGCTATTACCTCGTGCTGGGCGACGCGGAGGTTTTCGCCGACGGAGCCGTGCGCCGCGAGGTCGACAACCGCCGCCGCGAGGTGACCGTTACGGAGGTCGACACCGCGAGCCGCAACATCCTGAACAATCCGGTCCGGGCCTTCGATTTTCTGGGCAGCGAATATACGCCGTCGCTCGTCTCCGAAGCCGACGGCCGCGCCGTCGTGCGGCTGACGCCCGCCGCCGGGAACGACTCCCCGGCAGGCGATGTCACACTGACGGTCGACACCGCTACGATGCGCCCCCGCTCGCTTTCGTATGACTACGACGGCGAACAGGTGCTGGTGAACGTGCTGGAGGTCGCGCCCCTCGCTGGGCACGTCCGGCGGTTCGATCCGAAAAATTATGAGGGCTACGAATTCATCGACTTCCGCTGACCGGGTCCGCCGGGGGCATTGCGGTCTTCGCCGGGCGGTATGCTGCGCGCTGTCGCTGTCGGCGGCATTTTCCGCGCATGCGCAACGGTCGCTGCCGCTGATGCGCGACGGCGGGCATCTCTATGCCGAAGTCCTGTTGCAGGATTCGATTCCGGCGCGGGCCATGCTCGAATCGGGAATTGCCTTTCCGCTGATCGACAGTGCGCTCGTGTGGTCGCATCCCGATCTTTTCCGGCTTGAAAAACTCGACTCCGCGGTCCGTTTCCGCATGGCTGTCGGGGCGAATTACGCGGCGCGTTACAAACTGGCTCCCGGCCTCTCGGTGAGCGGTTCCCGGAGTCTGTGCGACACTTACGTGGTGGATATGGGCGGCCGTAAGGGCGATCTGCTCTGGCCCTTGAACCGGTTTACGACCGACAGCGCCGCGACGCCCGGCATCTTCGGTCTCGACATCGCCCGGGGGCGTCTGGAACTGCTCGCGGAGGAGGAACTGCCCGGAGAGGGCGGCGGCTGGACGGCCTGGGATATGACGCGCGATGAACGGTCGGGGATGTATTGCCTGCAAAGTTCATTGGCGTTTGTCAACGACCGCGGCCGGCGTGTCGCTGAACCGGCGGAACTGGTCGTGGATCTGGGCAATGCCATGTTGCTGGCGCTCTTTGCTTACAAGCCCGAAGTGAAGAAATTCGTTTCCCGCTCGCGCATTCAGGAACTGGAAGGACGAACCTCCGCCGGCAAACGGCTGCCGGTGATCCGGCCTGCCGAGGTGATCTTTATGGATGCCTATACTTTTCGCGGCCAGCCTGTGCTGCTGCTTGAAAACCGTATGCGGCTTCCGGGGCACGGATTTCTGGGCATCCGTTTCTTCGAACGCTTCCGCGTGATCTTCGATTTTCGCCGTTCGCGGCTCCGGATCGCGGAGCCGCTGTCCGCCGCTGATACGCGTGCCGCCGGGCCGGATTGCTCCCGGACGGTTCCGGGTTCTCCGGACGCGACCCGATTCCTGTGTGTCAAATCCCGATAATTGAATATCCCATGAAAATGGATGTCGTTTGCGCCGACCGGTGGCTGTTCCCGGCGGTGCTTCGGCCCGGTTGTCGGGGTAGGTGTTTTTATCGGCTGAAATGATCTTCCGGGCGACCTTTGGGGCGCCCGTTGTTTTTGCGAATCGGTTTCTTCTGTTATTTTAATAATTGGTGTTTGTTTTATATATTATTATGTCTTGGTAAATGTGTTTTTTTTAATATATTTGCATTATGATGCTTTTGTGTTGATATTTATTTGATTGCTTGGCTGAAATATTAAAAAATAGCTTGGTTTCTGCGTTTGGGGGGCTTGTCGTTGGACGCTTGTTCAAAAGCGACTCCCGGGGGAGGAAGTTCCTGAACAGGTAATGCAAGAGGGGGGGCTGACCTTAATGCGAAAATTTCTGCAAGGCGCTGTTGTCTGCTTATTGGGAAGATTTTATAAATATCGTGCAGAATTCGGAACAAAGGCGATCCTGGAGAGAGCGAAGTCGGGGAAACGGAGGAAATGGGAAATTAATTCGAAAAGTTATGAAAAAAATTCTGTTATTGCTGTCCTGTCTGTTCGGAAGCGCGATCGCCGTGCAGGCGCAATCTTTTGCGAATAACGACAAAGGCGTTTTTCTACGGGCCGAATTGCGGGCTTTGGCCCGATCGAAAAGCGACGGAGTGGCGCAGCGAGGGATGGATGTCGAGGCAATTGTCGGTTATCGTTTCGATGGGCGTTTTTCCCTTTTCATACCGGTTACGGCGACGACCGGGTTGTTCAAGGCCGGTGGCGTGAAAAGCTACGAACAGGCCGGACAGCTCGGACTGGGCTTCGGATACGCTCCGCTTCATACCACCCGCGACCGGCTCGAAATAGCGGTGCGAGCGGGCAATACGCTCGGCGGCAGCTGGCATTTCCGCTATTACGATCTGGGCGTGCGTTGGGAGTGGGCGGACCTGAAAATACCGCCTTTCGTCGGTTTGGGTGTGCGCTATCAGGATTGCTATAAGGGAGGTTTTTCCGACTATTGTTTTTTTTATGCCACGGTCGGATTTTCGATTCGCTGGCATCGGATGAAAGGCAGGTGACCCGTCTTTCTCCCGGCAGTTTGCCGGGAGATTTTTTTTTCGGGGCGTCGAGATCGTGGGCGCAATGGTGGAAATCCCGCGTAAATGACAAATTGTCGCGCCGTTTGCTGTCGCCGAATGCAGGGAGGATGGATTGTTTAATGTGTGTTTTTAATAAATGCGTCAAGGATAATAAATCTTAACATAAATTCATGTTATTTATTAAAATATTATCTTATATTTGTTTTAGGATGTCCTGACGCATGTTGAACACTTTAAATTTAATCTATTATGGATGAATTAGGTTTTACGTTGGCGGGGTTTGCGGTCTTGGGGGTGTTGCATTATGCGGTTGCTATCGTTTTTGCCGTATCCGAATACCGAAAGTGGAGGCCTACGGGGTGGATCATTCCCCTTGCAGTCGTTATGTTCGTCGCTTTTTCGTTTATTTTTCCGGTAGTGGAACATATCGTCCGCCCCAGAATGCGGGCCTGCGGCGTCGACCGGCGTATCATCCGGCTGAAACTCGTGCTGGCGTGGTCCGTGCCGCTTTTAACGAGTGTCGGTATTAAGTTGTGTGAGTTGTTCTGCAACCGGGTCGTGCCCCGCGATGTCTCCGGGGAACTGGCCCTCTGCTGTTGTCTTTCGTGCGGACTCCTGTATTTGGTGCTTATGCTCTGGGTCAATGTGAAGCTCAATGCGCTTGCGGAGGCGTGCCCGGCCAAAGGTGCGGAGTGATCGCTCGACTTTGTCGCGGACCGTTCTGCAATCCGTCTTTCTCCCGGCAGTTTGCCGGGAGATTTTTTTCGGACCGTCAGATCGCCGGAAAAGGGGCAAAAACGGGGTGGTCCGCTGAAAATATCGCGCCCACGAAGCAGATTTATTCCCCTAAAGTTGCTCAAACCGGAAATAAATCGTATTTTTGTTCGTTAAAAGAACGGTAATTTTCGACGGGTGTCGACGGGCCGGTCGCGGCGCTTGTGAGCGTTGAAAATTTGAATTGGAGATAATTCGGTCGAAATTCCGGTCGCGATGCGACGAGGCTCCCGTCTTGGCGGGCGCCGGAGCGGGCCAAGTATGTAAACGCGGCGGGATGCCGCGAAAGCCCGCTTCGAAACGGAAAGACGAAGAATAACAGAATTAAGTATTAATATGTTAACTGAAGAAGAAAAGAATGCCGGTTTGACGGGGCGTATCATCCCCATCAATATCGAAGAGCAGATGAAATCGGCGTACATCGACTATTCGATGTCGGTCATCGTGTCGCGTGCGCTGCCTGACGTGCGCGACGGCATGAAGCCCGTGCACCGCCGCATCCTCTACGATATGAGCGCGGAGCTTAACCTCTACTCCGACAAACCCACACGTAAGTCCGCCCGTATCGTCGGCGACGTGCTCGGTAAGTTCCACCCCCACGGCGACACGTCGGTCTACGACGCGATGGTCCGCCTGGCGCAGGACTGGTCGATGCGCTACCCGCTGGTCGACGGACAGGGTAACTTCGGTTCGATGGACGGCGACTCGCCTGCCGCCATGCGTTACACCGAGGCCCGCATGAAGAAAATCACGGACGAAGTGATGGCCGACATCGACAAGGAGACGGTCGACTGGACGCTGAACTTCGACGACACGATTCCCGAACCCACGGTCCTGCCCACGAAAATCCCGCTGCTGATCGTCAACGGCGCCAGCGGTATCGCCGTCGGTATGGCCACGAACATGGCTCCGCACAACCTTTCGGAGGTGGTCGACGCCTGCTGCGCCTATATCGACAACCCGGAGATCACGGGCGAGGAGCTGCTGCACTACGTCAAGGGGCCCGACTTCCCCACGGGCGGTATCATCTACGGCTACGAGGGAGTGAAGGAGGCGATGCTGACGGGCCGCGGCCGCGTGATGATGCGCGCCAAGACCGACATCGAGCATACGCCCAGCGGCCGCGAGTGCATCGTCATCACGGAGATTCCCTACATGATCAACAAGGCTGAGATGATCAAGAAGATCGCCGACATGATCAACGACAAGAAGATCGACGGCATCTCCTACATCAACGACGAGTCGGACCGCAACGGCCTGCGGATCATCATTATCCTGAAGCACGACGCCGTTGCGAGCGTGGTGCTGAACACGCTGTTCAAGAACACGCCGCTGCAAACGTCGTTCGCCGTGAACAACATCGCGCTGGTCAACGGCCGGCCGCAGATGCTGCCGATGCGCGACCTGATCAAATACTTCATCGAGCACCGCCACGACGTCGTCGTGCGCCGCACGCGCTTCGACAAGCGCAAGGCCGAGGAGCGTCTGCACATCGTGCAGGGTTTGCTGATCGCGCAGGACAACATCGACGAGATCGTGCGCATCATCCGCGCCTCGCAGACGCCCGACGCCGCCAAGCAGACGATGATTGAGCGTTTCGAGTTGTCGGACATCCAGGCTTCGGCCATCATCGAAATGCGCCTGCGCGCCCTGACGGGACTCGAAAGGGGCAAGCTGCTCGCCGAGCGCGACGAACTGGAGAAGCTGATCGCCCACCTGACGGAGGTGCTTGCGAACGTCGGCATGCAGATGCAGATCATCAAGGACGAGCTGCTGGAGATCAAGGAGAAGTACGGCGACGAACGCCGCTCGGAGATCGTCTACGCTTCGGAGGAGTTCAATCCCGAGGATTTCTATGCCGACGACGACATGGTGATCACCATTTCGCACATGGGCTACATCAAGCGCACGCCGCTGGCCGAATACCGCACGCAGAACCGCGGCGGCGTGGGGGCCAAGGGCAGCGCCACGCGCGACGAGGACTTCATCGAGCACATCTACGTGGCTTCGATGCACAATACGATGCTCTTCTTCACCGAGAAGGGGCGCTGCTACTGGCTCAAGGTCTACGAGATCCCCGAGGGCGCACGCTCCTCGAAGGGACGCGCCATCCAGAACGTCATCCAGATCGAGCCCGACGACAAGGTTCGCGCATATATCAATACGAAGAACCTTAACGACGAGGAGTATATCAACAACACCTACATCGTGATGTGTACCAAGAACGGCACCATCAAGAAGACGAAGCTGGAGGCCTATTCGCGTCCGCGTCTGAACGGTGTGAATGCCATCGTCATACGCGAGGGCGACGAGTTGATCGAGGCAAAGCTCACCAGCGGCAAGGCCGATATACTCATAGCGGCACGCAACGGCAAGGCCATACGCTTCAACGAGGATACGGTCCGTCCGATAGGCCGTGTCGGAGCCGGCGTGCGCGGTATCACGATAGATGATGACGATGAGGTTATCGGTATGATATGCATCGAGCCCGACTGCAAGCAGGATGTGTTGGTGCTCTCGGAGAACGGCTACGGCAAGCGTACCGATCTGGAGGAGTACCGTACCACCAACCGCGGCGGCAAGGGTGTCAAGACGATCAATATCACGGAGAAGACCGGCAAGCTGATCTCTATACAGGCCGTTACGGACGATAACGACATCATGATCATCAACCGTTCGGGTATAACGATCCGCACGGAGGTGTCGCAGATACGCGTTGCGGGCCGCGCCACGCAGGGTGTGCGTATAATCAACCTGCGCGAGGGTGACGCGATAGCGTCGGTTACGGCAGTTCCTGCGAGCGATGATGTAGATGATGATGCGGCGGCGGAAGGAGCCGTGTCGGGCGAGACGTCTGCGGACGGGGCGAATAGTGCGGACACAGGTACGGCGGAGCCGACATCGGATGACAAGGCGTAGCCGGAGGAGTGTGAAACGAAACAAACAATAAAATATAAGTTTTTCATTTAACCAAAATTAATTATGAAAAAATTAATTTTCGCGGTGATGGCTGTAATGGTTATGGCGGCACCGATGGCAAACGCGCAGAAGGTCAACAAGGATGCGACTTTGGCTAAGCTGGCTAAGGCCGATGCCGATGTTGCCGATGCAAAGAAGGGCAGCAAGGCTGCCACATGGATCAACCGCGGCAAGGCCTATTATACGGCAGCTTCGGCTCCGACGAAGGATATCTTCGTGGATATGCCTCAGGCGGATCTGGAGTTGGTGCTCGGCAAGGCTGACGCTACGAACGAGGGTGTTCAGCTCGGGGACGGCGCCTACACCGAACTTGTATATCCGTGGTTGAAGATCTACATGGCCGACGGCAAGATCGCTACATGGGTGTTGACCCAGACGGTCAAGGATGAGGATCTGGCAGCCGTGGCTTTGGACTCGTACAACAAGGCTTACGAGATGGACAACAAGTCGGCAAGCAAGTTGGGCGACCTGCTGAAGCAGTTGGAGAACTACTATTCGCAGAACGGTAACGTATATATGAAGGCCGCCAAGTATGTGGATGCCGCGTATGCCTATGCTCAGGCCTACAAGGTACAGGAGAGCCCCGCATTTGCAGGTGTGAAGGATCCTTCGTATCTCTACTATGCCGGCTACCTCTATACGATCGACGGCGCTACGAACAACGCTTCGTATGTCAAGGGTGCCGAGATGCTGACGAAGGCTCTGGAGGCAGGCTACACCGATCCTAACATATACTACTATCTGTACCACTGCTACTACGGACAGACCGATTCGTCGGTACGCCTTGCAAACCTGCAGCGTGCGAAGGATCTTCTGATGGAGGGCCTTGCCAAGTTCCCGAAGAACGACCGTATCGTCGAGGGTCTGATCAACGTTTACACGTCAGACAGTCAGGTAGGCGACCCGACGGAGCTGATCAAGATGGTGGACGGTGCTCTGGAGCGTGATCCCAAGAACAAGGACATGTGGTTCGGCCGCGGCCGTATCTTCTACAGCTTGAAGAACTATGACGAGAGTATCGCATCGTTCAAGAAGGTTGTGGAGCTCGACCCCAACGACGCACAGTCGACCTATTTCCTCGGTTACTTCTACATCGCCAAGGGTGATGCCCTGAATGACGAGATCAACAAGCGTGATTACAAGAGCATGGCGGCATACAATGAGGATCAGAAGGGTGTTAACGCAATCTACATGGAGGCGATTCCCTATCTGGAGAAGGCTTACGAGCTCAATCCTAACGATTTCGCTACCGTCGAGACTCTGAAGGTTCTTTGCTTCCGTCTGCGTGATGAAGCGGGTGTGATGGAGAAGTACGAGAAGTACAACAAAATCTATGAGGAGATGAATGCAAAGCGTCAGCAGCAGTAATCCCTCTCCATGCCGAATTTCAAGCGGGCCGTCCTTATGGGCGGCCCGCTTTGGTTCTGCCGTAGAAAGAATAGCCCTTATGTTGTTCCCGGGCAGATATGTGTCATATTCGTGCTCCGTCCTTATGCGGTTGTTTACCGCGTGTGACTGTTGCGTGCCATTTGGCTTGGAAGAGGGACTGCAAGGGTTTATTGCCGCCGTGAGAATGAATTTTGTTATATGTAAAATAAACAGGGCGGAGCCACGGCGGCTCCGCCCTGTTTGTCAGTTATCTCCAGACGTTACTTGGTCTGATAGCGGTTCTCGACGCCGCCGGCCTTGGTAGCGCCGTTGTATGTTCCGCTTGAGGCCTCATTGTCGTTTACAGACACGTTTGTGTAGCTGTTGTCTGCGTTGTCCGAATTCTCATACCAGTCGTTGCCGACGATAGGCCTTGCCTGACGGCCCGAACCGTCGCCTTCTGAAATCGACCTGATGATGATGTTTTCAACGCTGCAGTTGGTGATGAGACCCGTGCATCGTCCCGCAATGCCTCCGGTGTATATCTCCGAGCCGCTTACGTCGAGCCACGGGGCGTCGTAGCTGCCGTCATTGGTGTTGTTGAGTGCGGTGTCGGTTACGGTGCAGCCGCTTATGACTGATGCGCTGCCGGCGGTGGTGCCGGCATACGAGGTTGTCTGCGAGAAGTCGGTGACGTCAGTCTCTACGCAGCCGACTATGCCGCCGACATAGGCGTTCTTGAATGTTATGCTCGTGGTACCTGACTGGTCGATGGTGACCGATCCAGTAAATGACGAGTTCGAGATGTTTATCTTCGAATCTGTCGGTACGAAGCCTACGATGCCGCCTGCGAAGAGGTGGCTGGCATCATCGTCGCGGCTGGCAGTGATTGTTCCTTCAACATGTACGTTGTCGATGGTCAAGGTGCTGCCATTGGTAACCAGACCTACGAGCATACCGCCTTCAGCCATGGTAGCCTGACGGTCGCCGCCGATGATGTCGAGGTTGCTTATCTTGGCATCGCCTGTCGTGTTGGCGAATATACCGCCCTGTCCCGATGTCGTAGACGATTCCGACCCCGATATGTTGATCGTATGGCCGTTGCCATCGAGAGTGCCGCTGAAGTTGGTGATGTGGGGAATATTATCCGGTGTGATGTCTGCCGTGAGGACAAAGTCGCCGTCACTGTCGCTCATGGCCTTGAGGGCCTCTTCGGTAGATACAGGTGTAACCGAATTGATGCCTGAACCCTTGCTGAGGTCGAGCGTATAGCGCTTTGCCTTTTCAAACGCCGAGACGGTTACCTCGCGTGTGTAGGCCTCGCCGTTGGTCGTGATTACCGTAGCCTTCATGGTCTTGTCGCTGCCGAAAGATACGGGGACAAGGCCGATCTGGTAGTAGTAGTCGTCAACAGCGGGGTTGATACGTATCCAACTGGCCGATGCCGTAGCGGAGGTGTTGTCGTCGGCTACATTGGCTACATTGAGCGAAGCAGAAGTGGGGAACTCCGCGTCGGTAAGGCTGAGCGTGATTTCCTTGATCGACAGATCCGTCTTAATGTCGAGGCGCGCAAGGCGCTGGGTGAAGGTAAGGGTTTCGTTGATGTCGATTTCCCCTCCATCGATTACCTCGGGTTCGCTGCCAACTGAGTAGTCGAACGACGATACGGTCAGATATGAGAGGGTTCCATTTGAGAGGATTTCATTGTTCGATGCGGGCAGAGAGTATGTGATGGCGCCATCGGCAAATTTGACCTCATCGAGATTGTCGTAGTGGTAGGCGTCTATGCCGGCGATTTTAGTACCTGCGGGCACACCATTTATCTCGGCCGTGAATGAGGCGCGCTCTCCGGCTGCGTCGGGGGTAGCTTTATAGGGGCCATAGACCTTTCTATCTGTTGAGTTCAGGCATACATATACGATGTCCTCACGTTCCCATTGGCCTGTCAATGCGTCGTCTTTGAACGCTACGCGGGTTTCGGGGCTGGTTGTGCCGTCGAATGAGAGCGAGAACGATACGCCTTGAGGTTGCGTTGCCGGTTCCTCGCTCTTGTTGCAGGCCGTCGCTGTAATCATCAGCGCGGCTGCGGCAAGAATCATTGATCTGCTATTCATAATAGTCTTTCCTTTTTTGTTTAGTGTGTTGCACCGTAATTGTTAGTTAAGCTGGCCGCCTTCGCCGAATGCTCCCGAGTCTGTAGATAAAGCGAAACCTGCTTCGGCGTTCACCTCGAATGACTGCATTTCGGGTGCTGCATAATTCTTTCTGTTGCTCATGTTATAAAAATTTAAAGTTAATAATTTAAGACGTCGAGTGCTGCTCTCTGTCATTGTGTTACATATATCATACAAAATATCGCATGCAGGGCCGTGCACTGCCGAGCCGTGCATGGACCAAAGCGATAAAAAATGACCATTTCCCTTCTTTATCAGAACTGACAACAATACAAATGTAGATAATATTTTTCTTAAAAATACCCCCCCCCCTCGACCTTGATTTGTTAAATGGCGACCAATAGGACATATTTTTTTTAATAAGCGTCGCTGCCGGCCATGTCGCAAGGCCCATATTGAACATTTTGGACGACAGGTTTGCCGATGGCTCCCTCGCATGTGAAAATTGCGGTTTTTATTGAATATTATTCATGTAGATGTTTATTTTATTTACATATTTGTTGTATATATTTAAAACAATTGCTATTTTTGTGAAGCGGAATTGCGGTTGCTTCGCGCAGGGAGGCATGGCGGAGCATGGCTTGCATGTCGTCCGGTTTTTCGTATCTGCGTGCGTCATGCTGCGGCCGTTCGCGACGGCCGTGTGCCGCAATATCGGTGCGGGCCGTTATCCGCGGCTGCCGACTGTGCGGCGGCGAAAAAATATAATCTATATGGGTATGGAGAAAAAAAGGTTGCCCAAGACGTGTCCCGCATGCGGCAGCGTGCTGCGCGTGCGGTCGATGTACTGCCATTCGTGCGACACGCAGATCGTGGGAGACTACATGCTGCCGCCGTTGATGCGTCTGACGGAGGAGGAGCAGCGGTTCGTTGCCGATTTCGTCATGTGCAGCGGCTCGCTCAAGGAGATGGCCGCGCGCATGGGTGTGAGTTACCCGTCTGTGCGCAACCGTCTGGACGAGATAATAGGGGAGTTGCGGCGTGCGGTCGCAGCCGATATGTCGGACGAGTGACCGTGGAAATGACCGAATATGCATGGTGCCGCTCTTTGCAGCGGCGGAATCCCGACAAGCAAGCAAATAAATAAATAAACCAATATATCGTAATGACTATGAATCGATTTTTGAATCCTTTCGGTTACCTGTCCCTGCGTAAGACTCTTTGCTGGGGCATTGCGGCGCTGATCATAACGTCGATATTCGTCTGGCAGACGGGTTTACGGTTGTCGTCGCTGACGCAGGTCAATTTTGCGGGCGACGCATTATGGATGGCAACGGCACGGCAGGTCGTAGTGTGGCTGCTTTTTGCCGTGGTGTTGTATATTGCGGGTGTGCTGTTGTCGCCATCGAAGATCCGTTTCTGGGATGTTGCGGCCGACAACCTTTTTGCGCGCATACCGTTCGATCTGTCGCTTCTGATCTTTGCCGTGCCCCGCTGGCGCAGTGTCTTGGGGCTGGTCGCCGACGGCAGCATCAATACGGCCATGCAGTATATCGGCTCGCTCACGGTTGCGGGGCTGGTGTCGCTGGTGTTCTTCGTGTGGTATGTGTATTGGAGCTACAAGGCATTTGCCGTATCGACAAATCTGCGCAACGCGAAGGGTGTGGTTACTTTCGCCGTATGTTATATTGCGGTGTATGTTGCCTCGATGTATCTGCTGCCGATTATGTAGAGGGGCGATTTATGTGGAAACAAAAAAGCCACCACTAAAAAGTGGTGGCTTTCGTCATCTGTCGGGATAACAGGATTCGAACCTGTGACCCCCAACTCCCGAAGCTGGTGCGCTAACCGGACTGCGCTACATC
>ERZ824600.2448-NODE-2448-length-19703-cov-15.223280_pt1 | contig 19703 bp, 22 predicted proteins | sample MGYA00519933_ERZ824600 | MGnify/ENA primary metagenome ERZ824600 (study PRJEB31778, sample SAMEA3449178) | human gut metagenome | biome: human gut; feature: human-associated habitat; material: faeces | place: United Kingdom | collected 2010/2012 ... | reverse complement strand
TATTGATAAAAATGGAAATGAAACAACTTGTCCTGATAGTAACAAACAATATCTTGATTTATATTTGGATAATACAAAACCTACGATTAGAATTAACTCAATGTCTTATTCAAATGGATATTTAAATGTAAATGTTTCTCTAAGTGATAATGAAAGTGGTGCTAATGTTGCATACATAACATTTAATGGTAATACTTCTTCCACAGTAAGTTGCAAAGGAACTTGTAATGTAAGTTTATATATTGGTTCAATTACATCGGGAACTGTATATGCATATGGTAAAGATGTGGTTGGTAATATAAATAATGCTACAAAAAATATTAATAATTATTCAAGTTATAATGAGGGTGAAAGAGGTTCTTCGAGTTCCTTCTCACAAAATTTAAGTATTAGTGGCACAACATTATATTATAATGCCTCTGCTTCAGTCGGAAGTGTTTCTTGTTATTCTTCGGGTAGTTGTACAGTTACTCCAGAAACTACAACAACTTCATGTACACTCGAGGAAAGTCCTAATACAGCAGAAGCTTATTATGATGATTGTGAAGATGGTGGATATTTAAATGGTCGTGGAATGTGTGATGCAAGCTCTCAAAATTACACAAATGATTCAGGTTACTGCTATTTTAGTAATGGTAATTATAGTGGTGATGACTTTGATTTTGGATATCAATGTGATTGTTCATGTACCTACGGAAATAGATGGTATGATGGTTATGTTGAATATTGCTGTAATGATTGTTCTCAATATGTAAGTTGTTCAAATAGTGGTAATGTTTGCTATAATATAGCGGGTGTAAGAAATTTTGGTAATTATACTGGCTATAAAGGTATTACTGCATACAAAACATGTTATTATGATTCTTATGAACCATATTCATATTGTCCTTACGGATATGAACAAAGTGGAAGTGATTGTTATAGTTGTGATCGAGGTTATCTAAATTACAGAAATCTTTGTGTTTATACTGGTACATGTACTACTTATAGATATTATTATTCTTACAACTATTATACATATAATTAAAAGGAGATTTAATGAAAAATAAAAAAAATATTATATTACTTTCAATTATTATAATTATAATTGTGGTTATTAGTGTAATAACATTTATATTTTTAAAGAAAAAAAATGATAATACTAACAATACCTCAACTTCAAAGGATAAGTTTGCTACTTATTATCCAAAAGTTTCTAATGTTTTAAAGGAAGATAATATTTTAAAACAATTATTTTACTCAAATCCTGATATAACCGATGAATTAGTTACTTTTGAAAATAAAACATATTATGGCTTATCAGATAAATATAATATAAAAGATGTTAGTGAAATTTATACTAAAATTAATAAAACTTATACAATAAATTATAAAAAGGAATTATTTAATGATATAAATAATTATAATTCTTTTGTTAATTATAATAATAAGGTTTATATTAATATTAAAAAGAAATGTTTTATTGAAAATTATGATGAAAAATTATTATCAATTAAAAATGTTGAGAATGAAAATATTACTTATATATACGATAAAAAAGAATATGTAGTATCATTTTGGGACGATATCTATTTAATAGATTCCTCTCCATTTAGTTGTTAAAAATTTATAAAGGAATAGCAATATAGTTTATTCCTTTTTTTATAATATTTTCTTGAAAAACTCATCAAATTTGTTATACTTATTATAGTAGGTGAGTTATGAGAAATAAAAAAGGTTTTACTTTAGTGGAAGTTATTAGTGCAATTGTAATTTTATCTATAATAATTACTTTGGGTGTTTTTTCCATTACTAAAGTGCGTTCTAATATTTTAGAAAAACAATATAAAAATATTAAACTAGAAATTGAACTAGCGGCAGAAAAATATTATAGTGATACTGAAAGCAAAGAAGTTTATGTAGATACTCTTATAAAAGAGGGCTATTTAAAAGCAAATAATAAGTCAATGACAATTACAGATCCAAGAGATAAAACTATATTAAACTGTTATATAGTAACAATTAATGATGATGAAAAAGGTAGTTTAGGAACAGAGAATAATGTTTTAGAAAATGGAAACTGTAATGAAAGTGCAATAGTAAATAGTGAAATTTCAATTGTAGGGGAAGATGGAAATAAAATAAATAAAACATGGTATAAAAATCCAATCACTTTAAAAGTAAAATTTAAAGATAGTGGAAAAGATCCAAATAATTATAGTTATACATGGAAAAGTGAAAAGAATCCTAATGTAATTACTGATGAAAAAACTTATAACCTTGAGGAAACATATGAAGAAAGAGGAAAGGTAATCGATGATGAATTTTATGTAAATTTAGTAAGTGGTGATGAAATACTTGAATCAAAAGGTCAAAGAGTAAGAATAGATGGAGTTTTTCCTGAAATAAAAAGTCTTGTAGTACCGGATATAGAAAAGTGGACAAAAGATAAAACATTAAAGGTAAATGCTACTGATGTGGGTTCTGGAATAGAAAGTTATATATTTAGTAAGGTTAATGAGGATGGTGATGGTGATTGTGAAAGTATTCCTTTAGAAAAATATAATAAAATACCTGATATACCAAATCCAAATGATGTAAAAATAGAACAAAAGATAACTAAAAATGGAACATATACATTTTGTGCAAGCGATAAAGCAGGAAATAAAGTAAAATATGAAGAAACTATCATAATAGAAAAAATAGATGATATACCGCCAGTATGTAGTTATATAGAAAATACTAAATGGACAAAAAGTAATGTAGCGATAAGTTTTGGATGCGTAGATAATGAAAGTGGTTGTGCAAAATTAACATATAAAAATGCTACGACAAATTGTACAGGAGCATCATGTTATAAAACATATACATATACAAATACATATAAAGCAGCGAATATAAGTAGTACAATAGGTACATTTACAATCGAAGATAATGCAGGAAATAAAGTAATATGTCCAAGTGATAAAAAAGAAGTAAATGTCTATTTAGATAAAACTAATCCAGTAATAAATAGTGTAACTGTAAAAAGTAATAATTCGAATTATAATAGTATTTATACAACGATAACGATAAAAACATATGACTCACATAGTGATGTAAAAGAGGTATGTGTTTCAAATTCAGGTAGTTATAGTAGTTGCAGTTGGGTAAATGTTAGTAGATGTTCAAAAAGTGGAAATACTTATACATGTAATATTCAGTTAACAATAAATAGTTATGAAGGTTCTGGAGCTAATAAAACAGTGTATGCTTATGTCAAAGATAATGCTGGTAATATTCAAAGTAAAACAACAAATTATAAATTATATACAACTTGTACACATACAAATTTTAATAGATATGGATCATGTTCAAAAGAATGTGATGGAGGAGTATATTATGAATATCGAACAGATAAATATTTAGGTAATAATTGTAATGGCTACGGAAATACTTCATGTAATACAATGTCTTGTTGTTCTTGGACGTATCAAGAAAGATATTCAACCGGTTATTGTGATGCATCATGTGGATGGGGCAGTCAAAGAATAACTTATAAAATATATTCGCGATACGATGATAGTTACTGTGGAAGAGATTATGATTATGAAGATTGTTATGATGATTCAGACTGTTATGAACCAGACCCTGATCCAGACTATGGTGGAGGCGGTAGCAGTGGCGGAAGTGATTGCGATACAATAAACGATAACAGATGTGATAGAAGTACTGACACATTATATTGGATTTCGGATTGCTGTGATGGAGTATGTAACTATGCAGCAAGAGCTGGCTCTGTGGCCTATGGAACCATTTCAAGAAGTAGATTATCTGCAGCATCAAATTGTTCATCATATGGTCCAGGCGGAGGTGGTTCATCCGGTGGAGGCGGTAGCAGCGGTGGAAGTTGTGAAACAACATCTTCATCTAATTGTTGGTATGAATCTTGGGGACATTGCGTAGGCGTTGAGGGTTACAATTGTGAACTTAAAAGAAATGGATGCTATTGTAGTGACCACTAATAAATAGAAAGGTTAATTATGAAATATAAGAATATACTTTTAATTGCAACTATTTTATTATTATGCGGTTGTAATAATCAAAATAAAGATAAAAATATTTTAGAAAAAACTAAATATACAAAAAATGCTGAAATAAAAAATGAAAATCTTTATGGATGTTGGAAATATAATGCTTTTGATGTATATGAAAAAACAAAACTTATTTATACTAATAGTTTTAAAGCAACAATAAATTTTTATGAAGATGAATTTGAATATTGTTATTTTTACGAAGATAAAGACTATAAATGTGAAAAACATGAATATAGTATAGATGGTAATAATTTAATTGTTCAGGATCATGGTTATATTTTAAATGAAAGATATAATATGTCATTATCAGATACAGATGATTTATTATCTTTAACTACTGTTTATAAAGATAAAGATTACATATTTTATCTTGAATATTCTAAAGATTGTAAAATTAATTGAGGATGATTGTAAAAGTCATCCTTTTTATGTGTGCCGCGCACATGTAAGTACAAATCATTAATAGTGATATTGTGGTTAAGGGAAGTGTGAAATAATATCATATTAATAAAATAGATTTATTAAAAATTTACTCTATTCGATTGAAAAAGAATTTTGATTTTGTTATACTTTATATAGTAGGTGAGTTATGAAAAATAAAAAAGGATTTACTTTAGTGGAACTTCTTAGTGTAATAGTACTTTTAGGTATAATTATAACAATAGGATTATTTTCTATTAGTTCAATAAGAAAAACTATATTAGATAGACAATATAAAAATCTTAAAACTGAGATAGAAATTGCCGCAGAAAAATATTATAGTGATACAGAAAGTACAGAGGTATATGTAGATACTCTTATAAAAGAGGGCTACCTAAAAGCGGATAACAAATCCATGACAATTATAGATCCAAGAGATAAAACCTCATTAAACTGTCATATCGTAACAATTAATGATAATGAAGAGGGAAATTTAGGGATGGAAAGCAATATAGATGAAAATGGCAATTGTAATGAGGAAGCAATAGTAAATAGTGAAATCTCAATCGTAGATATAGATGGAAATAAAATAAATAAAACATGGTATAAGAGTCCAATCACATTAAAAGTAAAATTTAATAATAGTGAAAAAGAACCAAATAGTTATGATTATACATGGAAAAGTGAAAAGAATCCGAATGTAATTTCAGATGAACCAATATATAATTTAGAAAACCTATATAATGAAAGAGGCTATGTAATTGATGATGAATTTTATGTAACATTAGTAAATGCAGAAGAAACTCTTGAATCAAAAGGACAAAGAGTAAGAATAGATGGAGTACTTCCAGAAATAAAAACACTTGAAATTCCAGATAAAGAAAATTGGACAAAAGATAAAACATTAAAGGTAAATTTAACAGATATAGGTTCGGGAATTGATGGATATATATTCAGTAAAGATGATTGTGAAAAGATAGGATTAGATGAGTATACAAAAATAGATGCACCAAATCCAAATGATGTAAAAATAGAGCATAAAATAACAGAAAATGGAACATATACATTTTGTGCAAGCGATAAAGCAGGAAATAAAGTAAAATATGAAGAAACTATCATAATAGAAAAAATAGATGATATACCGCCAGTATGTAGTTATATAGAAAATACTAAATGGACAAAAAGTAATGTAGCGATAAGTTTTGGATGCGTAGATAATGAAAGTGGATGTAGTAAATTAACATATAAAAAGAAAACAACTAATTGTAATGGAACATGTTATAAAACATATACATATACAAGTACATATAAAAGTGCAAATATAAGTAAAACAATAGGTTCATTTACTATCGAAGATAATGCAGGAAATATTGTAACTTGTCCAAGTGATAAGAAAGAAGTAAATGTATATTTAGATAAAGATAAACCAGTAATAAGCAATATAAATATATCGAGTAATCAATTAAATTATAACAGTAGATATACAAAAGTATCTTTTACATTGACTGATAATCATAGTGGTATAAGTAGTTTTTGTATAGGAACATCAAAAAATAATTGTAATACAAAAAGCGTTAATTCTTACTGTACTCAAAATGGAAATAGATATGATTGTAGTGTAGATTATACATTTACAAGTAGTGATGGAAGTGGAACTGCTGAATATGTATATATAACAGCCTATGATAATGTAAATAATTTTGATACACAAAAAGAAAAGTATGAGCTATATAAATCTTGTACATTTACAGATTTTGAAAGATATGGTAAGTGTTCTGAAGAATGTGATGGCGGAGTATATTATGAATATCGAACTGATAAATATTTAGGAATATCTTGTAATAGTTATGGAGATACTCCATGTAATACAAACATAAAATGCTGTGATAGTACATATAGTGTTTATTCACATTCTGGAAGTTGTAGTAACACTTGTGGAAATGGAAGACAAAGAGTATATTATGAACTTTATTCAAAAATTAATGACAAATATTGTGGTCAAGATTACGATTATATTGACTGTTATGAAGAGTCTGGTTGTTATGTTCCTGAACCAGATCCAACACCAGATCCAAATCCAGGTGGAGGTGGAGGCAGTTCTTGTAAACCATCAACAATAAATGGAAATAGATGCGATACAACACATGACATTCTTTACTATATTTCAACCTGTTGTGGAGGAGAATGTAATTATTCTGCAAAAGCGGGTAATGTTGAATATGGAACGATTTCTCAAAGTCTTTTACAAGGAGCATCTAAATGTTCTTCATATGGTGAACCACCGGCACCATCTAAACCAGCGTGTAGTTATGTAAATGTTGGTTGTGCTGGAAATGGTCATGATTATGGTACAAAAAATTGTACATGTGGTCATGGCTATGGTGGATATCAGTGTGGCTGTAAATGCCCAAGAGGATGTGTGGAATAATGAAAAAAGTTATTATTGTTTTGACTTTATGTCTATTAACTTGTGCTTGCGTTTCAAATAAACCTTCCAAGGAAATACTAGAAAGAGAAAAGTATACTAATGCAAAGCAAATTGTTAAAGAAAATATTTATGGATGTTGGAACTTTGATAGTCTTGATGTTTATAGAGAAAAAAGGCTTATTTATGATGCAAAAGAACATAGTACAATTAATTTTTCTAAAGACAGTTTAGAGTATTGTTATTATAATGAAAAAAGTAAATTATTGTGTATTAATTTAAATTATGAAATTGATGGTAATTTTTTGAAAATTGAAAAAAATGATGTTTTAAATGAAAAATATACAATGTATATGTATGAAAATGATAAATTACTTGATTTTTCTTTAACTACTCTTTATGATGATATGGATTATTTATATCATATGACATATTCTAAAGATTGTAAAATTAACTAGGGTGATATAAAAATCATCCTTTTTCTTGAATAAAAATAGTAAAAAATATATAATATTATTAGAAAGAGGTATTTATGTTTAAAAGAAATAATAATAAAGAAATTGATACAGATGGATTAAATGAAATAATCTTTTTATCTAAAAAGATGCTTAGAGTATTTTATGTTTGTTTAATAGTAGCGGTAGTTCTTGGCGTTTTAATAGCAACAAAAGAACTTAAACTTTTTAATATTATAAGCGGAGTAGTTAAAGTTATTTCACCACTTTTTATAGGTTTTATTTTAACTTGGCTATTTTATCCACTTCAGAAAAAGTTAGTAGATAAAGGTATGAATAAGGCGTTAAGTGCTATTTTAATATTTATTTTAGTTGCTGGCTTCATAATTTTATTTGTTTATATTTTTATACCTGTACTTTATAAACAAATTAATGATTTAATTAATATGCTCCCATCAGTTTTTTCAAACTTTACAAATTTAATATCAAAAAGTTTAGATAAAGTAGATATAAGTGGACTTGATGTAGGAACTTTAAAGAAAAGTATTATTGAATCAGGTCAAAATATGATTGTATCCATTACTACAAAACTACCTAATAGTTTAATAAGTATTGTTAAATCACTTATTTCTGCAGTTGGCATTATTGCACTTTCCCTTGTTATAATGATTTATATGCTTATGGATTTTGATAATATTACTTTTTCATTTGAAAAATTCTTAAAGAAAAAAGGTGCTGATGATTATGTAAAACTTTTAAATAATATTGGTTATAATGCAAGAAAAGTAGTTAATGGAACTTTACTCGTGGCCTTTATGGTGTTTGTTTGTGATACAATAGGGTTTGCAATTGTAGGATTAAATGCTGCCGTACTTTTTGGACTTTTCTGTGGTATTACTGATTTAATTCCTTATATTGGACCATATATTGGTGGTGCTGCTGCTGTAATTGTTGGTTTTACTCAAAGTCCAATTATAGGTTTTGCTACTTTAGTAGTGGCAATAATTGTTCAACTTGTGGAAAGTTATGTACTTCAACCTGTTGTTATGAGTAAAGCAATGCAGCTTTCACCAATTACAATTATTGTGGGATTACTTTTATTTGGATATTTCTTTGGAATAGTAGGTATGATTATTGCAACGCCTTGTATGTCCATAATTAAGGAAATTATTATATTTATTTCTCGAAAAAGAAAAAATACTGCTTACTAGGTGCTTGAAACTGTTAAAATAGTATGCTATAATACTTCTAGCCCAAAAGGTATGTAATCCGCTTAAAAAATATTATTTAATGATTACAGGTAATAAAAATATATAGAAAGGAAGGAATTAAAATGGCTAATTTAGTAGACAAAATTAATGAAAAACATATTCGTAAAGACATTCCAGAATTCCGTGTTGGAGATACTGTTAGAGTTGATGTTTGGGTAAAAGAAGGAAAAAAAGAAAGAATCCAAGCTTTCGAAGGACTAGTTGTTGCTAAAAAAGGTGGAAGTGTTTCAGAAACTTTCTCTGTTAGAAAAAAAAGTGGTACAGTTGCTGTAACAAGAATTTTCCCTGTTAATGCACCAACAATTGATAAAATAACAGTTATTAGAAAAGGTAAAGTTAGAAGAGCAAAACTTAACTTTATTAAAAATATGTCTAAAGAATACAAAGTTAAGGAAAGAAATTAATACTTTCCTTAATTTTATTTTTATGAAAGGAATAAAATGTTTAAAATAATTAAAGAAATACTTAGTTATGTAATTATAATAGTGGTAGTAATACTTATAAGAACTTTTATAGGTACACCGGTAAGAGTAAACGGTACAAGTATGGTTCCAACTTTAAAAGAGGGTGAAGTACTTTATTTAAATAAACTTAATAAATCTTTTGACCAAGAAGATATAGTGGTTATTGATAAAAAAGTTGAAGGTTCAGCAATTATAAAAAGAATTATAGGTGAGCCTAACGATAAAATTAAATGCATCAATGGGGTAATTTTTATAAATGATGAAAAATATGAAGATAACTTTGGAAGTGGTGAGACTTCAGATTTTGATGAAATTACTTTAGGAGATGATGAGTACTTTGTACTCGGAGATAATCGTATTGTTTCAAAAGATTCAAGAGTTTTAGGACCGATAAAGAAAAAATATATCGAAGGAACAACTAAAATAGTTTTATTTCCTTTTTCAAAAATAGGAAAGGTTAAATAGCATTTATATGCTATTTTTTATGGTTTATGAATAGATGCAAATGGTGTAATTTAAAAAATCAAAAGTATATTTATTATCATGATAATATATGGGGTAAGTTAAATACTAGTGATGAATATTTATATAAAATGCTTATATTAGAAAGCTTTCAAGCAGGACTATCTTGGGAATGCATTTTAAATAAAATAGATAATTTTGAAGTAGCCTTTGATAATTTTAATATTGATAAAATAATTAATTATGATGAAAATAAAGTTAATAATCTTTTATTAAATAAGGGGATTATTCGTAATAAAAATAAGATACTTGCGAGTATAAAAAATAGTAAGATTTTTAAAAGTATAGTAAACGAATATGGTTCATTTTATAAGTATTTATGCATATTTACTAAAGATAAAATATATTATGAAAATAATTTAGTTACATCACCACTTTCAGATGCAATAAGTAAGGATTTACAAAAAAGAGGAATGAAGTTTGTGGGAAGCACTATTATATATTCTTTTTTACAAGCAGTGGGTATTATTTATTCTCATGAAAAAGAGTGCTTTTTATATAAATCTAATGTATAATTAAATTGTGGAGGAAATAAAATGGCTAAAAATAAAAAATTATATAAAGTTAATGAAGGTAAAATTATTGATGGGGTATGCGCAGGTATTGCAGAGTATTTTGATGCAGATCCTACAGTTATAAGACTTTTATGGATATTATTTTGTGCAATGGGTGGAAGTGGAATTCTTGCTTATATTATTTGCATGATTGTATTTCCAAGAGAGGATGTAGAGTACATTAAGAAAAGATGAAAATGATTGAAATAAATGAAAAAAACAATTTAAAATCTTTTAAAGATTTATTAAATGATTATTTAATAAAAGGATTAGAACCAGAAATATGTTTTACTTTATATGACAAAGATTATATGATAATTCCGTTAAAAGAAAAAGTATCTTTTCAAGAAGTAGGCAATAAAGAAATATTTTTTGAAACTATTGATGCTCTTTTTAATGAAAAGTTGTTTAATGGTAAATCTTTGGAGGATGAATTTGAAAATATTGAAAAGATAGGGTGGATTTAATGAATGAAATATACAATATAAATTTATGGCAAATAGTGCTCGAAGGTCAAAATAAATTACTTCCCGAAGACACTGTATATCAAATGATAATTGGTCATAGTATTAAAGAGGATATATGCGAACTAACTATGTTTATATCTAAAATTAATTATGAAAATATTTTAAATGGAGTTTACCATATTAGAGTTTATCCTTATGCTACAGAAAAAGTTTTATTATTTGATGAAAAAAATAATTTAATTTCTTTAGTAAATGGTTTTGAAATAAATTATGATAATTTAAATTTTTATCAAATAAATGATATTACTAAGGAAAGACAAAGATGAAAATATTATTTTTAGATATTGATGGAGTTTTAAATGATTTAGATTATATCCATAAAGTCTATCCTGAAAAATGTATATTTTCTAAAAGAAATAATATTAATAAATGTTTAAATTATAAAATGTATTTAGAATATATAAAGTTTAATTTTAATCCAGAAAACTTAAAAGTATTAAAAAAAATATGTGATATGATAGATTGTAAAATTGTTTTAATAAGTAGTTTTCGTTGTAAAGAAGTAATTGATGCATTAATAGATTTAGGATTTCCTGTTATAGGTATGACAAATTATATTAATCAAAATAGATATTTAGAAATAATAGATTATTTAGAAAATAATGATGTAGATAGTTTTGTTATACTTGATGATGAAAAAGAGTATTTAAAAGGAACAACTTTAGAAAATAATCTAGTTCAAACATCACTTTATGATGGAGGATTAAAAGACTTTCATATTGAAAAAGTCATAAATATTTTAAATCAAAGGAGTCGCTTTTGAAAAAGTATGATTTACCTTATCCAAAATTTGAAAATGATAATTTAAATTATTATGTAACTATTAGTGATTATGAGGGAAAAGAGTTTAATATTAAAGAAAATAATTTATATAATGCTCTTAGTGAAGTAATAAATTATTCCTTATATTTTTCTTTTAATATAGGAAAAAAACACTGTCATGAACATGAATTTGATTATGTAATAAAAAATCTTTATTTATATCCTGAAAGTTTTAATTTAAATGATTTAGATAAAAAATGCTATAGTAATGATGAACTTAGATATTTAAATCATTTACAAAAGTTTTTATTATTTATTGGTAGAAAAGATTCTAATAAAATAACTGATAATTTATGTAATAATGAAAGAGCAAGGCTTTTTAAAAATACTAGAAAATTATATTTTAGTGATGAAAAGTGTAAGGAGTTATTAAATAGAAAAAATATTTATTTAAATTTATATAGTAATAAAGAAAATCTTGATATTATTTTATTAAATAAAGAAGGAGATATAATAGGATTATTAAATGCTACTTTTATTGAAAGTAAAATAATAAATAATTTAAAAGAAAATGATATTAATTATGATTTTTATGGTTATGATAACTTTAAATCCTTTAAAGAAAGCTTACAAAATAGTTTTTTAGGAGAAACTGTAAATATTTATAAAGTAATTTTAAAAGAAAAGTATTAAAAAAACTGTAGATTTTTTCTGCAGTTTTTATATGTGTCTTGAATAAGTTCCTGTTAAGTCAATTTCATTTTCAAGGGCATTTACATAATACTCTAAAAATAAATAGGATAAAGATAGTTTTAATGTGCATCTAAGTGCTTCATCTCTTTTGCTTGAATAGGAAGAAGAATTTATGTATTCTTTATTTCCAATTAGTATTGTTTCTTTACCATTTGGGAAGTGTTTTATTTTACTTTTATCAAACCCTGAAATATTTGCAACTCTATTATTTGTTCTATTTGAACCTAAAAAGGCAAATACATTATTTTCTGGATCTAAAGTAAATTGATTTCCTGTATAACCTCCCATTGCAAAAGATGTTCCACTTAAAGGGTGATATACTTCAGTTGCTTTGGGGTTAGGATTTTTAGAGTAACATAGCTGGCCAAAAAATTGTTTATAAGAATTTAACTCTTCGATAAATCTTCCTGTTGCATTTTTACTCATTGATTTTAAATATTTTTCACTTAAAATATCATACTTCATTAAACTAATTGCAAATTTTGCCATATTTTCACTTGTAGAAAAGAGTCCTGCATGACCGGCAAAATCATTTGCTTGTTGTCCAAGTATTTGTGCTTTTTCATCATTAACAGTTCCCAAAGGAATATTTCTAAAAATAAATTCTCCATTTTTATAAACAATAGTATTATCAGTGGGTGCTAAGTAAGATAAATCTTGTGGGTTTACAAAAATACTTGTTTTTTGCATATTTGCTTTATCAATTATATTTTCCTTTACAAAATCATAAAAATTTTGATTAGTTACTTTTGAAACTACCTCTTTTAAAACCATTGCTCCTAAATCGGTATAAGGATTTGCAGTAGATAAAAACTTTTCATTTACCATTATATTATAAAGTCTATTTTTACTTTCTTCATAAGAAATATCTTTTTCATCAATTCTTCCTTTTGTAATAAGAGGAGTATTAAATGTTAAAAGTGAAAGAAGAGTAACTCCTTTTAAATTGTGAAATCTTTCATCATAATAAGTTATATCTTTATTTAAATCAATTATATTTTCACTAGCAAGTTTTAAAACACTTATAGATGTAAATAGTTTTGAAATGCTTGCTAAATCATAAATACTATTTTCACTTGTATTAATTTGATTGATACTTCCTGCATTAATAACCTCTTGATAGTTTTTTGTTCCATAAGAAATTGATAGGGAAGGAGCCATTTCCATATCGTATATAAGATGGTTAACTGCCTCATTTATCCCTGATGTTTCATACATTTTTTTCCTAATTGATTCAATATCATCATCAGGATTATTTTTTATAACTTCATAAGCACTTTGTAAAAGATTTTCATAATCTTCATAAGAATATAAGTTTTTTTGAATATTTTCAACACCTTTATTTTGGTTAATTAATAGGTTTGTAATAAATTCATTTTTAATGTTTTCTAATGCAGTCATTATTACCTCCATTTAAAGTATATCAAAAAAATAATAAAAAATGAATAGCAAAAAATACGAAAAAGTGTTTGACTTTTAATTTTTTAAATGATATACTTATTTTGATGCTCGAAGGGAGGAATATTGATGGAGTATTTATTTGATGATTTAAAAGGTTTACTTATTGGTGCAAAGAAAGAATGTAATAAAAGACTTAAATCTTTGGAGGATATGGTAAATAATATTGTTTCTTGGGATTATACAGAAACTAGTACAATAGAAAAAATATTTGATGAACTTTTAGAAATAGGTATGCTTTGTGATGTTAAAGAAACTTATGAAAAACTATTAAACTATTTTAAAAATATTGATTATGATGGCTATGAATTTTATAAAAATGAGTATATTAGTCAATATGAAAGTGATTTAGAAGAGAGTTATTCATTATAAGAAAGGGAATTAATATGATAAAAACAAATAATAAAGGACTTTTAATAGTAGTGTCTGGGCCAAGTGGTGCAGGAAAAGATACTATATGTCAAAAACTTATAAAAGAAAATTCAAATATTTGGATGTCTGTTTCAATGACTACGAGAAAACCAAGACCACTTGAAAAAGATGGCGTTGATTATTTCTTTGTGTCTAGTGAAGAATTTGAAAATAAAATAAATGATAATACCTTTTTAGAATATGCCTCTTATAATGATAATTATTATGGAACACCTAAAGATAAAGTAGAGGAAAAATTAAATGAAGGCAAAGATGTAATACTTGTTATTGATATAAATGGAGCGATAAATATTAAGAAAATTATTCCATCAGCACTTTTTATTTTTATTATGCCTCCGGATATGGAAACTTTAAAAAATAGACTTATTGGTAGAAAAACAGAAAGCAAAGATAAAGTTGTTCAAAGATTTATTACTGCTTATAATGAAGTCAATAATTATAAAAAATATAATTATGTTGTTGTAAATGATAAAGTAGAGGATGCAGTTAATAAAGTTAAATCAATAATTCAAAGTGAGAAATGCCGTGTTGATCGTATTGAGGATATTTATTTAGGAAATAAAGAAGAGTTAATACATGAAATATTAATTGATAAAAATTTTGAAAATAACTATTGACAGTTGAATGACCATTCATATATAATTAAATAGTTGAATAGATATTCAACTAAAGGAGATATTTAATGAAAGATAGTATGTGTGATTGTAATGTTATTCATAAAGATATTGTTGAAAAGGCTTTAAAAAATAGACCTGATGAAGTAACTCTTTTAAAACTATCAGAGGTTTTTAAATTAATAGGAGATCTTACTAGAATTAAAATTTTATGGTGCTTAGATAATAATGAAATGTGCGTATGTGATATAGCAAATGTTCTTAATATGAGTAAGTCTTTAGTATCTCATCAACTTGCGGTTCTTCGAAAAAGTGAAATAGTAAAGTCAAGAAGATCTGGTAAAGAAGTATATTATACTTTAGATGATGAACATATAAGGACATTATATGAGATAGGTATTAAACATATTAATCATAAAATCGGAGGCAGTAATGAATAAATATAGATATAAAATTAATAATTTAGATTGTGCAAATTGTGCAAGAAGAATTGAGGATAGTCTTAATAAAAATAAAGATTTTAAAAATGTTAAAGTTAATTTTAATACAATGATGATTTCTTATGAAACTGAAAAAAATATAAGTATAAGTGGTGTTAATAAATTAATTAAAAAAATTGAACCAGAGGCTTACATTAGTGAAAATGAAGAAAATGTAAAAAAGGAATATCATTTAAGTATACTTATTATTGCTCTAGTTATAGGTTTATTTGGATTTTATTTAAATATTTCAAAACCAATTAAATTGATTTTATTAATAATATCATATATTTTACTTTTATATAAAGTTTTTATTAATGCTTTTAAAATGATAAAAAATGGTGGAGGTATTAATGAAAATGCTTTAATTTTAATATCTTGCATTGGTGCTTTTGTTTTAGGTGAAACTATGGAAGGTATGATGGTTATTGTTTTATATACCATAGGTAAGATTTTAGAAGAAAAAGCCTTAAATAATTCAAGAAAATCCATTAAAGATTTAATGAATATAAAAAGTATTTATGCAAATAAACAAGAGAAAGATAAAGTAAAAACTATTAATGTTGAGGATGTAAAAGTAGGTGATGTTTTAGTTGTTAGAAAAGGAGAAAAAATTCCAGTTGATGGAACTATTATAAATGGAAAAACTTATTTAGATACTTCTGCTCTTACTGGAGAAAGTGAAAATATTTTAGTTAAAAATGGTGATATTGTACTGTCTGGATCTATTAATAATAGTGATGTTATTACTATTAAAGCAACATCCACATTTGAAGATTCAACAGTTTCTAAAATATTAGAGTTATTAGATACTGCCACAGATAAAAAGGCTAAAACTGAAACTACTATTTCTAAAATAAGTAAAGTTTATACACCAATAATTTTAATTCTTGCTTTAATAGTGGCTATATTTTTACCACTTATAAGTAGTGTTACATATTCACAAAGTATTTATAGAGCATTAACTTTTCTTGTAATATCATGTCCTTGTGCTATTGCAATATCTGTGCCACTTTCATATTTTACAGGTATTGGTGCAGCCTCAAAAAATGGAATTTTAATTAAAGGTAGTAATTTTCTTGATAATTTACAAAATACAACTGGAATTATATTTGATAAAACCGGTACTTTAACAAGTGGAACATTTACTGTTACTGATATAATAATTCAAGATAAAGATTATAGTAAAAAAGATGTTATTAATTATCTTGTTATGGGAGAAACATTCTCAAATCATCCAATAGCTAAATCAATTTTAAAATTAACTGATAAAAAAATTGATACCTCAAAAGTTAAAAATTTTAAGGAAACTACTGGAAAAGGAATATCTTATGAGATTGATGATAAAAAAATTGTTATTGGTAGTAAAAAAGTATGTAAATGTGATTGGGATGGAACATTACATTTAAATATTAATGGTAAACATATTGCAACTATAGAAATTAGTGATGGTATTAAAAGTGAAACAAAAGATTCTTTACAAAAATTAAAAGAACTTAATATAAAAACATATATGTTTACTGGTGATAAAAAAGAACATGCTTTAAAAATTGGTGAAAAACTTGGTATAGATGAAATATATTATGAGATGCTTCCTCATGAAAAGTTTACAAAATATGAAGAAGTAAAAAAGACTGAAAAAACCCTAGTATTTGTGGGTGATGGTGTTAATGATGCACCAACATTAAAACGAGCTGATATTGGAATATCTATGGGTGGAGTAGGAACAGATAGTGCAATTGAGGCAAGTGATATAGTTCTTATGAGTGATGATCTAATGAAAATACCTCTTGCAATAAATATATCAAAATATACAAAATATATTATTAAAGAAAATTTAATATTTGCAATGGGTATTAAAATATTAATATTATTATTAAGCATATTTGGTTATGCCAATATGTGGTTTGCTGTTTTTGCAGACACAGGAGTAACACTTCTTACAATATTAAATACACTTAGAATACTAAGAAAATATAGATAAAGATGATATAATAAAAGAGAAAGTTAAATAAAAATAATTTTTAAGGAGGAACAAATGAAAAAAGAAAATTATGGAATATTATTAATTATACTTGGAAACTTACTTTATTTAAGTTATATATTTTTTGGAAATAAAATTAGTTCTAGTTTTAGTGAATTTTCAAGTGGTGTACTATTAGGTCTTTCTATTGGAACTAATTTAGTGGGAATAATAATTACCTCTAAAAATATTGCTGAAAATAGTAAAAATAGTAAATAAATATGAGCAAATAAATAAAGTTATGGTTATAAAGTAGATAAAATATTATTAAAAGAAAATATGTTTTATTAAGAGAAATTAATATAAGTGGTAAAAATAAAATTTCAATGGAAGAACTCAAAAAATATTTAATAGAAAACGAATATGAAAGTGTTTACACTTATCTTAACAGTGGAAATATTATTTTAGAAAGTAATGAATCAAATAAAGAAAATATTGTAAAAAATATTCACAGTCTTATTAAAGAAAACTTTGATTTAGAAATACCTGTTTTTGTTATAAGTTATTTAGAACTTGAGGATTTACTTAATAATGCTCCTTCGTGGTGGGGAACAGGTAATAAACAAATTTATGATAATATAATCTTTATATTATCTCCAGTTCAAAGTACTGAAGTTAAAAATGTACTTGGAAATTTAAATGAAAATGTTGAACAAATTTATGAATATAAAAATTGTTTCTTTTGGTCTTATGAATTAAAAAACTATCGTAAATCAAATTGGTGGGTTAAAACATCTTCAACTTATATTAAAGATAGTATTACTATAAGAACTGCAAATACCGTAAAAAAGTTGCTAGAAATATGTAAAAAATAGATTAATTGGCATACAAGAAAACATACAAGAAGATTTTAATAATTCTTCTTTTTAATATGGCTAAAGTATGCTATACTATGAATGTATGAGTTTGATAGATTCTTTTATTAAAATCATTTGAGTGCTTTAGAATTAACTAAACATTTAAAAAAATGTAAAGATACAACTTTGGTAGTCTAGATATGGTTATGTTTTGTAATTGTAATTTATAGTATATTGCTTGATTGCGTAATTTGGATAGTATATGGAATTATTATTTTGATAATAAAGTTGATAAGAAAAAAACAAGTGAAAGTAATGAATGAAAAATTAAAATTTTAGATTAGGGAGTTGATAAATATGGCAAAAGATTTAATGATAAGAAGTAGTAGTGCGGAATTTCTAATATTTGAAAGGCAAACACATGATAAGGGAATTCAAGTTAGATTTGAAGATGGTGATTTATGGCTAACACAGAAAGCTATTGGAGAACTTTTTAATACAACTAGAAATAATATTACTATGCATATTAATGATATATACGATAGTTATGAATTAGAACAAAATTCAACAAGTAAGAAATTCTTACTTGTTCAAAATGAAGGTAATAGAAAAGTAAAAAGGAATATACAATATTACAACTTAGATGTGGTTATTTCAGTAGGTTATAAAGTAAACTCAGATAGAGCCATCCAATTTAGAAGGTGGGCAACTCACATATTAAAAGAGTTTTCAAAAAAAGGTTATATAATAGATAAAAGGAGAATGGCAAATGGTACGTTCTTTGATGAAGACTATTATGATTATTTACTTGCCGAAATAAGAGAAATAAGATTATCAGAAAGACGCTTTTATCAAAAAGTTACTGATATTTATGCGACAAGTGTAGATTATGATAAAAAATCTCCGACAACAATTAAATTTTTTAAAAAGGTTCAAAATAAAATGCATTATGCAGTGTCACATCAAACTGCTGCTGAAATTATATATAATAGAGCTGACTCGGAGAAAGAAAATATGGGACTAACTAATTGGAAAAACTGCCCAAATGGAAAAATCTTAGAAACGGATGTAGTTATAGCTAAAAACTATTTGTCTAAAGAAGAATTGGAAAGTTTAGAACTAATAGTATCAGCATTTTTGGATTTAGCGGAAAATAGAGCAAAAAGACACATTCCAATGACTATGGAAGATTGGTCGGAAAGAATAGATAAGTTTTTACTTGCCGATGATTTAGATATATTAAAAGATGCTGGAAAAATATCACACGAAATAGCTTGTGATAAGGCATTATCAGAATTTGAAAAATATAGAGTTAAACAAGATCTATTATATAATTCTGATTTTGATAATTTTTTAAATGAAACAAAAATGATAGAAAAGGATAGCGAAAGTAATGAATGAAAGTATAACAAAAATTAATTGGTAAGTGTGGAGTTATGAAAAAACATTATTAAATCCATGAAAATAAAAGAATTTTTAATAAATGCTTTTTACATTTTGGGACATTTTTTAATAAAATTTTAACTTAAATTGATAGATGCATGACTTATGAAAAACTAAAGGAAAGGAGGATATTAATGGAAGATAATAAATTAATTATATATAAAAATAGTGAAGGTAATATTATAGTAGATGCTATTTATAAAGATGAAACTTTATGGTTATCACAAAAAGGAATGTCAAAAGTTTTTG
>ERZ824600.2427-NODE-2427-length-19832-cov-2.778025_pt1 | contig 19832 bp, 14 predicted proteins | sample MGYA00519933_ERZ824600 | MGnify/ENA primary metagenome ERZ824600 (study PRJEB31778, sample SAMEA3449178) | human gut metagenome | biome: human gut; feature: human-associated habitat; material: faeces | place: United Kingdom | collected 2010/2012 ... | reverse complement strand
CGGGAGCAGTGGACGCGTACACCGTTGCAGTGCCGTCGTTCCTGAGCCAGGCGTTCGTCCCGCCGCTGTAATCTGCCCTGATTTCCTCGCCGGTGAAGACGATTGTTTTTGATGTCATGATTTATCCCTCCAAAAGTACCTTTTTGCCGTTGAAATACAAACCGTCTGACTTTGCTTCAAGCTTTTTGCCCGTCATGCCTAAGCTCCACCCATCGCTGGTGATTTTCAGCGTCAGGGTGGTTCGTGATTCTGTCTGAATGGCCAGGCTGTCAGGGTATACCTTGAGCTTGCCGCCATTGTAAACCTGAAGCGAAGTGTGGTCGATCTGTCCTGAATCGTCTGACGTGCATATGAATATAGGATATTCCGCACAATTGTCTACAACCAAACTACATGTGCCGCCACAATTGTCGTACAGTTTTATTGCGCCGTGCCCAGAGCCTTCAAACTCTATGCCGGTGTTCCAATACGCACCCAGCCGAAACCCTGTCCCAGTGCCCTGCTTAGTCAGGAAGGCTATCTTGCCGGAATCATCAGCGCCGAAGGATACTCCACTATCGTCTGTGACAGCCCAGTACTTTGACCCTGTTGTCTGGAGTTTTTCGGCAGTGCCATCGCCTTTTGCCTCCTGCTTGCTCTGCTGAATCTGACTATAGGAAGTAGGCGTAAAGCCGCTTGAACTGGACACATTCTCAACCCCGCCGCAGGTGACGGTCATGGAGCAGTTCCCGGATATCGCTATCTTGGAAACATTGCCGGTAATGGTAACCTGCTCTTCCTCATCGTAGACCTGAATACGGTCGCCGACATGCAGGTCGAAGTCAGGCTCTGCAAGAGTGAACGACATCGGTGTCAGCTCGAATCCGGTGTAATACTCGGAAATCTTCGTCAGATACGTTTCAAACATGGTATCGTCCAGACCGTAGCTTATGTACTGATTTTTGAGCACAAGCGTGTACCCGGTGTCGGTTCCCATCTCATAAGTCTTGTTTTTCTGCGAAGTTTTCACCTTTGAGAATACGACAGTTTCATCGCTGTAATCAAGCTCCATAAGGTCGCCGGAACTGTATTCCCGTGTGACTGTCTTGGAAAACTTGTCGATCTGGAGCTTGTTGACGTCGTTGATATACGCAAACCCGCCGTTCCATTCCGCCACTCCCGCCACAAGGTTGCGGCAGGAATTTGCGTAGATGTACTGAGTGTAATCCGCGGAAATAATACCGTTGTCCCACACACCGTTCAGTACGACGTTATCAAATGATACCTCGGAAGCAAGCCCGGCTTCAAATACGCACTGAGCATACACCGCCCAGAACGTCTGCGGAAACGTGTAATCGGTCGGGAACTCGGTGCCCAGCTTCACCATATCGTCGTATGCGGTAAGTTCTATCACGCCGTTCCGGCGCTTCGGCAGTTCGGTATTGTAGTACCCGAAGAATTTGCCGTTGATCTCCAGCTTGACCCGGCAGTTCGCAAACGTCCCGCGGGAGAAACGCTGCGTATTGTTATCAATGAGCAGGTACAGCGTTTTCGCATTCACGCCGCCAAGTTCAAAGGTCTCGCCGGAGTAGCAGCTCGCTTCGTACTGAAAATCGAACAGGTCGTCCTCGGTCAGAACGATATCCTCCTGACCGGCTTTTGAAAAGGTAATTAAAAACACCTTTAAGCCTCCTTTACTTTTCGCGGAACTGCACAGTTACACTGATATCTCCCTGGAACTTCCCAAGCTGGATATCCGCTTCGTTGATGTCCTGCGTATGGCTTTCGACATGTACTGTTTTTGTCAGAAATCTGCCTTTCGAAGGACTGTAGTATGTCAGCATTCCGTAAGTGCTGGCGTCGATTTTGCCGATTGCGGCGCTTTCCTCGGCGGTCAGCCCCTCCCACGTTACACGGACGTCCTCTTTCCGGGCAATTATCTTCTTGGAGTAGGAACCGCCGAGGGTCTGCCCGCTGTTGGTTCCCTCAACGATACGCTCCTCAAAGGATATCCCCGGGGATGGTGTCGGCAGCGGTTCTCCGTTCCACCACATCATAAAATATCACCTCTCAAGTCATAAGCACATTTTTGCCGGTTTGAATTATCTTGCCATTCGTGACATCTACCATGACGTCCGCAAGCTTCTGCGTACCGATATAAACCGGGACGTTTACGATCTGGGACATCAGCTTTGTCGCGCCGCTCAGTACGGTTCCGGCTGCGCTCATGCTCTGGGCGGCGACAGGAGCAGTGGACAGCGTTCCGCCGCTCACCGCGGCAGCGATATCTCCGAGGGTTAGATCCTCGGTTCCGAGCTGCTTGTTCCAGCCCTCGACGAACGCTTTTGCGGTGTCGAATCCGACCTGATACATGTCGCTGGTCATGCCGTCAAACGCGCTGCGGAGCTTGTCCACAAAGTTCTCCTTGAGGCTGTTGACCTCGTCCTGATAGTATTTCGCGGATATTTCTGCGGCTGTCTTGTGGAGCCGCTCAAGGCTGTCGAAATAGCTATTCCATGCCTGATCCGACATATTGAGCAGCTTAGAGCCGAACTCCATGCCTTCCTCAATATCCATGTTCAGTATGGAGCTGAGCGTGCTTTCATCAGCGCCGCGCGCCTTGAGAGCGTCCAGCATTGCGCCGTATTCCTCAAGAACCTTGATGTTATCCTCAATGCTGTCAGCGCCCATTTTGTAGGTCTCGACATCATGCTCGGCGGTCGTGATGGTGAAATCACCCTTGACCGCTATCGTCTCCGGAATTGTCTCGGTGACCTTTTCGAACGTCTTATTGAAGTCCGTAAGCTTAGCCGTCAGGCTGTCCCGGGCGGAAACTATCTTCTCCAGAGCGGACAGGGTAGTATCGCTGGTATCGTTCAGGATCTGCAGGTTTTTGCGGACACGCTCGCCGGGACGGAAGCTATGCGACTGTTCCGTAAAATCGCCCACCTTTCCTGCGATGCGGGCGGTGAGCGGACGCCATGCCGCCATCACGGTCCGTCCCATTTCCAGGAGGCGATACGGACTGTAAGGATCGTTGGGCCAGAACCAGTCGCAGGTGAAACCGCCGTCCTTGATGCAGACGATGTCGTTCACGATTGCGGAACGCTTGAGGTTCCGGAAGCGGTCCGGATTCAGAGTGGCGGGTTTGGAGTGTCCCTGCTTGGCAAAGAGCTTTTCGAAATCCCAGAGAATGATTCCGGAAAGTCCTCTTGCCCGGAAGTCCAGAAGGTTCCTTGCGAGAAACTGCGAACGCACGCGGTCCACATCCGGGAACGATGCGACGATGTGAACCTGCATGGGACGGTTCTTCCGGTTGCCTTTTGACATATTCTCTTCAAAGCGATAATACTTCTCCTTCGCCTGTCCGGAGCGGTACGCCTCCTCTCCGAGATATGCGGCATTGAACTCATTGAACCAGAGGCAGTGGAGTTCCCGGTAGTTTCCGGCCCAGAGGAACTGCGGTCCGCGTTCGCTTGTATAGCTTGCGATATGCGGAGGCCCGTATTCGACGAAGAAGAGCGGCAGGTCGCCCTGCTTCTCCCATTTTTCGAGCCAGTCGCTCCGTTCCTGGATCGGGGACCAGTTCAAATAGCAGTTGATCGTGAAGATCTCTCCCAGATTTCCGCCGCTGTGATGATACACTCCCCGGCTGGGATCAATCTGCTTCAGAATGTCTTCCGCCAGCAGAGCCTGATTCCGGCGGTTGCGGCTGAACGGAGTCAGTCCGGTCTTTCCGGAGGAGGAGGAACCGATGCGGTCCGGATTCTGCTGATCGGCATAGCCCATCGCATTGTGGCTGGTGGCGAACAGGATGATTCCGGGGATGTTCTGATAGCGCCGGATCTGATGTTCCGCAATGCGCCGGTATTCCGCCGCGTTGACCGGATTTTTCAGATCGAAATTGAAATTCTTCACATGGGGCATGGACATCGAGGTGAGGATTCCGGCCTTCGAAGTTGCGCGCCAGTAGGCGGCGTTGTAGCAGCAGGTGCCGGGGGCGAAATCGTAGATGGCTTCCAGAAGGAAATTGATATGGAACTTCTTGTAGACTTGAATCATGTGCGCGAGCATCTCATCGGTGGCCTTGGCGGAGAAGCGGGTGTTGGAGACCGCGGCGGCGCGAAGATGGATCTTCCGGCCGTTCAGATAGAAATGACGGCCGCGGATGCGGAACTCGCGGAAGCCGAACTCTTCCGGATAGAAGGCGTCCAGGAGCGTTCCGTCGGCGGAGAGGAGCTCCAGACGGAGGGTATAGAGGTTCTGCGGGGTGTCAATGTCCCAGAGTTTCGGATTGCTCCAGGCGGAGGAGAAGGAAACGCGCTGCCGGGAACCGGAGAACGGTTTTGAGAGGAAGGTCTTCTTCTCGCCGGAGTTGTCCGAGACGAGGGCTTTCAGGCGGTAGGATCCTTCGGGGAGCTTCAGGAAGCCGGTATCGAATGTGATGGTCTTCTTCTCCACGGAGGGGATGACAAGAACGTCGGAAATGCTGTGTTTGACGGGAATGGATTCGAGTTCGACGTCGCCGCAGAGTCCGCGGTTGTCCAGATCGCGGAGCGACTGATACATGCGCGTCTCCCCCATGAACGTGGAAAGGGCGGTCGGTTTTGCCGAAACGAAAACGGCCAGTTCGTGCGTCTTTCCGGGGATCAGACGTCCGGTCAGATCCAGCGCGCCCCCGGGGAATGCGAGTGTTCCCGCCTTTTTCCCGTCGACAAAGATGGTTCCGACGCTCTGCAGCATGTCGATCAGCAGACGGATCCGTCGTCCGTTCCAGGACGCGGGAACTGCGACCGTTCTGCGGTACCAAGCCTCCCGGATCTTCTCCTTTTGCGCCATCCGACGGATTTTCCCGGGAAGATAGGCGATATTGTTGTTGGCACCCGGCCCCATCGCTCTCTGCGTCAGCTCCGGGAACGAGGCGGGCACCTTGAAATATCCCCACCCGGAACCGGGCGCGGGAACGGAGGACGCATCCGTCTCACGGAAGACCGGGAAGAAGCGCCAGAGTCCGTTCAACGTCACTTTTTCCCGCATCGGAGTCACGGTCCGTTCGGCGTCCTTCAGGGAGAAGAGCACCTCGTCGGGGGAGCCGTCCGGCGAGGGCAGATCGCCGATGTTCCCGGCGCTGTCGGGAATCAGACGGATCTGCTTCAGTTCGATCGTGCCCGACTTCCCGTAGTTGGCGGGAATGACGTCGATGAACGCCGCTCCGGAAGGAATCTCGAAATCCCGTTCGCAGAAGGTCCAGTCGTGCGTTCCCGTGAAGGCGAAGGTCTTCAGCCATGGTCCGACCCGTTTTCCGTTCCGGTCGATGAACATCAGATCCAGCCGGGCATTTTTCCATCCCTCGTCGCCGCGGACGCAGTCCCGGGTCCGGGCCATCATGCTCAGGAACAGAACTTTTGCCTTTTCCGGAAGGGCGATCCGGTAGCGGATCATCCGACCTCCTCCGGTGACTCGGAAACTCGGACCATCCTTCGAAAGACTCATTTCGATCCCCTTCGGAAGACGCCCTTTCAGAGTTTCGCGATTCAGAAGATTCTGGCCGGAAACGGACACAAGAATCAGCATTGTCAATATGGCGGTCAGCAAACGGATCATTTCGGAAACCTCCTTTTTCTTTCTGTTCCTCTGCTTTTCTCTTTTATTTTACACGAAAAGCGGAAGGAAGGGAAGAGGAAGAATTCCTGTTTTCTTGTCAAAAAATTCTAAAATATTGATTTTTTATATCATTTTGATTCTCTTCCGTTCTTTCCTGGAACGGGAAAGGGAAAAACTGTTGCGCAGTCCCGGCGGAGCGGTCGGGGAATATTCTGATCTGCCCTCCATCCGCCCCTCCCCCTTCGACAGACGTTTCCTGCGGGATTCGGCGGCGGGGGCACAGGCTTATCGGCCCTCGTTTCAACGCTCCGGTGACGGGGGATCTTCCCGGCGTCTGCCGCCGGTATTCTCCGCGATTCCCGTCTCATTGCATTTTTTCTCCTGCGCAGCGGACCGGCGGTACTCCAGCGGCGAGCAGAGGAACATTTTCCGGAACGCATGGGAAAAGCTCACCGGATCCGGGAATCCGCACCGCTCCGCCACCGCCTTGACGGACGAATCGGCATCCAGCAGAAGACGGCGGGCGAAATCGAGCTTCAGAGTCCGGTAATACTCCTTCGGAGTCGTTCCGAGGTGCTGTTTGAACAGGCGGTGAAGAGTCGACCGGCTGAGATGAAACTCCTCTGCGAAATCCTCCAGAGAGAGATTCTGCGGAATTCCGATCTTCATGCTCTCCAGAATGCGGACCAGTTTCTCCGGAATCCGGCTCTGCAGATTGGATGCCAGCTCAAGCAGGAACTCATACGTCAGCGCGCACGCATGAAACACCTCTCCGGCGTGAATCGACTGTTCGATCTTCTGAATCAGATTGACCAGTTTTTCCAGATTGGAGACCCGGATCGCGACACGGTTTGCCAGTCCGGTATCCGCCATCACCCCGGCCAGCGACGCCCCGCCGACGCAGAGCGCCAGTTTGCGGCACCGCCCGGAAGGTCCCGACTCCAGCCGGGAATCCTCCCCGCGATGCATCAGATACACGGTTCCCGGATTGGCCACCGTCGTCATCCCTCTCTGACGGAACAGCATGTTTCCGTCGAGCGGGATTTCAAAGGCGACCAGCCGGTAGCTGATGTGCTCATACCAGTTTCCGCTCGTATACACCCCGTGATCGACAAACGCGGGAAACAGAGGCATCGAATAATAATTCTCATACTGCAAACTGGCCCCGGTCACCGTTGCCGACTTTGTGGATCCCCGTTCCGCTCCGCCGCGGGGAAGCTGAAACGTTCCGATCACATTTTTTTTGACCGCCATACCTTCTCCGGGAATTGAAATTCAGCGGAGAAGAGGCCGTACAATCCTGTTCTTCTCCTCTCCGCCGGAGAGTCTCCGTCCTCAGCAGACCGTTTTCTCCCAGGTTTTTTCTCTGCCGGCCTTGTAGAGCGCCTCCATGACAACGCTCCGTTCCGCCGCCTCGCGCGGGGTCACCAGCTCCTCCTTCTCTCCCCGCAGGGCGTTCAGGAAACGGATGAACGCATGTTCCCGTCCCTGCGGCAGTTTTGTCCATGGAGTCTTTCCATCGGCACCTTCCACGCGGGAGCTCTGGAAGAAGAGCTCGCCGTTGACCACCACGGCATACCCTTCGGTTCCGCTGATCTGACAGGGTACGGGATCGGCCAGATCCACCCATCCGGCGGCGAGGGTTCCGATTATGCCGCCGGGGAACTGGAGGATGGCTTCGCCGGTCTCATCGCACTGTGCGCCGTACCGTCCGGTGACCGTGCGGATATCCGCGGTGACCCGCTCCGGCATTCCGAAGAACCACATCATGATGTCGAGGACATGGGTTCCGAGGTCGCCGAAGGCGCCGCATCCCGCAATGGACGGATCCGCCATCCAGCGCCATTGGGTATCGAACCATCCGCCGAGGGATCCGCAGTGGCAGTTGGTCATCCGGACGCGGCTGATGGTTCCGAAGGCTCCGTTCCGAATCTGATCGCGAAGGAACAGGAAAATCGCATCGCCGCGCCGGAAATATCCGGTCTGGAACAGCAGGCCGGCCTTTTCGATCTGATCGGCCATTTCCAGAGCATCCTTTGCCGCGAAGCCGAGCGGTTTTTCAACGAACAGATGTTTTTTCGCTTCCACCGCCTTCCGCACCAGCTCTCCATGCAGCTTTGTCTCCGAACAGATGACGACCGCTTCCACGGAGGGGTTCTTCCAGATCTCCTGATCGGAAGAGCAGCGCGGCGCATTCAGGAGCCTTGCGTTGGCTTCCGCCCGTTCCGGATCGGGATCCCAGACTCCGACCACGTCAAAGAGTTCCGCCCGTTCCGTCAGCATCTTCACAAACGACGGTGTATGAATATGGGCGCAGCCGACCAATGCGATTTTCGTTTTCATCTCCACACGATTCTCCTTTTTTTTACCGGATCCGCAACAGGGGAAAGGGTGTTGCGGTTTTCCGGCTAATGTACCATTTGCGGGAGATTCTTCAAGAGGTTCGGGAAACGATTTTTCAAAAACTTCCAGCGGATCCGGAGAAAGGTTCCATTGCAAGCTGGCGGACCGAAATGCCGCGGCGGATGGCTTCCCAGGCTTTTTCACCGGCGCCCTCCCCCATTCTGAGACAGTCTCCGGTGACGCGGTAGGCGGCATGGGCCATGTACGATCCGGAGATGCAGCGTCCGGCGGTCAGGAGATTTTCGGTGTTCAGCGGGACCAGCGAACGGAAGGGGATGTCGAATCCCGGATTGGGATAGCCGGACTGCTGTTCGGAGTCGGGCTCGTGAATATCCACGCCGAAGTGGACGGTGCAGACGGAGTCGGGCTGACGGCGTCCGTTTTTGAGATCCTCGTCGGAAACGACATATTCGCCGGTGATGCGCCGGGATTCGCGAACGCCGATCACGGCGGGAAGTTCCATCAGGTATACGTCTCCGAGCAGATCGCGGATCAGGGGGAAGAAGCGCATGGCGTTTTCGACCTGCCGGAACCCTTCCTGGGCCGCGCGGGAGAGTTCATCGCCGTCGCAGCCGCTTTTCCGCCGGATATGGGTCCACTGGATCAGAGCCTCGCCGTCGCGGGGGAGTTTGATCAGGGCGGGGTTGGTGAACGGGACATCGCGAACGAACTGCTCGCGGTCTTTCACGCGGTGTTCGAGGAGGGTGTACCAGTCCAGCGTGCTGTCTCTGGGGTATTCGGAGCGGACGCCGCCGATGCGGAACATCATGGTCATCGGCTGGAACGCGCCGTCGGCGGGACGGCCGATCACGAACGGCGAACCGGCGCGCGCCGCGATATCCCCGTCTCCGGTGCAGTCGATGACGACCCTGGCCAGAATCAGCTGCCGTCCGGATTTGTTCTGGACAAAGACTCCGCGGACATTCCGTCCCTCCATCCACGGTTCGCACGCGGTCGTATAGAGCAGCACGTCGATTCCGAGCTCCATGGCATAGCGGTTCATCAGCAAAGTCATCTCGGTCGGATCGAAGGAGATGTTCCACAATCCGCCCCACGCCTTCCGTTCCATGAGTTTTTCACGGAACTCGGCGTTGAGGCCTTCCTTCTTCTGATTGTCGAAGAACGGCGAAAGAAGCCCGAGCGTCCACATTCCGCCGAGTTTACCTCCGTATTCGACCAGCGTCACCTTTGCCCCTTTGCGGGCCGCCGTGATCGCCGCGCCCATTCCCGCCGGACCGGCCCCCACCACGAGAATATCGCATTCATTGCGGACCGGGACATCCAAAACTTCTCTGACCATCTGCTTCATCTGGAACTCCTCCTGTTCTGAACATGAAAACTGCTCGGGATATTATACCGTGGAGTCCGGGTTTTGACAATGCAGAAACATGCTGTTTTTTGGTCGGATCATGCTATTTCTAAAATTTTCCGACAAATAAGAACCCCTTCTCCGACATTTCCGGGAATGGTGATCGGAGAAGGGGAAAACGTCCCCCTTCGAAAAGGTTCAAAGGGGGAGAAGATTCCGTCTTCTGAACAGAAAGGAGGGAGGAAACTCTCCCTCGTTTCTTATTTCGGAAGGAACGGGCGCATCCGTTCGGCGAGGCGGATTCCGAGAAGGACCTGCGCATAGGTGCTCAGATGGAGTCCGTCGCAGTAGATACCGCAGGGGTCGTCCATCAGGGATTCTCCGGGGATGAAATGGACATTCGCCCGGGAGGAAAATTCGTCCATCACCTCGCGGAAGATCTCCTTGAGCTCCAGATAGGGATGATAATAGGGATCGGCCTCCGGATCGATCAGGCGGTCCAGATTGCACGGATAGGTCTGGATTCCGAGGATCGGGCGTTCGGGCCGTTTTTCCGTGAGACGGGTCAGCATATAGCGCATCCGTTTCCGGATTTCCGGACCCGGCGTATGAGGAATCACATTCATTCCGTACATGAACGTGACAATATCGAAGCAGTCGACCGAAGCGACATAGTCGGCATATTCGCTCTGCCAGAGATTCCGGCCGGCCATTGCGAAGTTCCAGAGATTGAGTCCGAGTCTCCGCGCCGCGGTTGCGTTGTAGACATCCAGCCCGAACCGCCCCACCGATCCGCTGAGATTGAGATACTTGTATTTCGGCTTCTCCTCCGGAAGCGGTTTCCGGACGGGATACCCCCCCCCGTGTCCAGTCCGCAGAAATAGACCCTCGGGGTCTGATCGAACTGGATGCGCCAGACCTTGGGCGAAAATCCCCCTTTCGGCAGAGCATCCGGCCGCATGGAGGCAAGAACGGTCTGCGTGTGCATTTCCTCGAAGTTCATCCGGTCGAGCATGGTTTTTGCGGAGAGGACCAGTTCGGTCACCTTTCCGTTGTCGAGCGAAAAGCCCGCCGGGAGTTCGCGTTCGAAATTCCCCTGAAACACCCGGATCGGGGTCTGCTTCACAGTGGAATTGAGAAATCCCAGGAAAATATGGACCTCCGGAGCATCCGTCACGAAGCGGATCTCTCCGCAGATCGGGCTGTCTGCACGGAGAATCCGTCTCATATTTTTCGGGAAGCGGTGAAGTGCGATCCCGTGAAATTCCGCTGCCTCCTCCGCCCCGGCAAAATTATGCAGTTCAATCTGATCCAGATTCCAATTCTGCGCCGCCATGATTTCTCCTTGTTTTTTTCGTATGCAGCGAGTTTTTTGAAGCTTCAAGACCGTTGGGGAATACTATATCCGTTTCCCGGTGAAAAAACAAGTTCCGTTTCTCCAGCGGGAATGCACATTTGGCGAATCGGGGGGCATCCATCCGGGAGAGATTCCGTCACCCGGGAGAGGAGTTTTCCCGGACGATCTGCCTGCGGAAGACGGCGGGCGTAAGACCGAAGTGTTTCCGGAACACGCGAATGAAATAGCTGGTATACTGGAATCCGCATTCGGCGGCGATCGCATCGATAGAGAGCTGGGGCTGTTTCAGCAGTTCGAGAGCGTGTTCGAGCCGCAGGGCGGTCCGGTATTCCGGGAAGGTCTGCTTTTTTCTGTCGCGCAGGAGGCGGGAGAGCGAGGCGGGATGCAGCCGGGCGAGATCGGCAAGATCCTTCCGCACGAGCGGATTCTGGAAATTGGCCTGCAGCGCTTCTTCGGCGCGGGCCCACTGCAGTTCGCGTCCGGAGAGAGTGGAGTCGGGCGATTCGAGCGCCTCCCGGACGATGGCAAGAAGAGCCCGGAAGTTCCAGCGGCTCGCCTCATGATCGCGGTTGGCGCTCAGGATGGCGGCCAGAGTCTGTCTTCCCTCCGGGCTCAGCGGATAGCGGGTGTGGAAAAAGACATCCGGTCCGTTCTGCGGCGGCGGGAGTCCGTTGTGGGCGATGTAGATCGCCCGGATGCAGGTTTCCCGGAAGACCACGGAGATCATCCGGTGTTCCCGGTCCCAGAGTTCGCAGGTCCAGCCGGACGGGTGAGTGACGATCGCATCGCCGGGAGTGAAAATAGTATTATAGTGTCTTCCTCCGGAGGCGAACAGGAGGTGCTTGCTTCCGGAGAGCGGCAGAAGGATTCTTGCCTGTTTATGAATCCGGATCGGGGTTTCTGGCAGCGGCTCCGGCTCTCCGATCCAGAGTTTTTTCAATGGGATTTCCTCTGCCTCGCGGAGGAAATGAATCATTTTTGTCCGGCTGGCGATCATCGGCCTTCTCCCTGTTTCGGGAAATAGATTCCTCTTTTCGGGAAAATCAAGCATTTTGTTAAAAAAGTATCATTTTTCTTATTTTTTTATCATTGTTTTTTTGAAGGCGGACCGGTATACTTCTCTCTCGGGAGGGAGAGAAAAGGAGGAAAAATGGGGATAGAGAAATTCAGCATCAGCAACGATCCGAACTGGTATGAGGCGTGGCCGGACGTGGTTCGGACGGAATCGGGAAAACTGATCTGTGTATTTTCCGAGTGCACGCACCACCGGGACCGGTCGTATACGCGGATCATGCTGACGGAATCGACGGACCGCGGACGCACATGGAGTGCGAAGCATCCGCTGACGGATGCGGGAACGGCGGAAAAGAAATTCTATTACAACTGTGCACGCATTGTCCGTCTTTCGGATGGGGTTCTGGCGGTCTCGGTGGACCGGATCCGGTTCGGAGGCAGGGAGGACAACCAGGATCTGGCGGAAGTCCTGCTCTATTTCTCTTTCGACGAAGGGAAAAGCTGGAGCGAAGCGGTGCAGACGCCACTGAAAGGGATTGTCCCGGACAAGCTGACGGAGCTGCCGGACGGACGGTGGCTTCTCTCCGCGCACACCCGTTCCTCGACAGGCCGCCTGGCGCAGTTCCTGCATTATTCCGATGACCGGGGCCGCTCATGGAGCGAGAGGATCACAGTGGCGTCGGAACCGGAGTTCGACCTCTGCGAGGTCTCACTGCTCCCGATGGGAAATGGAACGATTGCGGCGTTCCTGCGGGAGAATTCCGGGCGCGGATGGGACTGCAAAAAGACCCTCTCGCACGACAACGGGGAAACCTGGGGACCGGTGATCGACTTTCCGATTCCCGGCTGTCACCGTCCGACCGCAGGTTTTCTGAAGGACGGGGAAATTCTCATCACCTGCCGTTTTCTTCAGGGCGGTCTGCGCCGGAACGGCTCCCAGACGCAGAATCTGTTTGCCTGTCTGACCGACCGGGAAGGAGTACTGGCCGGGAGCCGCGCCGAATCGGCGGTCCGGATTCTTCCGGTGGATTACGACCGCTCCCCGTTTGCCGACACCGGCTACTCGGGATGGGTCAATTTCCCGGACGGAGAAATTTATATTGTCAACTACATCGTCGACGATGCGTGGAACAAGGCGCAGATTCGCGGCTATTCCCTCCGCATGGAAGATTTTCTGCTTACACAGGAGACCCTGTCATGAAATTTCAAAAACTCAAAGGACTCATTGCCGCCCCGTTCACCCCGTTTGACGAACGGGGGAATCTCCGACTGGAGCTGATCCGGCAACAGGCGGATTCCCTGGTGGCGGACGGCGTCCGCGGAGCCTATATCTGCGGAACTACAGGAGAAGGCATCTCCTGCTCCCTCGCGGAGCGCATGGCCATACTGGAAGCCTGGAAGGAGGCGGCGGACGGACGGCTGATCCTGATTGCGCACACCGGAGCCCTCTCTCTGAAGGATGTCGAAACGCTGAACCGGAAGGCGGTGGAGCTGGAGTTCGACGCGGTCTCGGTCATTCCGACCACGTTTTTCAAGCCTTCGACCGAGGAGGCGCTTGTGGAGTATTGTGCGGCGGCCGCCGGGTCTGCTCCGGAACTGCCGTTTTACTATTATCACACGATGAATGCGGGGGGTGCGCTGTCGATGTCCCGTTTTCTGGAGCTTGCCGACGGACGGATCGCCAATCTTGCCGGCATCAAATTCAACCATCACAATCTTTACGAATACCAGAACTGCCTGCACGTCTGCGGTGGGAAATACGATATTGTGTTCGGCGTGGATGAATTCTTCGCCGGAGCACTTGCTCTGGGGGCGGAAGGGTTTATCGGCAGCACCTACAACTACTCCGCGCCGCTCTATCACCGCATTTCCGAAGCGTTTGTCAAAGGCGACCGGGAAGGAGTCCTGGACGGCATGCGGAGAGTCTGCCTCGGCGTGGATCTTCTGGTCCGGAACGGCGGCATCCCGGCGGGAAAGGCGATGATGCTTCTGAAAGGAATCGACTGCGGGAAAGCCCGTCTTCCCCTGAAACAGCTGGAGGAAGAAGAGCGCCGGACCATTGCCGGCGTGATGGCGGAAATTCTGCGGGGGTCCATTTCCTGACCCCCGGCTTCCGGATCAGGGAGAATCCCGGACTCCCGATCCGGACAGGAACTCTTCATTCCGGAAAACACGATAGAAGAATCTTATTCCGGGAAATTTCTCTTATTTTGCAATCCGGAACTCCACCTGATCGATCAGAGTGGCACCCGGCGTTCCGGACTCGTTGGAGAACGAAATCCGGGCCATTCGGTTCCGAAGCGCCGGAAAGCGTGTCTCATCCGAGGGGAATGTGACGGAAAATGAAAAATGTTTCCACTCGTTTCCCAGCAGGAAAGCCTTTCCGGTGTTGAAGTGCCCCTGAGGTTTTCCCTGGTTCGGCAGATCCACAGCGGCGTGGAATTTCTGATTTTCCTGTCCTTTCGCCCAGAAGGAGAGAGTGTATGTCTTCCCCGGCAGAATCGGAATCGGGAGAGAGTTGACTGCCGCAATGACGCTCTTCTCCTCCTGAAGAAGAGAGAGCGACTGTTTCCCTGCAAGAAAACTGTGTTCCGGCACAATGGATTCCACCGTTTTTTTCTGCTTCCAGCTTTTTCTCCATTCGCCGGGGAGTGTGTTTTCGGCTTCGAAGTTGCCATTCCGGATCAGATTGTCGTGCAGATCCTTTTCCTCCAGCTTCTCCAGCTTGAGCTGTTCCACGGCGAGAGTCCCGGTACTCTTCCGAGGCAGATAGAGCGAACATTTCAGTTTTCCGCCGTCTCCGGAATAGAAGCAGACCGAGCGCGGAGCGGATTTTTCCGAGGGGTTCCAGGCGATATATTCGCTTTTCCCGACTTGAATCATTGCGTTGGGTTCGAGGGTTTTCCAGTCTTTTCCGGCCTCCGCCTTCCAGGAAATACGGTAATAGCTCTTCGGTTCGACGGTTGCTTCCGCCATCAGATGGGCGACATGCGTCCCCTCATGCCGGATCTCAAATCGTCCCGGCGCAGTCTGCTTCCACCCTCCGAGCGGCGAGATCTTTTCCAGGGGTTTCTCCACGGCGGCATTCAGCATCGCCGCCGAACCGATCATTGCAATCCATACAACGAGAAAACATCTTTTCATTGTTTCTGCTCCTTTCTGATGATTCCGAATTCCAAACGATCCCGATACGCCTGTTTTGCTCCGAACAGGTACGCCTCCCGGACCGTCTTTTTCCTTCCTTCCGCATCATTGATTTTGATTTCGCATCCGAATTCGTTCTCCGGCAGGACGGATGCGGGGAGAACCAGACGCACCCGGTATCCGTCCGGGCAATTTTCGACGGAACAGCGGATGTTCTTTTCCGACAGTCCGGCCGCATTCTTCCAGACGGCCAGCTTCGCCGGCTGTTTCCATCGCGGCATCACAAACAGACGGCAGATTCCCGGATAATACGCGGACGGATGATGTCTGTCCAGCCGCGCCGGAGCAGGATCCAGAAACAGTTCGATGCAGTCCTGCTCCCAGAACGGGCGTTTCCCGGCCTCTCCGGAATCGGAGGTGTCGCGGACCCGGATCTCCAGAACAATTTCCGTCCCGCTGCGGGAAAATGCACCTTCCGCCTGCAGAACTCCATCCGGACTTTTCATGGTGAACGGTTTGGAAAAAGGATGGACGGGGACGGGACGGATTTTCAGATTCTGTTTCCAGATTTTCCCGTCCGTGTAGATTCGGAGTTCAGCAGTTGCGGCGTTTCCGGATTCCTGAAGCGGGATCCGGATTGTTTCCGACGCTCCGGCCTTCAATGTGAAGGGCTGCGGCGCAAGAGCGGAAAATGCGGCATCGCCGATACCGACATAACCGGAAACCGTTTTCCGGATCTGATTGTGGAGAGAAACCAGAAGCTCCGGGCGCGTTCCGTTTTTCAAAAGACGTGCTTCCGGCGACGCCGCCACGGCCTGTTCCTGGAGGATCGGCAGATTCTCCAGACGGCGGATGAATTCCGCCTCCTTTTCGTTCTCCGCCTTCAGATAGAACGGGGGGATTCCAGCTTCGACCATTCCGGCCCGGAGGGGATTCCCGAACAGATCGTATGCGCGGAATCCCTCAAGATTGATTTTCAGATTTTTGACTTTCCGATAGTTCCAGAGAGCGGCGACCGGAACACCGTCCTTCCGGAACACATAGCAGATCATGCCTTCCGGATAGCGGAGCTTCCGCAGGGGTGTCGCGCCCTCGAAAAAGCGTGTCAGCGCATTGCAGGCGGGGATGATGGAAGAGGGATAATACTCCGGGTAGGAGGTAATATGTTCATACCCCGGAATCATCAGTTCCTTCCAGAGCTGATCCTCGCTGAGGGGAACGGACTGTTCCACGCCCTCCCCCAGATCGGTCAGGAAACGCCAGGCGACATGGTGGGCTTCGACATTTCCGGATTCCCAGTAGTTTGCCATCTCGGGTCCGTCGAACAGATAATAGAGTTCCGTGTTCCAGACGGGGGTGTTCTCCCCGTTTCGGCGGATCAGAGATTTCATGGATGCGATCTGTTTGTCGGCGGGTTCCACGGAACCGAGTTCCCGGCTGGCGTAGGGATGGAACGAGACCGCGTCGGCGAACTTCAGTCCTCCGAGTTCAAAACAGCGGCGGGCGAACAACCCGATGTCCTCCCCTTTGTCGCTGGTGGAGCAGAATCCGACCACCGCGGCCTCCGGATTCGCCTTTTTGATCTCCTCATACGCGGATTTCAGGAATTGCAGATAGCTCTCCGGCGAGAGCTGGAACTGCGCCTCGTTGAAGATCTCATACTGCATGATCCGTTTTCCCGCATGGGCGGCGAGATTGCGCACATAGCGCCGCCAGACCGGATCCGGAGGAATCAGCATCGGATGCCCCTTGGATACGGATTTCCCCTTCCGGGCGACCTGCTCGAACCAGAGCGGATATTTTTTCGACGCCCAGGGAGCTGTTTCAATATAGAATGCGTTTCCGCCAACAATCGGCATATACGCAATTCCGGCCTCTTCAAACAGTTTCAACCCGAAATCGAAGAGCTGGAAATTGAACTTTCCCTGCTCCGGCTCCAGATAGTACCAGAGGTCTCCGCAGTCGTGCCCGCGGAGAATGCGGCATCCGGCAAGCGACAGAATGCGGAGTTTCTCCCGGACCGACGCATTGGCGGCGACCAGCCCCGGAGGATCGTCGATCATCCCCTTCACCCTCAGTCCGCCGTTGAATCCGACGCAGAAGCTGTTGCGGTCAAACGTTTTTTTCTCCACCTTTCCGACCACGGCGAAATACGCGGGGAAGAAACGAATGCCGTCGGGCTTCTCCGGTTCGATCTGGAAACACCCCATCCGCTTCAGCGGGAAGAGGAACTCAAAGGTCTGGATCTTTCCGGGCGCAATCCGGCAGGAAAGCTCGGCGACAGGAGAACGGTCAGCGTAATAACCGTCCACGGCGACAAGGCGGATCTTCTTTTGAAACAGCGTCGGCGAAGAGTTGTAGACCCGGACGGCAATGCGCGCATTTTTCTTTTCCGGGGCAACATAGATCCGATCGTCGGCGGCGATGCTCATCTCGATTCCGGCGAAACGGTCGTCCTTCTGCGAAGAAACGGAAATCCGATCCAGCCACACGGTCGCCTCCCGTGCGGGGAGAGAGAATTTGATATGGTACATTCCCCCGAACTTCTCCGTATCGAGCGGAATTTCAAAGCGCGACCAGTTTTTTCCCGCGTACACAGTCCGAATCACACTGTGTACGCCCTTTGCCATGGTCCGGTTGATGAGATCCACCCGGACCGGCAGTTTCTCCACGGAGGCTTTGATACCGCCGCGCAGGAAATACTTCGTATCCGGCTTCAAGAAGAATTCCTTCGAATAGAGGAAACCGCGTTCGGCATACGGATTTTCGACCCGGAGCGCCAGTTTTCCCGAGAGGACATCGTTCCGTTCCTCTTTCAACGGGACGAAATCCACGGAGGCATTGGTGTCGATCCGCTGATGGCGCTCGATGGTAAATCCGCCGGTTCCGAGTTCAAAATCTCCATTGAAGACCATATTCTCCGCAAGCGCCATGCCCGCGGAAAGAATCAGAGTGAAAAAAGAGACCGTGCATTTCATGCGAATTCATGCTCCCCTGTTGTTCGCGTTGTTCAGAAATCATATACGCCGGTTTCAAAGCCGACATAATCTCTCAGGAATTTATAGCGATCATTTCCTCGCATCATTGCCGAACAGCGCATTCCCTGCACATGTCCGTCGAGGAAAAGAATATTCGCCGATCCGGGATATGCCAGCGGAGGATTCGGAGTGGTATCTTCCACATCGCTTCCTTCCCGCAGATCGGAACCTCCGTGGCGGAAGGTAAAATTGTAGACACAGTTGACCCGATTCAATGTGCGGTAGGAATCTCCGAGAAACGGAATTGTGGAAACCGGATGCAGAGAAGCAAGTTTCCGGATCCGATTCTGTTCTCCCGCTCCGCTCTCGCGATACCAGCCGCTGACAAAGAGATTCATTCCGTAGTGATTCCAAAGCCAGCTACTCTCACCGATCCGGCTCTCGGACGGACAGCGGAAAGTCGAAGGCCGATCGGTTGTTTTGGAATACTTTGCGCCGAATTGAGCCAGCTGGCTGAACCAGCAATCCTCCTCCCTCCAGTAGGTTCCCGCAAGGCGGGTCGTCTGAGGAATCAGCCATCCGTCATAGGCGTCGACATAGCCCTGGACCGCGATCCCGAGCGTCCTCAAATTGTTCCTGCAGGAGATTGCCGCGGCTTTTTCCCGGGCGGAGTTCAGCGCCGGCAGAAGCAGGCCCGCCAGAATCGCGATGATCGCAATAGTTATGAGAAGTTCGATCAGGGTAAAAAATTGTTTTTTCCGTCTCATGTTTTCCAATCCTTTTTCTGTTCCGTTGTTTTTCACGGAATAGATTATACTCTGAAACGGAAGAAAAAACAAGATGTGCTCCGCTTGATTACATATCCTGAAAACAAATATTCATGTCATTTTCTTGCATTCTTTTTGAATACGGAACGAGCGTGGGGAAATTCCGAACTGTTTCCGGAACTCCTTCGAGAAGGCAAAAGGGGTTTTATATCCGCACCGCTGGGAGATTTCCTGAACGGAGAGCGTTGTGGAGTTCAGCAGGGAGCGGGCCAGCTGCATCCGCTGCCCGATGAGATAACGCTTCGGCGGCATTCCCAGCTCCCGCAGAAACAGACGGTTCAGATAGTTGGGCGACACATGCAGTTTCTCCGCCAGATCCGACAGCGAAAACGATTCGGCAAGATGATACTCCATCAGCCGGAACGCATCCGCCAGCAGCGGTTCCGGCGATCGGGAAGCCTCGCGGCCGATTTCCGTAATCAGCTCCATCGTCAATCCGGAGATTCTGGAAACGGTAGCCTCCTCCTTCTCCCTCAGGAGCCGGTACAGATCTCCCAGCAGTCCCAGAATATACTCCGGATTCCGGAGACGGATCACGGAGCGGGACGCGATTCCGAACATTCCAAGCAGCGAAAGATGAATCTGTCCGCAAATTCCGAACACCACCTTCCGGCACTCTTCGTGCACCTCGAATTTCTTGCTTTGTCCTGCGGGGATCAGGCAGATCTCATTCGAGTGCACCGTCCGGCGCACTTCATCCAGAATCATGGTCATGGAGCCTTCCAGAACCATTTCGAACGAACTCATCGTTGTCCTGGTCTCCTGAAACTGATAATCACGGGAATAGACGGCGGGAAATATCACATATTCCGTCCAGAGCGGAAGCGCATGAAGGCGTCCGTAGTCCCAGGCCTGGGATGCAATATGATATGGAATGCCTTTTCGAAGAGTCTTCCCGGCTTCGTTCTCGAACACCAGCCGGTGTTCCTGGCTTTTCGTTTTTTTCATCTCATCCTCCCGGAGAGGGAGTATAGCGTAAAAAACCGGAAATGCAAATTGCCTTTGCAACAACTCTTCCGATTCCCCTCTTTTCCGCCGGACAAATTACAGCGGGGAAAGGAGAAAACCGCAGATCGGAACCGACCTGCGGAAGCTCATCGGAAAAAAACGCTCCGAAACGCGGGGATCCGATCCGGCCGCGGGAATCGCCGGAGCTCCTCTTTCAGCGGATTCCGCTGCGATCGCGGCGAAACCGTTCCGGTTCCGGACACCGCCCC
>ERZ824600.2426-NODE-2426-length-19833-cov-9.894883_pt1 | contig 19833 bp, 16 predicted proteins | sample MGYA00519933_ERZ824600 | MGnify/ENA primary metagenome ERZ824600 (study PRJEB31778, sample SAMEA3449178) | human gut metagenome | biome: human gut; feature: human-associated habitat; material: faeces | place: United Kingdom | collected 2010/2012 ... | reverse complement strand
ATTTTTTATTGTATCTTTGCGCCTAATTATGAGACGAATCGTACTGACATACATATTTCTATCTATTATAGGCATCTTGGGCGTCGGGGCACAAAACCCTTTCAACCGTATGGATCCTGTAACAGGCCGTGACCAGTTCGGCAACCAGGTAGACCCCAACACATTACCCGATAATCTGGAAGACAGCACCGATACGGAAATCCAAAGCCTTCCGCCCAAACTCTATATGTGGCGTTTGAGTGAAACATTGGGCAACCGCACTATTATCCCCGCTGATACTGCCAACCTGAACTTCCAGAATACCAATCTGGTAGAAGGCATGTACGGACACTATAATTATCTGGGTAATCTGGGTTCCCCCCGTATGTCACGTATCTTTTTTGAACGCAGAGACAACGAGCCGACCATCTTCATGGAGCCCTTCTCCAGCTTCTTCGTCCGCCCCGATGAAGTGAAATTTACCAACAGTAATGTGCCTTTCACCAATCTTACCTACTATAAAGCAGGAAATAAGGTCAACGGTGAAGAACGCTTCAAGTCCTATTTCTCGGTAAACGTCAACAAGCGGCTGGCGTTCGGCTTCAACATTGACTATCTGTACGGACGGGGATACTACCAGAACCAGTCCACATCGAACTTCAATGCCGGAATATTCGCCAGCTATATAGGTAATAAATACCAGATGCAGGCGGTGTACAACAACTTCACTATGAAGATGAATGAAAACGGCGGTATTCAGGACGACCGTTACATCACGCGCCCGGAAGATATGGCGGAAGGCAAGAAAGAATACGAATCCACCACCATTCCGGTTAAGTTGGAACAGACGTCAAACAAGAACAAAGATTTCTATGTATACCTGACGCACCGTTACCGCCTCGGCTTCACACGTGAAACCACAACTGTGGAAGATGCCAAATCCCCCAAAAGAGCAGTTGCCAACGACAGCGTACCTTTAGCCAAAGATACCATTATAACCGAAGAGTTCGTTCCCGTCACCAGCTTCATACATACCATGAAAGTGGAACGGGCGCGTCATAAATTCTCTTCCGCCAAGGAGACGGAAGGGCAATACCCCAACGCTTACTTCAACGAAGTAGCCAGCAGGGACTCTACTACGGCTTTCAGTGTAAAGAACGTATTCGGCATCGCTTTGCTCGAAGGTTTCAACAAGTATGCCAAAGCCGGACTGACAGCCTATATATCGCATAAATTCAGCCGCTATGAGCTGATGGACACATTGTCGCGAACCAATTTCGACGAACAGGAGATATTCGTTGGCGGCGAACTGGCCAAACGGCAGGGCAAAACGCTGCATTACAACGTAAACGGTGAAGTGGGCATCATGGACAAGGCACTCGGACAGTTCCGCGTCAATGCCGACCTCGACTTGAACTTCCGCCTCTGGAAGGATACCGTGAACTTCTATGCACGAGGTTATGTAAGCAACACGCTACCCTCTTTCTATATGCGTCATTATCACTCCAACCATTACTATTGGGACAATGAAAACATGGACAAGGAGTTCCGCACACGTGTGGAAGGCGAGCTGAACATCAGCCGCTGGAAAACCAATCTGCGTGCCGGCGTAGAGAACATAAAGAACTACACCTATTTCAACCAGAATGCCATGCCCGCTCAGGAAAGCGGTAATATACAGGTGCTCTCCGCTACACTGAAACAGGATTTCCGCTTAGGCATCCTGCATCTGGACAACGAAGTAACTTGGCAGAAATCAAGCAATGAAACGGTATTGCCCCTGCCGCAGCTCTCGCTATATCACAATCTGTATCTGCTTGCCAAAATAGCCAAGAAAGTGCTGACTGTACAACTTGGTGCGGATGTGCGGTATTTTACCAAATACAATGCGCCTGCCTATACCCCTGCCATTCAGCAGTTCCATCTTCAAGCAGCAGATGACCAGGTGGAGATTGGCGGCTATCCGATTGTAAACGTATACGCCAATCTGCATTTGAAGCGGACACGCATCTTTGCCATGATGTATCACGTTAATGCAGGAATGGGTAAAGGCAATTATTTCCTTGTGCCGCACTACCCTATAAACCCGCGTCTGTTCAAGATTGGCATTTCATGGAATTTCTACGACTAATGCCGTCTTTCAACTATGAAAAAGAGTAAATTATCAAAATATATCATCCTGGGGGCAATAGCCGCAGTCGTTGCCACATTTATATTGCCCAAAAAGGAAATCCGTAAAGGACATCCGCGCGATTATGCCGAAATAGCAGCAGACGGTACGCTCCATGCCGCTACGGAATATAACTCCATCAGCTTTTATGTGGACGGAGACACCCTGTCCGGATTTCATTACGAATTGATAGAGGCTTTTGCCCGTGACCACGGTCTGCAGGTAGCCATTACTCCCGAAATGAGTTTTAACGAACGTTTGGAAGGTCTGGCAAACGGCAGGTTCGATGTCATAGCCTATGGAATTTTAGCAACCAGCGAATTAAAGGACTCCTTGCTTCTGACCTCTCCGATTGTTCTGAACAGGCAGGTATTGGTACAACGGAAAACAGACTCTCCCGACGATTCCCTGTTTATCAAAAGCCAATTGGACTTAGCGGGAAAGACGCTGAATGTGGTAGAAGGGTCGCCTTCCATCCTGCGCATCCGTAATTTAGGAAACGAAATCGGTGATACCATATATATTAAGGAAGTAGAAAAGTATGGTTCCGAACAACTTATCGCCCTTGTCGCACATGGCGATATCGATTATGCCGTATGCGAAGAAAGCATCGCTCGCGCAGCAGCCGACAGTCTGCCGCAGATAGACATAAATACGGCTATCAGCTTCACCCAATTCTACTCATGGGGAGTGAGCAAACAGTCTCCTGTACTCTTGGACAGCCTGAATGCCTGGCTGGAAAGATTCAAAAAAGGAAAAGAGTACCGGAAAATATATAAGAGATACTACTAAAAAGTTAAACGCTGAAAGCTAAAAGGTCGTGTCAAAAAGAACCTGATAATTTCTTTTTGACACGACCTTTTAGCTTTCAATGCTTAATCCTCAAATCTTTTCAACTTCCTTCAGCCACATTTCTGAAGAAGCATCGCTCGGCATCCGCCAGTCACCGCGCGGACTGATAGAAATACTTCCTACCTTAGGGCCATCGGGCAAACAGGAACGCTTGAACTGCTGGTTAAAGAAGCGACGGCAAAAAGTCTGCAACCACTTCTTTATAGTCTCTTCATCATAAACATCTTTAAACGTACGTGCAGCAAGGAAGAAAATCTTGGAAGGACGGAAACCGCAACGAAGAAAATAATATAAGAAAAAATCATGCAGTTCGTACGGCCCTACAAGGTCTTCCGTAATCTGCCTGATATTTCCGTTTTCATCCGCCGGTATGAGTTCCGGACTGATAGGGGTGTCCACAATATCCAATAATGTGGCCCGCGACGTCTCATCAATGTCATTCTCCGCCACCCACTTCACCAAATGTTTCACCAATGTCTTGGGGATACTTCCGTTAACACCGTACATAGACATGTGGTCGCCGTTGTATGTAGCCCAGCCTAAGGCAAGTTCCGAAAGGTCGCCCGTGCCAACCACCATCCCCCAGGTCTGGTTGGCAATATCCATCAATATCTGCGTACGCTCACGCGCCTGTGAATTTTCATACACCACATCGTGTACGTTGATATCATGGTCTATATCTTTGAAGTGCTGGATGCAGGCATCCTTTATGCTGACCTCGCGCATGGTTACGCCTAATGATGCCATTAAGTCCACCGCATTGGTATGGGTGCGGTCGGTAGTACCGAATCCCGGCATAGTCACGCCGATAATTCCTTTACGGTTCCAACCCAGTTTATCGAATGTTTTCACACAAACCAGCAATGCCAGTGTGGAATCCAGACCACCGGATATGCCTACCACCGCACTCTTGGCATTGGTATGCAGCAAACGTTGCGCCAATCCCGACACCTGTATGGAGAATATCTCCTCACAACGCTCGTCCAACGCTGCTCCTTGAGGAACAAACGGATGCGGATCGAAAACACGGGTCAAATTCAAATCTTTGGAATTGACATATTCCGTAGAGACACGCACCGGCACTTCCGGTGCACAATTGGCGCGACAGGCTGCAAATGTAGTGTTCACCCGGCGTTCCGTACGTATATGCTCCACGTCAATCTCACTGATAACGACCTGTTCCTCGAACGAGAAACGCTCGCTGCCTGCCAGCAACGTACCGTTCTCGTAAATTAATCCGTTACCTGCAAACACCACGTCTGTAGTAGACTCGCCAAAACCGCATGAACTGAATACATACCCTGCGATACAACGTGCCGACTGCTGGCTGATAAGCGAACGCAAGTAAGCATGCTTGCCTATCCCTTCATTGTCTGCCGAAAGGTTGAAAAGAATTTCCGCTCCTTGCAATGCCAAAGAAGAACTCGGCGGAATCGGAGCCCATAAGTCCTCGCAGATTTCAATTCCGAAGGTTGTATCCGCCGTCTCGAAAAGCAGATTCCGCCCCATGGGGACTATTTGCCCGCACAAACGGGCTGTCGTTTCCGAAACTTCACACGCAGAAGTAAACCAGCGCTTTTCGTAAAACTCTTTATAATTCGGAAGATAAGTTTTAGGAACAACTCCCAATATCTTACCTTTCTGTATGACCACCGCAGTATTCAGCAGTACACCGTTCAAAGGCACGGGCATACCGATAATGGATATAATATCCATCTGACGGGTATTGTTCAAAATCTGCATCAGCCCCATTTCAGCCTCTTCAAGCAGAAGTTGCTGGGCAAAAAGGTCACCACAGGTATATCCGGTAATGCACAACTCCGGAAAGGCAATTATCTGCACTCCTTTCCCATCGGCAATGATTATCTCTTTTTCAATCTGTCCGGCATTGAACTTACAGTCCGCCACTCTAACACGGGGTACAGATGCCGCCACTTTAACATATCCGTAATTCATATATGAATCCTATTAATATTAGGGTGCAAAAATACGGCAATTTATCAATAAACACAAAAGAATCAGCCTTTTCACTTTGCATAGCCGCACTTTCTGATAAAAAATATCTAAAATCTTTTGGATAAACAAAAGAAGTGCCTATCTTTGCAAGAGAATTAAAAATGTAATTATTACAAGTTTGAATTACAGATGATATGGATGTAGTAAAACGATTGCAAAATCATAACATTAAGCCCTCGGTACAGCGCATAGCCATTATGACTTATCTGATGGAGCATCGTACACATCCCACGGTGGATGAAATTTATACGGCACTTGCACCTTCCATTCCCACATTGTCTAAAACAACTGTTTACAACACTTTAAAATTACTTAGTGAACAAGGTGCTGCACAGACATTGACAATTGACGAACGGAATACCTGCTATGATGCAGATACCACTCCTCATGCCCACTTCTTATGCAAACATTGCGGAAAAATATATGATTTGGAATGCAATGCCAACATTAAACAGGTAGAAGAAATGGATATGAACGGACACGAAGTGCAAGAAATCCATTATTACTATAAAGGTATCTGCAAAAGCTGTCTGGAAAATGAATATTTAACCAAAATAACGAATAACTAATTCAACTAATTAAAATCTGAAGTAAAATGAAAAAGTTTAGATGTACTGTCTGCGGTTACGTATATGAAGGAGACGCAGCTCCTGAGAAATGTCCTTTGTGTAAAGCTCCTGCAAGCAAATTCGTTGAAGTAGAAGAAGCACAGGCAGGCGGTCCGTTGGTTTTTGCTGACGAACATGTCATTGGCGTAGCCAAAGGTTGCGATGACGAAATGATTAAGGATTTGAACAACCACTTCATGGGCGAATGCACGGAAGTAGGTATGTACCTTGCAATGAGCCGCCAGGCAGACCGCGAAGGCTATCCTGAAGTAGCTGAAGCTTTCAAGCGTTACGCATGGGAAGAAGCAGAACACGCTGCAAAATTTGCTGAAATGCTCGGTGAAGTTGTAACAGATTCAACTAAGAAAAACCTTGAAATGAGAGCTGCTGCAGAAAACGGAGCAACACTCGGCAAAACTCAGCTTGCAAAGCTTGCTAAGGAGCAGGGTCTTGACGCAATCCACGACACTGTTCATGAGATGGCAAGGGATGAAGCAAGACACGGCAAGGCATTCGAGGGTCTTCTTAAGAGATATTTTGCATAAGAAAGAAGTTTAAAAGCTTCATCCCTTGCCAAGATACTCCAAATTTTAAGCGAAGCGCAAAAATTTGGAAGAAACAGTCCGGGGGACTGTTTCGTAGTATGTTGCCAGCCTCAAGAGCAAGACACGGCAAGGCATTCGAGGGTCTTCTTAAGAGATACTTTGCATAAGAAACAGAAATTTTACAAAAAGGACGAACTGAAAAGCTCGTCCTTTTTGTATATATAAAGCTTTGTATTTTAACTCAAAATAATCGACTATTATCTATTATACGGCGGTTAATCTTATAAAATCAACAAAATGTTTGACAAATTGATTAATTTGTATTATTATTGCTGTACTAAATAACTAACGAGGCGAATAAGATGGAAACTGTGTTTACAAATGCAGATTTTATTTCACTTGACGAACATAATAATACATATTCCGTTATGGTTGTAAAAGGCAAGAATATTGTTTATATGGGTTACAGTGTACCGCTTGCTTACGATGATGCAAAAATTGTTGATTTGGGCGGCAGAGCTGTTCTTCCTTTGGTGAATGATAAAATGTGCTTGACCTATAGGAATAATGCAGAGTGTACTAAACTTGAAGCAGGGCAGTCGGCAGACTTTGCCGTTGTTGATAAAAATATACTTAAGGATAACCAAGATTTAAAGGTTATAAGTGTATATATCCACGGTAAGAAAAAAGACTGATATAAATGAAAAATTCCGTTTGAGATTTTCAAACGGAATTTTTTTAATTCACTTTATTTTTTAACTCTCTGCCATTGATTATATTTTGCGTGTTTTCAAGAATGTTTTTATAAATTCTTTCAACCGTTAAATGTGTAATTCCTGCGATATGAGGTGTTAAAATCAGTTTATCCTTAAGTTTTATATCAAGCAAAGGATTGTCTTTTTCAAGCGGTTCGGGAGTGAAGACATCAAGCCCGGCACCTGCGATTTCGCCTTTTAACAGGGCGTTTTTAAGAGCGTTATTATCCACCAAATCCCCACGTGACGTATTTATTAAAAATGCGTCGTTTTTCATTTTTGAAAGGAAATTATCATCAACTGTATTTATTGTGTCCGGTGTTACCGCAAGGTGGAGAGATACTATATCGCTTTCGCTTAAAAGCTTGTCAAGGCTTGCATATTGAACGTTTAACTTCTCTTCAAGGTTTTTATATTTTGTGCGGTTTGTATAAATAACTTTAGCCCCTAAGGCATTACAAAATTCAGCCGTTTTTCTTGCAATATCGCCAAATCCGATTAAGCCGACGGTACATTCGCTAAGTTCTTTTTTTACACCAAAAGAAGCTTTTTTAAACTCAATTTGCCTGCCGTTATATATTTCGTCAACACCCTTTGAAAAATTCCTTAAGCAGCCGAGCATAAGAAACAGCGCAACCTCGCTTACCCCTGTATCGTTTACACCCTTGTTGTTGCAAACAGGTATTCCTTTTTTTGTGGCATATTCAACGTCAATGCCCTGATATCCTACACCTTCGCTCATAATAAGCTTTAAATTCGGCATTGAGTCAATAAGTATTTTGTCAAGCGTGCCCATAGCGTCGATAAAAAGTAAGTCGGTATCAAATCCGTCTGATAAAAGTCTGTCACTTTCGTTTAATTTAAAAAATTTAACATTATGTTTTTTTATTTCAGGTATGCAGTTAAAAACTTTTTCCCTTGTAGAAACGCTTGAAAAAAACGTTATATTCATATTTTCACTTCTTTTTTAATTATTTCTTCTAAAAATAATTTTACTCTTTTTTTTAAAACTTGTCTACATTTTCGGACAAAATATACTTAAAATTTTTAGAAATTTAAAATATACTAATATTTAATTATATTTTCACTATAATACACTACAATTACATCTATATTAAACAAAAAAGACTGCAATGAAATAAAAATTTCATTACAGTCCATTCAGGGGGTTTTTCAGGAGTATCTCACCATGATATAATACCAACAAAAATCGTAAGATACCCAGCACACTTCCGTATGCTATATTAATTATAAAATATATCTTTTTTATAGTCAATATTTTTAAAAAAAATTATTTTCTTACTTTACACATTTTTTATAAATCATTATAATATATACTCTAATCAAGGTCTGTCAAAGTTTTATTAATCTCATCAATCAACATTCTATTTACATCTTCATTACACTTTACAAACTCTTCAACATCACTTTTAGCCTGTAACAAAAGATTATAATCCTTCCTAACATCACTCAAATCAAATGCCATATCACCACTTTGCTTATAACCAAACAAATCACCACTACCCCTTAAACGAAAATCTTGTTCAGCCATCTCAAACCCATCACTAACCTCAGTCATTATCTTTAACCTCTCCTTCTCATAATTAGAAATAAGTACACAATATGACTGCAATTCATTTCTACCAACTCTCCCCCTAAGCTGATGAAGAGCCGATAAACCAAACCTAAACGCATCAAAAATAACCATCATTGTAGCATTCTTAACATCAATCCCAACCTCTATTACGGTAGTTGAAACAAGAATCTGCACATCATTATTTTTAAATGAATTCATTACATCTTCTTTTTCCTCATTAGTCATCTTACCATGCAATAAACCAATCTTATATAATTTACCAAATGCAGCATTCATCTTCTCATATAAAGCATTAACATTCTCTAAATCCATCTTTTCACTATCATCAATCAAAGGCGCGACAACATATATTTGATGCCCCTTCTTAAGCTCATCAAGCATCATATATAAAACATCTTTTATCTCAGTTTCTTTCTTTAATAAAGTAATTATCTTTTTTCGACCACTCGGCATTGTCCTAATACTAGATATATCCATATCACCATATAAAACAAGAGCATAAGTTCTAGGTATTGGCGTTGCACTCATATATAAAGTATCCGGTGTAATACCTTTATTTTTTAATTCAGCCCTTTGATTAACCCCAAATCTATGCTGTTCATCAGTTATAACCAAACCCAAATTATTATATTTTACCTTTTCACTTATCAAAGCATGAGTACCAATTGCAATATTTATACTTCCATTCTCTAACCCCTTATATATTTCTTTCCTTTCTTTTGCCTTTATCTTACTCGTTATCAAACAAACATTAACACCATAAGGATCTAGCATATTCTTTATATTTTCATAATGCTGCCTAGCAAGTATCTCTGTCGGAACCATTAAAGCACCTTGATAATTACTCAAATAATTTATATATAAAGCTATAATTGCAACTAAAGTCTTACCAGAACCAACATCACCCTGTAATAACCTATTCATTCTCCTTGAAGAATTTAAATCATCATATATCTCATCAACCGATTTACTCTGATCATCCGTTAATTTAAAAGGTAATTTATCTATAAAATCTGAAACCCTATTTTTTTCAATATTTCTTTTCAAACCAACCTTAAATGTCTTATTATTTTTCAAATAATTCATCTTTAACATAAAAACAAACAATTCCTCATACTTTAAACACTTTAAAGCCTCTTTTAATTCATCAACATCACTCGGATTATGAAGAATATATATAGCTCTTTTTTTATCCATAAAGTGATATTTTTCTTTCAAATATTCAGGAACATACTCCTTGACACTATAATCACTTAAAGCAACATCAATATATTTTTTCAAAACCTTTTTACTAAGTCCATAAGTTAAATGATAAACCGGCTCAATTATTATCTTATTACCAATCAAACCAAGTCTTATATCCGTTCCAACTATAGAATTATGAAGTTTATCATACTTTCCAGTAATAGTAACAGTAGTAGTTTCCTTTAACATTAACCTCATAAATCCCCTATTAAATAAAGTAACATTTACTAAAAAAGACCCTGTATTTAATTTAAAACTCAATTTATCCAAATTTTTCTTAATCCTATAAAATGAAGGCTTTGTTTCAATTCTTCCATCAACAACTACATAACTATTATTATCTACCATCTTTAAATCCGTTCTCTTTATGACATTGTAGCGAAACGGATAATAATGAATCAAATCATCTGTATCTTTTATTTTAATCTTATTAAATAAACTTAACGTTTTAGGCCCAATTCTTTTTATCTCTTCTAACTTCATACATTCCTCCCCTCATGTTTAGCATTAAATCCTTTGTTTAGTATAACACACCAATTACATTTTTCATAGTGTTTTTTGACAATTACCAAGATAAAATTACATCTCAACTAAACCTCCACAAAAAAAACCAAAAAAAACAAAAAAAGGGTTGACAAACCAACCATTTTATAATAGTATATAAATTGCCAATTCGATTAGGCGAATTGGAAGCTAGTATTACACTAGCCAACCCCTTTTTATTCTTTTATCGGGCCTGCGCAAGCAGGTTCCTTTTTTTACTTTTTAGCTAGATTCTCATAATAGTAGAATCTTTTTTTAGCTTCTAATATATTGCATTCCAATAATTTATCCGCTTCACTAGGATTTACTTTCTTTAAAGCATTAAACCTTGTCTGTCTTTCTATAAATACCGGATAATCATCAAAATTAACATTCTTGCTATCTAAAACAAAATCTTCTCCAGGCTTATAATGGAATAAAGGATAATATCCACAAGCAACAGCTTCTTTTTCAATATCAATACTATTTTCCATTCCACCTTTTATACCATGAGATATACAAGGAGCATATGCAATAACAATTGAAGGTCCCTCATATTCATTAGCCTCTTTCAAGACCTTTACTAATTGATTAGGATTAGCACCCAAACAAACAGTAGCAACATAAACATGCGGATAAGCTAAAGCCATACGCGCTAAATCTTTTTTATAATTTTTCTTTCCAAATCCAGCAAACTGTGCAAGCGCACCAATTGGTGTTGCTTTACTTGCTTGACCACCAGTATTAGAATAAACCTGTGTATCTAATACTAAAATATTAATATTTTCATTTGTTGATAAAACGTGATCAATTCCACCATAACCAATATCATAAGCCCAGCCATCACCACCAACAGCCCAAATACTTCTTTTTTTAATATATTCTTTGACTTTCTTTAGTTCTGGAATTGCACTATAATCTATATTTTCATATACCTCTTCTGTAACTTTATAATCATTTTCATTTTCCAAATATTTTTTACATAATCGATTATTTTTATTTTCTTCCATTATTTTTCTTATTCTTGCCTTCATTTGTTTATTAGCAATCACCATTCCAAGCGCAAATTCCGCATTATCTTCAAATAATGAATTAGCCCACGGAACTTCATATGGTGTACAAGGACTTGATGCTCCATATATTGAAGAACAACCCGTTGCATTCGCAATTATTAGTTCCTTACCAAATAATTGTGTTAAAATTCTTATATAAGCAGGTTCCCCACATCCAGCACAAGCTCCCTCAAAAGCAAGACGAGGTCTTTCGAATTGACTACCTTTTACAGAGTATATATCAAATAATGATTTGTTTTTAATTTTCTTATCTAAATAATTAAAGATTTCAGCCTCTTTATTTTTTCTTGCATCATCAATCTTCCAAGCAGTTAAAGCCTTTCCTCTATTTGGACAAGTTTTCATACACAAAGTACATCCTGTACAATTATCAATTGCAATACCTATTACAAAATAATAATCTTGAAGTGACTTTAATAAAGGTTTTTTGCATCTTTCTTTTATATAATTAGGTGCTGCCTCATATTCTTCCTCACTCAATAAATAAGGTCTTATTACTCCGTGTGGACACACAAATGAACACTGATTACATTCCAAGCAAGCTTCCTTATTCCATTTAGGAACAACAGCACTTATCGCATTTTTATCTGTAAAACCAGCCTTTGCTGTTCCATCTTTATAATCCATAAAACTAGATACAGGAAGCATTTCACCTTTACGATCTAATATTGCTTCTTCAATACATTTAAAATTATCTGCTTGCTCTAAAAGTAAATCCTCATCATTTAATTCTACCTTTTGAAGTATTTTTAATGATTCATCAATAGCTTTCTTATTAGCAGTTATTACTTCTTCACCCTTCTTAGAAAATTTCTTTTCAATTTCCTTCTTCATATATATAATAGCTTTTTCATAATCCATTACATTAGATAATTTCAAAATAACACTTTCCATAATTGTACTTATTTTACCCTTAATTCCAACTTTACTTGCTAAACTATAAGCATTAATAATATAAAAATTAAGGTGTTTTTTCTTTATTATATATTTAATATTATCATTTAATTTTTGTTTTATTTCTTCTTCATTCTTTTCAGTATTTAAGATAAATGTTCCATTTTCTTTTATTTTATCCAATATATCAAATCTATCTAAATATGATTCTTTTGTACATACTACTAAATTAGGATTTTCTACATAATAAGTTGATCTTATCTTATTTCCATCAAACCTTAAATGTGATATTGTAACACCACCAGATTTTTTAGAATCATATTCAAAATATCCTTGAACATAATTATTAGTATTTTCACCAACTGTTTTAATAATTGATTTTGAAGCTGATACCATTCCATCAGATCCATAACCATATATTAACATTTCATTAGCTGAACTTATTTTAAAGTTTTCATCAATTTTTAAACTTCTATTTGTCACATCATCATTTATTCCAACAGTAAAATTATTAAATGGTTTATCTAAAAAATCATAAACAGCCTTTATACAAGCAGGATTTGTATTTTTACTTGACAAGCCATATCTTCCACCATATATAGAAATATTTTTACCATTTAAAGCTGCAACAATATCTAAATATAAAGGTTCTCCAATACTTCCAGGTTCTTTTGTTCTATCTAAAACCGCAATTTTCTTAACTTCATTAGGAAGTACATTTAACAAATGCTTAACACTAAAAGGTCTATAAAGATGAACTTCAATTAAACCAACATTATAATTCTTATCATTTAAATAATCAATTGTTTCTTTAATAGTTTCATTTACAGAACCCATTGCAACAATAACTTTTTCAGCCTTTTTATTTCCATAATAATTAAAAGGTTTATAATTTGTACCAGCTAATTCATTGATTTTATTCATGTATTCTTCAACTATATCAGCAACCTTTTCATAAGCAAGATTTCTCGCTTCAGTAATTTGAAAATATATATCATCATTTTGTGCAGTTCCCTTTGTTACAGGTTTATTAGGATTAAGGCCTCTATTTCTAAAATCCTTTAATGCATTTTTATTTATTAGTTTCGCATAATCTTTACTTTCCAAAATATCAATCTTGTCTATTTCATGGCTCGTTCTAAATCCATCAAAGAAATGTAAAAACGGAATACTTGTCTCAATTGCGCTCAAATGCGCGACTGCTGATAAAAGCGCAGCATCTTGTACACTTGATGAAGCCAAAATTGCAAAACCCGTTTGTCTTGTTGCATATACATCTTGATGGTCCCCCATAATACTTAAAGCATGTGTAGCAAGACTTCTAGCAGCAACGTGAAACACAGCTGGTAACATTTCTCCTGCTATTTTATACATATTTGGTATCATCAATAATAATCCTTGACTAGATGTATAAGTTGATGTTAACAATCCAGAAGTTAATGAACCATGAACAAATCCCGCAGCTCCAGCTTCTGATTGCATTTCTACAACCTTAACGCGGTCATTAAATAAATTAAGTGTTCCTTTATTACTCTCATTATCAATAAACTCTGACATTGGCGATGAAGGTGTAATAGGATAAATACCTGCTACTTCTGTAAATAAGTATGATGTTCTAGCACAAGCTTCATTTCCATCTAATGTTATTTTTTTCACTATTTTCCTCCTACATCTACAAACCAAGATTCTGTTATATTAGCTGATCTTGAATTTGGTTCTGGATTTGGCATCGCAAACTTTACAAGTACTGGCAACTTAAATCCACTTCCAAAAGCCATACACATTCCTGGTGGTAGCATTTTTATTTTTTTAATTTCTTCTTCCGTTATATTTGGTACCATTTCTTTTATATATCCTACATCTTTTGGATGTTGGACTTTAAATATCAAAAAGTTAGAGCATTGTGATATTGCTGTTTCTGATAATTCTGATGGTCTTTGTGTTATCAAACCAAGCAATACACCATACTTTCTTCCTTCTTTTGTTATTCGGTCAAATATATTATATCCAAGCAAATATATATCATTATCATTTTGAACATATCTATGAGCTTCTTCAAGTACAATATGGAATGGAAATGATGCTTTTTGTTCCATATTTTTAGAATAATCAAATAATAATTTTGCATATATTTTTGTTATAGTTTTAGCTAAGCGATCATCAATATAATTTATATTAAAATTAATTATTTGAGCTTTTCTTCCATTAGGTGCTGTCATAAGATTTCTAATATATTTTTCTTTTGTTATATATTCTGGATAATCAAAATAAATATGATTATCGCTATTTAAAAGTGTATGCAATCTTACTTTTAATATATTTAAATCATCATATATTTTTTGACTTTTTAATACTCCTTCACTTATTAAAGCAAATTCAAAAGCATCCTTTAGATCTTTTAGTGTATATTTAAATGAACCATCTGGTAATTCTAAGCTATATTCCTCTAACAAATAACCATTCATTATATTAGTTACCAATTCCATATCTCTTATTTTACCTGTTGCATCTATCAAAAAACATTGTTTTAACGGTCTTGTATAACCTGGTTGTACAACAGGTGTTTCCAAATTCAATTCACTTGTATTATAGTATGATAATACTGAAAATACTTGATCTCTTATTTGAGCTGGTGAATTACCACTTGCAAGTATATCAAGTAAAGCTCTAGCAATTATATCATTTTTATACTTTATTACACTTGTCTCTTCTCTTCCAAATATTGTTACGTATTTTAAAGCCTTTTCAATTATTGTTAATTGATTAGCTTTTTCTGCATTTAATAAAAGCGCTATATCATCAACTCCTAAAAACCATAATGGTATTCTCATTATTTCCGTATCGCCTTTTATATTAGTTGTATATGCTTTAAAATTAATATTAGGATTTATTTTGTTTATATCTTTGAATGCATTATGATATTCTCCATAAGCATCAAATAAAAAGATCGATGCTTTATATGGAACACTCATTTTTTTACTGAATAAATTTTGAAATATTCTAGCTACACCACAAGATTTTCCCGATCCTGTTGATCCAATTATTGCAAAATGTTTACTAAAGAAATCATTTACATCAACACCTATTTGTACATTATCATATATTGGACTTGTACCAAGTAAAAGATCTCTATTTTCTTTATATGTTGGCATACCTATTATAAATGGTATTTTTTCTTTAGATATTACTTTAACAGCTGAATCAAGTGAAGGCTTTTTAGATATTCCTGTAATAAATACATTATCTTTTATTTGACCTACTAAATTAATATGTAAAATATTTTCTTTTACATTTATAACTTCACCAACTATATTACTTGCACTACTTTCAAATACAACAAATGAATTAGCAATATTACCTATATTAGTAACTTGTGGATTTAACTTTACATATACCATATTTTCTTCTACTGCAATTATTGTTCCTAACATTTTAACACATCCTTATCATAATTCTATTATACAATATTATAACCAAAAAAGAAATATTATTTTTTTAATATTTCTTCTTAAAATAAAGCCTTCCTTATTTCTATATCAATATTACCCTGCAAATATAATTGAACTTCTGTTTGTTTTTTTATTTTAATTATTCCAAAACCATTTACAATAAGTTCACTATTATCTGAAACCTTAATTTTTTTGATTTTCAAACTTGTTTCTATATCATTATAATATCTTGTATATTTTAATCCATCCGCTCCATAAAAAACAACTGTATTGTATGGCTTTATTTTTATTCCTAAAAAATTATCAACCATTATTGTTTGTTCTGTTTTTATTTGATATATTTGTGGTTTAATTTTTTTCTTTGGTATTACTTTTTTTATTTCTTCTTCATCTAAATAGTCAATTATATTACTTACTATTATTCCTGGTGTATCTATTAATGTTAGATTATCATTTACATTTACTTTAACAAAATTAAGCGTTGTTGATGGAAGAACACTTGTTGTTAGTTCATAATTATTATTACTATAATTTTTAATAATTTTATTTATTAATGTCGATTTTCCAGCATTTGTATATCCTACCAAATAAACATTATTGCTTTTCTTATTTTCTTCAATTAATTCCATTAAATTATCTAAATTATAATTATTTTTTGAACTTATTACAATTGTGCCTAATGTATTAATATTTAAGTAATTTAATATTTTACTTTCATCAATATCAACTAAATCATATTTTGTAATACATAATATAACATTATTATTTAAATAATCAACTATTTCTTTTATTTTATTACTTAAATTAAATACATCTACCACAAATATAACAATGTCATTTGATGCTTTTACTTCTTTTATAATTGTATTTATTTCTTCTAAATGATCTACTTTTTCATATTTATTATAATTTTTAATATTAAAGCATCTCATACATAAATCTGATTCAATATCTTTAGTGTACCCTAATTTGCCTTTTTCGAGAGTTAATTCTGCTCCACATCCTATACATTTTTTAGTCATAATATCTTCCTTTTACAAATAACAAGTTTTTGCCCAATTTATCCATTATTCTTTTTTCTCTTATACGATTTATTTTTGTAAAGAAAAAATCTTTTAAACCAATAGGATTTACTAATATTGTAGTTATTCCAACTTTATTACCACCAATTATATCAGTTAAAAACTGATCACCAATAATTGCAAGTTCACTATCTTTTAATTCATATTTTTTCATTATTTTAATAAAATTTCTTTTTAATGGTTTCATTGAATGTGGATGTACTTCAACTTTCAATTCTTCTTTAAAAGGTTCAAGTCTTTTAGGTCCACTATTAGAAAAAATAATAATTTGAAATCCCATTTTCTTTAATTCTTCAAATAATTCTTTAGATTTTTGATTCGGTGATTTTACACCTATAGGTGCGATTGTATTATCTAAATCAAATAGAAGACATTTTATTCCTCTATCGATTAATTTCTCATAATTTATTGTATAAATGCTTTTTTGATAAATATCTGGTATATATTGTTCCATAATTTATCTCCTTCTATGTACTTTCAAATACCCTTTTATTATATCATATTTTGTTTATTAAAAAAAGATGTTTTTACATCATTTAAACATCAAATTTTTTTAATTTTTTCTCATAATAATTTACAAGTATCTTTTCCCCACTTGGATAATATTCATAATCAGTTTTTATATAATTTATATATCCCCATTTAAAATATATTTGCATATTTCTTACCTCTTTTGGTTCAACACCGAGCGTTAATATTTTAAATCCTCGTTCCTTTAAATCATTTTCCATAAATCTATACAATTTTGAAAAGTACCCTTTATTTTCATATTCTTTTTTTGTTCTAAAAGCAGTTAAATAAACCTTACCATTTCCAACTAAATTATCTTTATTTTGCATATTTAAATCATTTTCTGATATTATTGCTGTTGCTTCAGTTATAATTTTCTCATCAATTAGTCCCATATATACTATTCTTGTATCTAAATTATTAAGTGATTCTTCTTTAAACATAATCCAATCATTTGCATAATTATGGTTTTCAATTTCTTGATCCCACTTTTTAATTATAAGGTCTTTTGAAGCAATTAAACATTTATAATTTTCCATACTATCACCTCACTCATTATATCATTTTAATAAAAAAATGTAAGATAATTCTTACATTATTTTTCTATTTTTGTTAATTTATTAAAATCAATATTATGATAATTTACTTTCCAAAAATCATATTTTATTCCATTGCCATTATTATTTACAGTACTTATACTACGATTTCCTTCATAGTTCCAATAACCACCAACATTATATATTTTTTCTTTATCCCATCCTAATTTTACTAACATTTGTTTTGTAAAATTAGCATATCCTCCAGCTCCACACATTATAAATATGTTTTTATCTTTTGGAAATAAATACTCTAATATTTCCATTGATTCTTTATAATTAGGGATATAATTTCCTTCTTCATCTAAACTAAATAAAGTTTTACCTTTATATAATCCTGTTACATTTTCACTTGTTTTTTGATCAATATAAGCTTGTGGGAATTCAGTTAAATAAGCATATGGTATTACTTCAAAACCTTCTACAAATCCTGTTAAGTTTCTTTCACCACCTTTATTTTCCCAAGTTGCTGTATCTTCTAATAATCTAACATCACGATATACGGTATCTTTTCTTCCTAAATAGTTATCAATTGTTTTTTCATTAATATTTTTATCAATATCATATGTACCTCTTAACCCCTCTGATTTTTCTTGTTTAGGTAATGGTTTTTCAGCATTATGAAATATTAAAAAACCACCAAATCCTCCAATTAAAACACTTACTATTACTAATAGTATATTTTTTTTCACTTTATCTCTCCTTTCTTTTTCATTGTACTAGTCACTATATAGAATATCAATAAATTAAAGGTTGAAAAAACTAAAGCATAAGTTGAGTTCTATTTATCTAAGTATTTTTGTGTAAAATCAATCCTATCAAATATTGAAGGCTTAAAATATGTTATTATTCCACATACAAAGTTATTAGAATTATTTATATATATTAGCACTATTACCCATTGCGGTATATATTTTTTTTAGAATCAATAATCTACCATAATAATCCATATGATATTTTCCTAAAATTGCCATTTTTAATTTCTGTTTTTTTATCATTTCATCAATATAATTTTCAGAAATTATTTGTTTACCATTATATTTTCCTTTATTTAAACACAATAAACCTATTCGAGCTAAATCATTTGCTGATAAACACAGTCCATATCATATAGTTCCAACTTCTCTAGCATCTACAAACCAAATATATGATTTTAATTTTCTATTCATTATAAACTCTTTATGTGCTTCTTTAGTTTTTGCATAATAAGGTTTTACGTTTCCTATTTCCAAATAATAAAAATACAATACTTTTAGAAAAGCAGACATTATATGAACTACATCATTATGTTTATAATTATTCCAATTTTCTGAATATGTTTTTTGTTATCTTTATAGCAAACTATTTGACATATATTTGGCTCTTTCTTTTCTACTAATTTATATATTTCTTCCATAATCATTTTCTTTTATACGCATTATATTATGATTAAAAATAATAATTTATTTATATTAAAAAAATCTTCTATTATTATAGAAGATTAATCATTATATTTGTTTTCCTTTTACTACATTACTATTAGATGATTTGGTTGCAATCATTCTGTCTATTAATGATTCCTTTATAGATGTATAATTTACAACTATTTTTGCATTAGGATCAGTTGCAGCGCCATAAAATATAGAACTATAATTTGTTACTCTACTACCAATTATATTGATTGTCGTCGTTAGCTTTGAACAATCACAAAACATATTTAACATAAGTATTACATTTGATGTATTAAAACTACTTAAATCTAAGCTTGTTAAGGATGAACAACCATAAAACATACTACTCATATCAGTTACATTTGATGTATTAAAACTACTTAAATCTAAAAGTGTTATGGATGAACAACCATCAAACATAGAAAACATATTTGTTACATTCGATGTATTAAAATTACTTAAATCTAAACTTATTAATGATGAACAAGAATAAAACATATCACTCATATC
>ERZ824600.2417-NODE-2417-length-19885-cov-12.166717_pt1 | contig 19885 bp, 12 predicted proteins | sample MGYA00519933_ERZ824600 | MGnify/ENA primary metagenome ERZ824600 (study PRJEB31778, sample SAMEA3449178) | human gut metagenome | biome: human gut; feature: human-associated habitat; material: faeces | place: United Kingdom | collected 2010/2012 ... | reverse complement strand
GCAAGTCCTTCTCCGCCAAGCGGGAGATCGCCAACGTGTTCCTCGTCACAAACGATGATATCATCATCTGCGACCCGGAGGCGGAGTACGGCCCACTGGTGGAGCACCTGCACGGGCAGGTTATTAAAATATCGCCTACCTCTACGGACTATATCAATCCCATGGACTTGAACCTCAACTATTCGGACGATGAAAATCCACTGTCGCTGAAATCCGATTTCATTCTCAGCTTGTGTGAGCTAATTGTGGGCGGCAAGGACGGCCTTATGCCGGTAGAAAAGACCATCATCGACCGCTGTGTGCGGCTGGTCTATCGGAACTATCTCAATGACCCGCGCCCGGAGAACATGCCCATCCTCGGTGATCTCTATGAGGAGTTGCGGAAACAGGATGAGAAGGAAGCGCAATACATCGCAACGGCGCTGGAAATCTATGTCACTGGCTCCCTCAATGTTTTTAACCACCAGACCAATGTAGATGTTCACAGCCGTGTGGTGGCGTATGACATTAAAGAATTGGGCAAGCAGCTCAAGAAAATCGGCATGTTGATCGTCCAAGACCAGGTATGGAACAGAGTGACGGTCAACCGTGAGGCGCACAAATCCACACGCTACTACATCGACGAGATGCACCTTTTGCTCAAAGAGGAGCAGACGGCAAGCTATACCATTGAGATTTGGAAGAGATTTAGGAAATGGGGCGGGATGCCGACTGGAGTCACCCAAAACGTCAAAGTGCGCCCAGATAGGGCGCTGTGCAAAGCAGTCTAAGGTACTGCCGCACACGGCAGTGTGCGAAACAATCTGCCTTACCGACTAAGGAGAAATCCTTTACGGGAACAGCGCATGGCAGAAAAAGGAATAGTCACCAAAGGACTTAGGTGCGACTGTTTTCTAATGTTAAGAAGATATGAGGATAAGATTGGGTTTATCGAATGTAAGGTTCCAGTTCCTGTTTTTTGCAGGTGTGGGAAAAGTCCTGAAACCCATGTCATAACGCTGTCACGTCATCTTTCACGGCGGGACAACTGCCAACACGTTATGAAACAGGCGTGAGAACACGTCACAACGAACCGAAAGCATATCCGACAATCTTCACTAACCTATGCACAGTGCTAACTGGGGATTGCCTAAGTCCGGCTCATTTGCCGGATATGGTAACGGAGGCTCCATAGTAGTCCGAGAGGGATAACGACCCTTACATGGCGAAGGGAGCCAGTTAGTAACATCTAAAATGTAAGAATGAAAGGGAGGAGAAACCTCAATGAAACCAACATCTGAAATTTTAGAGCGTATTGAAAAGTGTTCCAGCGAACACAAAGACGGCGTATTCACAAGACTTTACAGATACTTACTTCGTGAAGATATTTACTACGCCGCCTATCAGAAACTTTATGCAAACAAAGGTGCAACAACACAGGGTATCGACAACGATACCGCAGACGGTTTCAGTGACTTCTATGTAAAAGAGTTAATCCAGTCACTAAAGGACGGAACCTACAAGGCTAATCCTGTAAGGCGTGAGTATATTCCAAAGAAAAACGGAAAGCTCCGTCCGCTGGGTATCCCGTCTTTCCGTGACAAGCTCCTGCAAGAAGTTGTCAGAATGATTTTAGAAGCTATCTATGAACCTGTCTTTGACAGCCACTCCCACGGTTTCAGACCGGGTAAAAGCTGTCATACCGCACTCCGTCAGATTTCTTCTGACTTCACAGGCGTGGTCTGGTTTATCGAGGGCGATATACAAGGTTGTTTTGATAACATCAATCACGAAAAATTGATTGAGATTTTGAGCAGGAAAATCAAGGACAGTCGTTTTCTGAACATCATTCGCCAGTTTTTGAAAGCTGGGTATATCGAGAATTGGAAATACAACGCCACTTACAGCGGTTCCCCGCAGGGTGGTATCTGTTCTCCAATACTTGCAAATATCTATCTGAATGAGCTGGACAAGAAGTTTCGGGAAATCGCAGAACGCTTTGATAAGCCGAGGTCTGCATATCAGACACCGGAATATCATGCGGCAAGCAAAGAATTAAAAAGACTGTCTTATTGGATTGACCATACCGCTGATGAAGCGGCAAGACAAGAACTGATTGACCAGCATAGGGCACAGAAGGAAGCTATGAGAAATCTGCCCTGCAAACCTGCCGACAACAAGAAGTTCACTTTTGTCCGTTATGCGGACGATTGGCTGGCAGGTGTGTGCGGCACAAAAGCGGAATGTGAGGACTTGAAAGCCGAAATCGCTGAATTTCTAAGCACAGAGCTGAAATTAACTCTAAGCGAGGAAAAGACGCTGATAACGCACAGCTCCGAAAAAGTCCGCTTCATTGGCTATGATATTTGTGTCCGCAGAAATCAGGAAGTCAAAGGTCACAGAATGAAAAACGGAACGTGGAGAAAATCCCGTACCCTGCACATGAAAGTTGCCCTGTCTGTTCCCCATACGGAAAAGATTGAGAAATTCATGTTTGCAAAGAAAGTCATTCGCCAAAAGGAAAACGGGGAGTTTCAGCCGATACACCGAGCCGGACTTCTCAACCTTGCGGATTATGAGATTGTGGAACAGTACAATGCCGAAGCAAGAGGATTATGCAACTATTACAATCTGGCTTGTGATTATCACACGCTGGACTACTTCTGCTATCTTATGGAGTACAGTTGCTTAAAGACGATTGCTAATAAGCACAAAACCAGTATCCGCAAAATCATTCGCCAGTATAAAGACGGGAAAACATGGTCTGTCCCTTATGAAACTAAAGCAGGAACAAAACGTGTTCGCCCTGTTAAAATCGCAGATTGTAAGCGTGGCGAAGCGAGTGACATCATTTATCAGAGAAAGAAATTCAGCTGGAAAACCACTATTAGACAACGGCTCAATGCCAGAGTTTGTGAACTATGTGGGTGTAAAGAAGCCGATTTGTATGAGGTTCACGTTATACGGAACTTAAACGAATTGGGTAATTCTGATTGGGAAACCGTGATGAAAAAGAAGCGGCGGAAAACGCTTGTTGTTTGTAGCAAGTGCCATGAAAGAATACACAGACACTAATCAATACGTTAATTACTAATGGGGAGCCGGATACTTCGAGAGGAGTAAGTCCGGTTCCGAGGGAGGGTGTAGGAAACCTACCGCCAACGGCGGCAAGGCGCCTTTACCCTACCCTACGATCTGCTCTCTTCCAGAGAAGTGGAGAATATCTTCGAAAACTCGGATTATATCTATATGCTCAATCAGGCCAGCGGAGACCGGCAGATTCTTGCAAAGCAGCTCAATATCTCCCCGCACCAGCTCTCGTATGTCACCCACTCCGGTGAAGGCGAGGGCCTTTTGTTTTATGGGAATATCATTCTGCCCTTCGTAGACCGTTTTCCAAAGGACACGGAGCTGTATCGGGTACTCACGACAAAGCCGCAGGAAGTATCTTCCTGACCGCAGCAAGGAGGACAACGGAAATATGGACAGCAAACTGATGACTTTTGAAAACGCGGCCTTTGGCAAAATCCGAACGATTACCATCGACGGCGAACCGTGGTTTGTGGCAGTCGATGTGTGCCGGGCGTTGGAGATTGGGAATCCCACCGATGCTATGCGTCGTCTGGATGCAGACGAGCGCACCCTCGTTTCAATCGAGGGTGCCAGCAACGGGCTTCCGGTAAACGCTGTGAACGAACCCGGCCTCTATACCTTGATTCTCGGTTCCCGCAAGCCGGAGGCAAAGGCGTTCAAGCGCTGGATTACACATGAGGTCATTCCGGCGATCCGCAAGTACGGCGGGTATATGACGAAATCCCTGTTGGAGCAGGTGCTGGAGAATCCCAATCTGATCTATGAGTTTGCACGCCGGATGCTGGAAGAACAGCAGAAAAACGAGCGGCTGCGGCAGGAGCTTGACCGCGCCAAGCCCAAGGCGGATTACTACGATGCGTTCATCCACCCGGAAAGCTGCACCAATATTCGCGCCACGGCAAAGGAATTGAAGGTGCCGGAAAAGATGTTCACCGCTTTTCTTATCCGCAAGCGCTACTTGTACCGCGCCCCTTCCGGCGGACTCATGCCCTATGCCAAAGCAGCGGATGACGGCCTGTTTTTCGTAAAAGATTACATCGCCGTCAACGGGCATCAGGGGGTGTACACGCTGGTGACGCCCAAGGGCAAGGCGCTGTTTCTTTCCATGCTGGGTGAGATCGCATAAAAAAATCCATTTCCATGAGAGTGAGGTGATGTTCTATGGCAAAACGTGCACCCAGGCTGCAATTTACCGAGGAGGAGCGTGCTTCCCCGGAGCTTGCACCTGCCATCCAGAAAGCAGACAAACAAATCAAGAAGCTGGAAAAGGCCGAAGCGAAGGTTCCGAAGAAAGAGGTTAAACAGCGTGTTGTGGATTCCGATGGGAAGATCACGACACGCCTTTCTTTTGAGGAAAAGAAGCCGCCCTCCAAGCTCAGCCACGCGGCGAAGGTTTCCGGTGACACGGTGCTGCACGGTGTTCACCGGAAAGTGCGGCAGAGCAATGACGGCGACAACGCCGGTGTGGACGCTGCCAATACACTGACGGAAGATGCCGAGAGTGTCTATCAGGTGGGGCGTGAGATTCATCACGCCCACGAGCTTCAGCCATACCGCAAGGCGCACCGGGCAGAGAAAAAGGCAGACAAGGCCAATGTGAAAGCGCTGAATCAGGAGTTTTCGCAGCAGAACGGCGGCTTTTCCTCCAATCCGTATTCCCGCTGGCAGCAAAAACGCGCGATCAAGCGGGAGTACGCCGCCGCAAAAGCCGGACGCGGCACAGCGAATACAGTCAAGGCGTCGGAGATCACGAAAAAAGCGGCAGAGAAAAGTGCAGAGGTCGGAAAGAAAGCCGGTGAGTTTGTTGCCAGGCACAAGAAAGCTTTCCTTATTGTCGGCCTGATCGCAGCGGTTTTCCTGTTGTTCACCAACCTGTTTTCCTCCTGCTCTCTGATGTTCCAGGGCGCAAGCTCTTCCATTGCCGCTTCCACCTATCCGTCTCAGGATGAGGATATGCTGGCGGCAGAAGCACAGTATTGTGCTATGGAAGCAGAATTGCAGGCAAGGCTGGACAACTACGAAGCCGAGCACGATTACAACGAATACCACTATGAGCTGGACGACATCGAACACGATCCCTATGTCCTGATTTCCGCGATCACCGCGCTGATGGGCAGAGAATGGACGATCAGCGAGGTCGGCGGGATTCTGGATATGCTGTTTGAAAAGCAGTATATCCTTACGGAGACCGTGGAAACGGAAACCAGATACCGTACGGAGACCAGAACCGGCAGCTACACCTATTATGACTACGAGTTGGAGGATTGGGTCACGGAGGAATACGAATACGATGTAGAGGTGCCGTACACCTATTATATCTGTACCGTGAAGCTGGAAAACTTCAACCTCAGTCATGTCCCGGTCTATATCATGTCGCAGGAGCAGCTTTCCCTCTATGCCATGTACATGGGTACGCTGGGCAACCGGCCAGACCTGTTCGGCAGCTCTTTCTATGTCGGCAGGTATTACGGCAGTGAGTATCCGAAGTATGAGATCCCATCGGAAGCATTGGAGGACGAGCAGTTTGCCGCCATCATCAAGGAAGCGGAAAAGTATCTTGGGTTCCCCTACGTCTGGGGCGGCAGCTCACCGTCTACATCCTTTGACTGTTCCGGCTTCGTTTCATACGTCTACAACAACTGCGGCCTCGGCTGGAGCTTTGGCCGTCTGGGCGCGGAAGGACTGCGGCAGACATGCGCCTATGTCTCACCGGCAAATTCAAGGCCCGGAGACCTGATCTTTTTCCAGGGAACGTATGACACCACCGGCGCGTCCCACGTCGGCATTTATGTGGGAAATAACACCATGCTGCACTGCGGCGACCCCATTCAGTACAGCGACATTACTTCGTCGTACTGGCAGCAGCATTTCTATCAATTTGGCCGTTTGCCATCACCATGAGGAGGAATTATGAACCCGAAAATCAGCAAGCTCAAAGCGGAACGGGCAAAGAATGACGGTAAAATCGCCATGCTCCAGTCCCGTAACCGCGAGATCGACGAAGACATTATCAAGCTGGAAAATGAGGATATTGTCGGCCTTGCCCGCGCCACCGGCATGACGATGGAAGAGCTGGCGCAGTACCTCATGCACATCAAAAGGGGCGGTTCGCCGTTTTGCAGCACACAGAAGGAGGATATGGAAAATGCACCTGAAGAAAACTAAGAAGACCCCGCGCATGATCCGCATGATTGCGCTGATGCTCAGCCTTGTGCTGGTATTCTTTACAACGACCGGAATGGCCATTGCGGAAGAAGGCACAGACGTGCCCGATGCCGCGCCTGACAGTACCCTCGAAATTGTGGAGACGGAATTGGAGGTAGAACCCACCCCCACGGAAGAACCTCCTGCCGAGACTCCCGGTGCAGAGGAAACGCCGGAACCCACGCCAGAGTCGGAAGAACCCGCTATCCCACCGGAACCCACGGACACGCCTGCGCTGGAACCGGATTATGAGCTGGACGCGGAAATCCCGACTGGCTGGCACAATGCGTCGGTTACGATCACCGTTCGCCTGATTGATAAAAACAATACCGGCTGGGTCAAAATCGAGGCTGCGTTCAGTAATGAGGATGACGCTGAACGCTTTGATGTAACGGAAGAATGGAATGAATACGGTTATTTGGAACGCACGATGCAGGATAATGGCACCGTGTATTTCTTTGTCACCGATCCGCTGGGCGTCGAGCATGAGCTGCCGCTGGACGTGTACTGCATGGACTTTGAAGCACCCACGCTCCGTGCCGGTATCAATGGTACGCTTCTGCGCGTGGAAGCCAGCGATGCGCTTTCCGGTATTGCTGCGGTCTTTGTCAATGACGAGCTTTACACAACGCTGGATAACGGCGAGCTGAACATCCGCATTGATAACCTAACAGACGATGCCTATCTCTACATCGACGCACTGGACAACGCCGGAAACTGGACGGATTATGTTGTACTTGCCAATCCGTTCTACGAAGAAGAACCGGAACCGACGCCCACGTCCACTCCGACACCCACGCCGGACACAGGCAACAATCAGCACGACGAGCATTGCCCCGCAGATTGCGACTGCCGCAAGAATAACACATCTGGCAGCGGCTCCGGCAGCTCGTCCGGCGGTGGTAGCAGCGGCACATTCTCTGGAAGCGGCGGCAATAAAAATGCGGGCTCGTCTACACAGACTCTGGCATCTTCCGAGACTCCGGCTCCCACCACGGAACCCATTACGAAAGAGGACGGCACCGGCTTTACGCAGAACGGCAATTCCGTCACGCGCGATCTGCTTTATGACAAATACAGCAACAAGCAGTTTATTACCATCGAGACCCGCAACGGCGAAACCTTCTATCTGGTGATCGACTACGATAAGCCGCTGGACGAGGACGGAGAGCGTTACGAGACCTATTTCCTGAACCTTGTGGATGAGGCCGATCTGCTGGCGCTGGTGGAGGGAGATAAGCAGATGCCGGTCTGCTCCTGCACGACGAAGTGCGAGGCCGGAGCTGTCAACACTTCCTGCGAGGTCTGCAAAACGAACATGACAGAGTGTACCGGCAAGGAAAAGGTCGCGGAAAAGGTGCCGGACACCACACCAGAGCCGGAAATTGAACCGGAACCAGAAAAGAAATCCAGCGGCGGTGCTGTGGCGCTCCTGCTCCTGATGCTTCTGGGCGGCGGCTTCGCGCTCTATTGGTTCAAGTTCCGCAAGAAAAAGTCGGATGCCAAGGGGCCGGTCGATCTGGATGATTACGACTACGGTGAAGAGGACGACGGCGAGGAATACGAGACGGAGCCGGATGAAGGCGAGAGTGCAGATGCGGCGCAGGATGAAGAATAAGAGGTAATGATTATGGAAAAAGCGTACAAGTTGGTAATTTCGGAGAAGCCCTCTGTTGGAAAATCCATTGCTGCCGTTCTTGGAGCCAATGAGCGCAAGGACGGCTATTTTATGGGCAGCGGCTATATCGTGTCCTGGTGTTTTGGGCACCTGGCCGAACTGGCCGAAGCCGCTGCCTACGATGAAAAGTATGCCAAATGGCGCTATGACGATCTGCCCATCCTGCCGGAAAACTGGCAGTATTCCGTTGCCAGAGACAAAGCCAAGCAGCTTGCCCTGCTCAACTCGCTCATGCACCGGACGGATGTGAGCGAGGTCATCAATGCCTGCGACGCCGGGCGCGAGGGCGAATCCATCTTCCGCACGGTCTATATGCTCAACAAATGCGACAAGCCCATGAAGCGCCTGTGGATTTCGTCCATGGAAGATACGGCGATCCGCAAGGGCTTTGATACACTCAAAGACGGCAGCGCATACGACAATCTCTATGCGTCGGCGCTCTGCCGCAGCAAGGCCGACTGGCTGGTAGGCATTAACTCCACGCGGCTTTTCTCCGTTCTCTATCACCGCACGCTGAATGTTGGGCGTGTGGTGTCTCCCACGCTGGCGCTGATCGTACAGCGGGAAGCGGAAATCGACGCTTTCAAGCCGGAGCCGTTCTATACGATCACGCTGGGGCTTCCGGGGTTTGATGCTGGCAGCGAACGCATGAAGAATAAGCCGGAGGCCGAATCCTTGCAGAAAGCCTGCGGCAGTCAGATGGCAGTGGTAAAGGCGGTCGAGCGCAAGGACAAAGCTGAAAAGCCGCCTGCCCTTTACGACCTCACCACCTTGCAGCGCGACGCCAACCGGATTCTTGGCTTTACCGCCCAGCAGACGCTGGACTACCTCCAGAGCCTTTATGAAAAGAAGCTCTGCACCTATCCCCGCACCGACAGCCGGTATCTGACCTCGGATATGGCAGACGGTTTGCCAGCGCTCGTAAGCAACGTGGCAGCGGCGATGCCGAAGGTGGGCGGCATCCCGCTTCATGTAAACGCCGCGCAGGTCATCAATGATAAAAAGGTCTCCGATCACCACGCGGTCATTCCGACAGTCAATTTGAACGAAAATGCACTTGCGGGCTTGCCTGCCGGTGAGCGTGCTGTGCTGGAATTGGTCGCACTGCGTTTGCTCTGCGCCGTCGCGCAGTCCTATGAATACACGGAAACGGCGGTAACGCTGGAATGTGCCGGGCACAGCTTCAGCGCGAAAGGCTGCACGGTCATGAATCCCGGCTGGCGGGCGCTGATGGAAGCGCATTACTCTGGCAAAGGTGAGAATGAAACTTCGGATGCGGCAAAGGCACTGCCGCCCGTGGACGAAGGACAGACCTTTACGGTTCATTCTGCCGCCGTCAAAGAGGGCAAGACGACACCGCCCAAACACTATACCGAGGATACGCTGCTTTCTGCAATGGAGGTCGCCGGTGCGAAAGAAATGCCCGAAGATGCTGAACGCAAAGGGCTTGGGACGCCTGCCACCCGCGCGGCCATTCTGGAAAAGCTGGTGGCCACCGGCTTTGTGGAGCGCAAAAAGAGCAAAAAGACGGTGAGCCTGATCCCGACTCACGCCGGGATTTCCCTGATTACCGTGCTGCCGGAACAGCTCCAGTCTCCGCTTATGACTGCTGAATGGGAGCATCGCCTAAAAGAGATCGAGCGCGGCGAAGAATTCCCGGAAACCTTTATGCAGGGCATCCGCGATATGGTCTGCGAGCTGGTCAAGACCTATAAAACGGTGCTGGGAGCCGACGTGCTGTTCCCGTCCGGAAGAGCGGTCGTCGGAAAATGCCCGCGCTGCGGCAGTGATGTTACAGAGAGCAAAAAGGGCTATTTCTGTGAGCGGAATGACTGCCATTTTGGCCTTTGGCGCGATAACCGTTTTCTTGCCGCGAAGAAAATCAATCTGACAAAGAAGATGGCAGAGACGCTGTTGAAAGACGGAAAAACCTATGCCAGCGGCATCTTCTCCGAGAAAACCGGCAAGACCTACGACGCTTATATCGTTCTGGAGGACGATGGCACGAAGACGGCCTACCGGCTGGAATTTGAAAGAGGGAAAGCGAATGGAAAACAGTATTTATAAAATGCGTGCGGCGCACCTGATCCTGTCAGCAACTCTCACCATGCAGGGTGAGAACGCTCCCACTTTCAGCGCCCATTGCGACACCATCGACAATCTGTGTGAAACGGTTATGTCCGTCTTTGAGAAGCTGGGATATCGGGATCGGACGGTTTTGGGTATGCGTCTGGGCTTCGATCCCCATAAAGGATTTGTGCCCACGAAAGTGTGCAAATATCTGGAGATTGCGACTGCCTTTGAAATGACCCTTGCCTCGTCGGCCAGCCGCCTTTTTCACAGAATCTGCCGTCGGTTTGCCGCTTCCATGCTGGAGGTAGGGCGATGAGACTGGAACCTTCAGAGCGTGAGACCATTATCCTGTTTTCGGATGCGGACGATACCGCCAGCGTGTACACCTTCGATAAAAAGCTCAAAGCTCGGCTCAAGGAGCTGCATCGACGTCAGCCGGATAAAATCTATCCGGATAACAAGGGACGCTCCGGCTCTGCCTGCTTCATCGTACCGAAAAACTGCATCTCTATCCGGGAGCCGTATAGCGAAGAACGCCGCCGCGCCGCCAGTGAGCGAGCCAAGCAGGCCGGGTACAAGCCTCCGGTCAGGGGCACCGTCCCCAAATCCGAATAAGCCTCATGCCCCTGCGAGGATTTCCACATCTCCGCAGGGGCTGATCACATGCAGGGATTGTAATCCCGGAAAGGAGCGTATATGGCAGAAAAGCAGTCTAACAAGGACAGGCTCAAAGAGATCACCGACAGCATTGAAAATGGTATTAAAGAGCTGTTTGAAAGCGAAAAATACAAGAATTATCTTCGCACCATGAGCCGGTTCCACAAGTACAGCGTCAATAATACCATGCTCATCTATATGCAGAAGCCGGACGCCACCGTTGTTGCCGGTTTCAATAAATGGCGAGACCAGTTTGGCCGCAATGTACTCAAGGGCGAAAAAGGCATCAAGATCATTGCCCCGACGCCGTACAAGAAGAAAATCGAAGAAGCAAAGCTCGACCCGGACACCAAGCTCCCCATGCTGGATGCTGACGGCAAGGCCATCATGGAAGAAAAGGAAATTAAGATTCCGATGTACAAACCGGTCACGGTTTTTGATGTGAGCCAGACAGAGGGCAAGCCCCTGCCGCAGCTTGCCGCCGATCTTACCGGCAATGTGCAGAATTATGAGGTCTTCATGGAGGCTGTGAAGCGCAGCGCGCCGGTGCCGGTCTTCCTGGAGAATATGACCGGCATGGATGGCTATTACGATGATGAGAACCGACGCATTGCCGTCCGCACCGGCATGAGTGAGGTGCAGACGGTATGCGCGGCGATCCACGAGATCGCACACTCCCTTCTGCATGGCAGAGACGACGTTGGCGAGAAATATCAGGTAATCGAACTGTTTGAAGAGCCTGCCCTGTATTCCAATGGCCGCGTTGACAGAGAAAAGCTGCCTGAAGGTCTGTATGCCTACGACCTGCGCGGTTCAGACGATGATCCGGGGCTGCCCGTGACCATTCAGGAACACGTTGTCGTAAATCATGCGGCGACCGTCATTACAGCGATGCCCATTGATCTGACGGATGCAGGGTATCTTCCGCTGGGCGAGGACGGGCTGAACTTTGTAGGCGGAGAGCAGACCGTAAAGGGTTTTCTGCACGAGCAGTTTCCAGAAAAGGCGAAGATCTCCCGCAACACCGAGGAAGTGCAGGCCGAGAGCATTTCCTATGCCGTCTGCGCCTATTTCGGCATTGAGACCGGCGAGAACAGCTTCGGCTATATCGCTACATGGTCTAAGGGCAAGGAATTGCCGGAGCTAAAAGCATCGCTGGAAACCATCAACCACACGGCATCCGGTCTGATTACGGACATCGACCGGAACTATAAGGCGCTGATGAAGGAGCGTGGGCTGGATAAGGAGCCGGAGAGCCTTGCTGCTGAGCCAGTGCAGGAGATCACGGTGCAGGAGCCGGAGCCGGTCAGCGCACCGGATAATGGCTCCGTCCCTGACCCGGCGATTTCTGTGGAGAGCATGAACGCATACGGCTACACAGATTCCAAAATGCTGCCGCTGACAAAGGAGCGTGCGCTGGAACTCATGGAGCGCGACGTGACTGTGTATATGCTTCACACCGACAACACCGAGGCCATGGCGTTTGATGCCGACGAAATCCGCAGCTTTGACGGTATTTTCGGCGTGGAAGCTTCCGAATGGGGGACGGTCAAAGACCGCTTCGCGTCGCAGGACTATGAGAAAGCGTTCCTTGATAACCCTGCCGACAGCTTTGCCATCTATCAGCTTCGGGATAATGATGACACGGCGCGGCTCCGCTATATGAACTCCGAGTATCTGGAGAAGAAAGGGCTTTCCGTCCAAAAGGAGAACTACGCCGCCGTCTATGCAGGTGACCTCGACCGCAGGGGTGATACGCAGGATAAATTGAACGAGCTGTATGAGACCTTCAATATCCGCCGTCCGGAGGATTTTCGCGGCCACAGCCTATCCGTCAGCGACATCGTAGCGCTGAAGCAGAATGGCGTGGTATCCTGTCATTACGTCGATTCCTGGGGCTTCAAGGAGCTGCCGGGCTTTCTCAAGCCGGAAAACTATCTAAAAAACGCGGAGATGGCCATGGAGGATGATTACGGTATGATCGACGGTATCATCAACAATGGCCCGCGCAAAACAGTCGCGGAGCTGGAGGAACAGTCTAAGACCGGCACGCCCATTTCTCTTCTGGAGCTGGCACAGGCCGTCCAGCGCGAAGACGCGGAAAAGCGCCGTGCCCAGCAGCCGGTGCGCAGAGAAAAATCCGGCGAAAAGCCCTCCATCCTTGCGAAGCTGAAAACGCCGTCCGTAGCCGACACCAAATCTGTGAAGAGCGCCCCGAAACGGAGCGCGGAAAGGGAGCTGTGACATGAGCAACTTTACATTTGACGAGATCAACCTGATGTGTATCTACAATACCGGCACCCGCGCCGGTCTGATGCAGGCGCTGACCGACATGCGCAAGCATCTGGAGCCTGACGAAACCGAACTGCGGGAGCTGACCGACAGTACCCTGCGCAAGCTGGGCAGCATCACCGATGAGCAGTTTGCGGAGCTGGAGCTAGTGCCGGACTTTGACTGAACAGCAAATGCAGAGAGACGGTTCCACTCGGAGCCGTCTCTCTGCTGGCACTATCGGTGTTGCAGCGAACCTAAAGGAAAGTGCAAGGATTCAGGCAGCAAAATATTGGACGTTTTTTCGCATCTTTCAAAATCCCCTTGCGTTCGTACTTGACCGTTGCTATAATATACTTGCATAACTCCCACGGAGTTTCGCTGGTATGAAGATACAACTCCGTGGAAATGCTACCTGTACGGAGGTGTTTGTATGGCAATCGTAAGCGATGAGCAGGTCATCAAGGTGCTGCGGCAGTATAACCCATGGTGGCGCAATCCGCTGGCAATCAAAGAGGAAAACAAGCCGCAGAAAAGGCTTGCCTATTACGAAGCATTGAGAATGATTTCGCACAAAACGATTCGGCGGTTTGCCGTTTTATCCGGCGCAAGGCGTGTCGGCAAGACGACGATCATGTATCAGATGATGAACAGCCTGATCGACGGGGGCGTAAACCCAAAAAATATCCTGTATGTATCCTTCGACAATCCGATTGTAAAGCTCGTCAATGTGGAGACAGTCCTTTCTATCTACGAATCCCTTTATCCCATAGAGGGAACAAGGTATATCTTCCTCGATGAAATTCAATATACGGAGCATTGGGAACTCTGGATGAAGGTCATCTACGACAGCCGGAAGGACATACGGCTTACAGCGACCGGCTCGGCCAGCCCGATATTGGAAAAAGGCTCGACCGACAGCGGGACGGGGCGATGGAGCATCCTGAAGATACCCACCATGTCGTTTTATGAGTATTGTCGTCTGCTGCAAATTGAAGAGCCGATTCTCCCGGATAATTTGCGGCTCACAAAGCTCGTAAAAATGAGCAAAGCGGAGTTGGGCGATCTGATGGATCGCTTTGCGCCGCTGGAAGTGCATTTCAACCGTTACCTTATGATCGGTGGCTTTCCTGAGCTTGTATTATCCGACGATGATATGTATGCACAGCGGATGCTGCGGGAAGATGTGGTGGATAAGGTTATCAAGCGTGATGTTCTGACACTTTTTAATATCCGAAGCCCGCTTCTGATGGAAAAACTGTTTTTGTATCTCTGTATGAACTCAACGGAAATTTTCAGCGTTACCACGGCGGCAAAGGAATTGGAAAATACCTCTGCCGCTACAATAGACAGCTATATCGAGGCGCTTGAAATGTCTAACCTGATTTATCTGTCGAAGCCGATGGATGTGGGCAGCAAGGGTGCTTTGAAGGGCAAGCCGAAGATATACATTGCCGACGCCGCCATACGCAACGCCGTTCTAATGATAGACGACGTTCTTTCGGATGAGCGAGAGCTTGGGGCGATGGTGGAAACGACGGTATATAAGCATATCGTATCCTTCTATCAGGGCAGCACGGCGCAGCTCGGCTACTTCAGAAAGGCAAAGGATAATCAGAAAGAGGTCGATGTGGTCATTGATCTGCCCCGTGAAAAGATTCTCTGTGAGGTAAAATACCGCAACAACTCCCATATACCTGCCACAGATGCCATCGTCGAACTCTGCAAGGATGAAAGTGCAAAGGTCACAAGCGCATTTCTCATCACGAAACAGTTGGACGATTTCGGCATTGCAAAGCACGAAACCCAGGTGCCGATTCTGCGTGTGCCCGCCATTGCGTTTCTGTATCTGCTGGGGAAAGCGGAGGCCGACGGACAAAACGGAAAAATGTAACACCTATGGCACAATGCCCGCTTGTCACAACAGGCGGGCATTTTTCTGTCAGATTCATTGGTGAGTGGTCTTGCGCTCATACTTTTGTCTGGCGGATATGCTTGGATATTCTATTTCCCAAAATCGAAAAAATTCAATTTTGGGAAATAGAAAGTCAACTTAATAGATACCGCCCCTTTACATAGAGTGCCCAATTCCGGGTGCTCTAATTTTTTACCAGAAGGAGGTAGCCCTATGCCGAGTAAATATCAGGAATACAGGCAGATGGCAGACACAGCGGAGCGGCAGCTCACAAGCAGCTACAAAAGCTGGACGCAGTTCCTGCGCACAGCCGCGCGGCTCTACAAGTATCCTTATAACGAACAGGTCATGATCCACGCCCAGAGGCCGGATGCAACCGCCTGCGCCGAGTACGATTTCTGGAACAAAAAGATGGGGCGCTTTGTCCGGCGCGGCTCCACCGGCATTGCCCTTATAGACACAAGCGGCCAGAAGCCGCAGCTGCGCTATGTCTTTGATGTAGCCGACACCGGCGAACGGGAACACTCGCGCCCCGTGCATCTCTGGCAGTTCCGCGCAGAGCATGAGGATGCCATCGCTGCCACGCTGGAGCGAAGCTATGATGTGTCCGGCGGCGACGGTATTATTGAGCATATGGAGTCAGCAGCCGCCCAGCTTGCAAGAGAGTATTGGGCAGATCACAAGCGGGATATTCTCCACAACATTGACGATTCCTATCTTGATGGGTATGATGAGTTCAACACCGAGGTGCAGTTCCGAAATGCCGCAAAAGTCAGCATCACCTATATGCTTATGAGCCGGTGCGGGCTGGAGCCGGAAGCCTATCTGGAACCGGAAGATTTTATGCCCGTGTTCGACTTCAACACCCCGGCTGCGGTTGCGGCGCTGGGCACGGCGGTCAGCGAGATCAGCCAGCAGGTACTCAGACAGATAGAAGTTGCCATCCGAAATTATGAGCGCGAAAGGAGCCAGAATCATGACCGAATTGACTTACACGAAGAACGGAGATTACCGGATTCCCGACCTGAAGCTGAGCGAGGAACCGGAGAGCAAGCCCCTGGGCAAGTACGGGATGCTACGGAAGACCTACCTTCAGGAGCATCGCCCCATCCTTTGGAACCAGATGATCCTGTCCGAGACGCTGTTTCCGCACCTGCGGGAGATCGACGAGACGGCGCACCGGAGGCTGGAACAGATGATGCCGGAGCTGATGCAGTCGGCGGGCGTGACGGAAGCGCTGAAAGCCAGCGATCCATTGACGTGGGTGGGGCTGATGAACAGCTGCAAAGCACGGGCGGAAGAGACCATTCTGAACGAGCTGGTGTACAACTGACCAATGACGCGCCGGAAGCAGAACCGGCGCAGCCCACGGCGGCATATCAGATGAGCCTGTTTCCTACGGAAGAGGAACAAATTGCATATATCGACACAGCGGAGAGCGCCAATGATGCGCCCTCCGCTTTTTCTGCGTTCATTTTGCAGGACGATATTGACCACATCCTGCGCACGGGCGGCAATGCGGATGAAGCCCGTATGAAAATTGCTGCGGAGTTCTCCAAACAAAAGCCCATAGCGGATCGCGCGGCATTTCTCAAAAATCTCTACTATGGCGGCAATGGTCTGATTACGGAAAACGGCAGGTTTTCCGCATGGTATGGCGACGACGGTATCCACATCGCAAAGGGAGATGCCGCACAGCATCTCCGCTCTGCCCAGCTCATCCGTTGGACGGATGCAGCAGAGCGCATTGATGAGCTTCTGGACAGCGGCACATTTGCCACCAACCTTGAAGTTACGGAAGCCCCTCGCTATGAGCGGCTGAGTATCGCCGTGGCGGTCTGGAACCTTTATCACGATTTTTCGGACGAGGCAAAGTCGCTGGGGTACCTGTCCTGCCTGGGCAATATCCACAGCACCAACTTCCCGGAGGAAACGGAGCGTCTGACGGATGATCTGCTGAATCCGGAGTTCCGGGAGCAGTTTCTGACAGAGTACAAAATATTCCTCGATGCCTACCGGGAGAACCGGGAGCTTTTACGATTCCATTTCCACCGCCCGCAGACGCTTCTTACACGCATGGAAGATCTGTCATTGCCGCGCAAGGAGTATCACTCCGATATGGTGGCTGTTCCAGCAACCGGCAGATTTATCACTGGAGATGAAATTGCGGCTTCTCTTGCAAATGGAAGCGGCTTTGAAGGCGGGAAAGCCCGCATCTATGAATTTTTCCAGACGCCGCATACGCCCAAGGAGAGTGCCGATTTTCTGAAAAAGGAGTACGGCATCGGCGGGCGTACCCACGCCGTATCCAGAGAAAGCGGCAGCTATGAAGATCACGGCAGCAAGGGCATTGTGCTGAAAAAGAACGGCTGTGCAGACATTCGGATGAATTGGAACAAGGTCGCTTCGCGCATCTCGGAGCTGGTTCGGTTGAACCGCTACCTTACGCCGGATGAGCAGGCAGCCTATGACAAGGAAATGGCGCAGGACGCCATGCGGAACGCGGTTTATAACGACTATAACGACGTAAAGGCGGCGCACCCCGATGAAATTGTGCTGTATCAGGTTGGGGACTTCTTCGAGCTGTATGGCGAGGATGCGCGGGCAGTTGCAGATGATCTCAGCCTTGAGCTGACGCGCCGCAATTTGGAGGGAGTAGGCCGTGTTACCATGTGCGGCTTCCCTGCAAAGGATTTGGAGAAATACGTTGAAAAGCTGCGGGAAAAGCATGATGTAACAATTTCGCGCATTGGCGATTCCGGCCATGAACACACGGCATATACGCTTCCGTCCATCGACCACGAGGCAGAACAGGCCATCAATGCTTATGAAGCAGAGTTCGGCGCGGACGGCACGAGGGTGTTCCGCGATCCTGCCGCCGACGCGCCGCAGCCCACGGTACGGGAGCTGTTTGACGGGTACAAGCTGACCGTTGGCAACGCGCTTTCCAAAGATACGGCTTTTGTCAATGCCTGCCGCAATTCAGACCGCCAGAACGCTTATCTGGAGGGTGCGGACGCTATCCGTCGTATTGTCACGGCATCTGATGATCTCCAGCTTGTCCGCCTGTACTTTGATATGCCCGCGTTCCATAACCGGCTGCATCAGGAGCTTTTGGAGGAACTGTATCCCACGCTGGCAGCGACGGTCGCACCCTCTCCCTATCAGATCACACAGGAGGACATTGACAACGCGCTTCTGGATTGGCACAACAACCTAAAGGGCAAGCAGGAAGTCGCACTATATATGCAGGCGCATGGGCGAGAACGCAGCACCGCCGCATGGCTGGCTGCAAAATATGGCTGGGAAGATAGCAAAACTCCCATGTATATCCATGTAGGAAACGCCGAGCCGGTGACGCTCACATGGGCGCAGGTACAGCGGCGGTTGGCACAGCTCATCCGCGAGAATAAATTTTACGATGAGAATGAGCGACTGCGGTTATTTTCACCTGACCGATACTCCATTCGTCTGCATCCCGGCGAGGGCGGAATTACCGGCATTTGGGATGAGGTGTTGGAACGGTTCTGCGGAGATGGGGAACAAACGCTCCGCTTTGCAGAACAGAATAACGCCATTGCTTACTTGGATGGCATCAAACGGGATATGGGAATTGAGCTATCCCCTCCGGCGTTTACAACACCGCTTGGCTATACTTATCATATTGGAGATCGCATTTCATCCATAGAGTTAGACCACATAGCAGCAGTCGGCGCTATCGCGCGTGTAGATGAAGATCACGTCTGGCACACATTACCGAACGCACCCGGACAGGAACCTGTCAGCATCGACCGCAATTCCTTTGAACGCTACCTCGACACCAGATATTTCGAGGTTTCTGAACCGGAGCCGCAGCGCGTCATTGCGGCGCAGCACACAGAACAGCCAACCCCGGAGACGCCGCAAGCGGTTCAAAACCTTATGGGGCAGCGCGTGGAAATTGATGGTAAGTTCTATAACGTTGATTCCGCAGATGAAACTGTCGCGCATCTCAGCGTCGTTTCATCCTCCAGCGAGAGCAATCACGATCCGGAACACAGAACCGAACCGGTTTCTGCTGTCCTCACACGAATTGCAGATCAGGGTCGTGAGCTTGCGCCGAATATTTCGGCATATCAGGCGCTTCGTGCAGAGCATCCCGAAAAGCTCATCGGTGTCCGTGTCGGAGAACGGCTGCTTTTTTATGGCGCGGATGCAAAACGAGCCGCCAGCGCTTTGAATCGCCGCCTGCTGCAACGCGATATTCCCGGTATGGGCGAAACCGCTGTGACCGGCTATGATTTTGGACAATGGGCAAGCTCCGCAAAGCGGCTGCTGGAGCATGGACACAGCTTCGTGTTTGCGCAGCCAAATGAAACCGACGGCTATGATGTTATCAACGAGGCCGATGCCAAGGAGTATATCCCCATTGGCATGGAGCTGGAGATTGACGGACGGAAGTTTGTCATTGACAGCGTAAATTTCGGCACGGATGAAGTATCTCTGCGAGATGTGACTTTTCAAAACAGGCAGGGCTTTCCAATCTTCCGCGCTGAACACATTGCGTTTATTCGCTCGTTTGTTGAAGAGCAGGAACGGGAGCAGCCGCAGCCTGTCACCAAACCCGTCGCGTTCTATCCTGCCGAGAAAACGCACTTGCCCTACGACATAGAAATCCAAACGCTGCACATCCCGGAACCGGAGCATGACCCGCCCTCTGCGGAACCCGCCAAGCCTGAATCGCCTGCCATGAGCGAGGAAGAAGCTCTGATTCTGGAGCAGGAAGGACGCGCGGCGCTTTCGGAAATGGGCGAGTTTGTGCCTGATTCTGATGATGCCATCTCACAGGCCGAGATCGACGAGCCTCCCGCACACCGCCCTGCGGTATCTATCCCCGTTGACGGCGAGTGGCAGGGCTTTCCCAGCGTTGCCGCTGCGGAGCAGGCCGCTTACGCTGACTTCAAGGCGGCAAGCCACCGCGACGCGCAGAATTTCCACATCACCGATGATGCCCTCGGCGTCGGCGGCGCAAAAGC
>ERZ824600.2413-NODE-2413-length-19919-cov-9.144482_pt1 | contig 19919 bp, 32 predicted proteins | sample MGYA00519933_ERZ824600 | MGnify/ENA primary metagenome ERZ824600 (study PRJEB31778, sample SAMEA3449178) | human gut metagenome | biome: human gut; feature: human-associated habitat; material: faeces | place: United Kingdom | collected 2010/2012 ... | reverse complement strand
TGTCCCTCCCGTGCGCCGCCGGGGACAGGTAGATTTTCGGCATATTCATTCCTCCTCCAAAGTCGGCGTATCTCCCCAGACCGACAACACAGCAGACAGGTACGGTTCCGCCACCTCCGCACACAAGCTCTCCCTTCCGGCGCGGCTGTTGATATACGCACACCGGTGCGGGCTGCCCAGCACAAACGTCTCCCCTTCCACCGTCACGATACGCTCCGTTTTGATGCTGACACTGTCTGGCGACAGCGCGTCCAATACGATTCTTGTTTCCATGAATATTCCTCCTCAGTTGGTGATGTAGAATCCGGATAGGGCTATCGAACCCCAGTCCACTGCCCATTTCCGCATAGTGTTGCCGTCTGCCCCAGAAAGAACAATCGCGTTAATGGAGGCAAATACGGTAGATGTGGTCCCGGCGGTAGAGGTTGCTCCGGACAGCAGGCCGTAGCACTCGCCGACCGTAACCGCGTAATTTGCCCTGTTTTTCGCCATCGGGTAAGCGGCGAACGGAAGCCCGCTGACAGTAGCATAGCCTGTCCCCGCGTTGGATATCGTTGCGTTAATGCCACAGCGGAACCACACCATGTTCCCGATCTTCATGTAGTCGCCGTATCTCGATGAATACGACACCGTAGGAGCCGTTCCCGAGTATCCTTGAAGTACAGGCGTCCATGTACCGATTTCCGCCTTGTCGTAGTCGGTTCCCGGCGTTGCTTCACAGACCACGCCGTCCACGTTGGTCTTAAGCATCATCCCCTGCATATTCGGATTTAAAAATTTCAGGCTGCCGGCGTTGGCGATATCCAGTGCACCGTTTATCGTTCCGCCGGTCTTGTCCAGCTTGGCATCGAACAGGTCGGCATGCGCCCCTGAAGCCGAATCATGCGCGCTGATCTGTCCATTGACATATCCCGGGGTCGCATAATCCGACTCGGAACTCGCCGTCAGGATACCGCCCTGTCCGTCCCCTTTAAGAATGCCCCGCGCCGTGATGGAATCCTGCTTTGAAGCATCAATATTTTCCTGTAGTTCATTAAGCTCTAGCGCCCGGACAGGGGTTCCCTCCTGAGACACTGTTCCGTACACGGGGATCAAATCATACTGGTCTTCTGTGCCTGTCACCTTTATTAGCTGATAGCGATTAAGATGTTCGGCGGCAACGTCTTTAAATATAATTTTATCCATGCTTTCCTCCTCCATATACGCTTTCGCTTCCATATGCAAACCCGTTTCCGTAACAAGCCATAGAAAGAATCCGGTGAACAACCGTTACACATAAACCCTCTATGGCATTCAGTTCCTCATAGGTAAACCATGTCGCCCGGTTCTCCACGATAATCGCAGGATAGTCGCTTTGCAGATTGGCAATAACCGTTAGTTGATTATACCCATCCGCTATAGCCTGGAATATGTCCAGCAGCTTGTATGTATCAATCCCGGCTTGGGGATAATCCTTCGTCGGGCAGTGCAGAAGCGCCGCGGCGGAATTGAGATTTCCCGTAATGCGGGTGTAGTCTGATACATTGAAATAATCGTTTGCGGTCCAGTTGGTTTTTGCCGCATTCACTCCAACCGCCTCGCTTTCGTGCTTCCCGACATTGCGCCCTCTTTTATCTCAAAGCTGTTTTCCAGGATTCTAACGCGCACGGCCTCCTGCGTTTCCGTTTCAATCGTGATCACATCGCCCGTGTCAAATTCCGGGTATCCCCGATGGGATATTGTCGCAACAAGTGGGTATTGATAGGCCTCGCGCATATGGGTAGTCATGATGTTTTCCAAAGAGTCATCCAACAGCGGGTTGCTGACGGATAGAGCTTTTCCAGAGGCACGTCTAACCGTAACCTCTTTCTGGTTTTTCATGGCTTTATATAACTCCGCCTTCACTTTGCCGTCTTGCATGTACTCATCAAAACGGTAGGCATATAAGTACCAGCAATAGGCAAATTTTGCAGCGGCAGATATGGTTACCGGTGGATCGCTTTCTGCGGTAAGCACCCGAATCGGAGCGTCTGTTGTGAAGCGCTGTGCGTAATTGTATATGCTGACATGTTCTCCGATGACCTTGGTTTCTGTTTCACTGCCGGTAGATTCTATATTAAGTGACAATGTGGAAACACTATCCTCTGCCGCCCATTCAGGCAGCTTCCACATCTCGTTAAGGCTCATATGGGCAACCGCGCTGCCCGGAGGCTGCACAAATTCCAGGGTGTCCCCGGTCCGTTTAGTTCGCAGTAAATTCCCGGATACGTTACTGTATAATTGTAAAGCCTGAGCGGACGTAATTATCGGGCATGGATTACGAATCACGATAGTCGGATTAGCCGCCGATGCTGTATCCAGGGTAATCCCTAATTTATCCGCTGCTGTCCGTATCCGTCCCATGACGTCCTCAAACACAACGGATAACTGCATGATTTCCTGTACGCGTTTTGTCAGCACGGCATCTGCGTCATTGCTATATGGGTAGCTATAGTAGTGGGTAGCATCATCCTCATTCAACCGGCCGATTGCATCATACCAGTCAAAATCCACAGTCTCGTCACCGACTGCATAATTGCGCAGATACATTTTGGGTAAAACAATCCATTCTGTCACGCCGTTCATTAGATCAATACCTATTCGGAGGCAAAGCACCGTCTCACCAGACAAAAAACTGGGATGCTGGTATTCCGTTTCAGGCGTAAAGGTTCGGTTAAGGTTGTCGACCGACAGTTGTATGGTTTTCGACGGGAGCACGACACCGATACTATCATTTTGATCCGTGTACTTCATGCTGCATACCTGATCCGGTGTCAATTTATAACACTTTCCGGCAGCGATACGATATACCCTTGCACGTTGATTTGGTTTTTTCAAGCTAACCACTTTGACCGTGCAACTATGCCAGTGCTCCTGATCGGTGATATTTTCTGCAACGGCCATCCCGTCAACGGCAACACATTCGGTTGTGACCGGCGTGCCCACATATGACGTATCAACCGTTATGGAAATTCGTGCGACAGAAGCATCGCAAAGTATCGATAGTGTACGATCGTGTGTGTCCCAGTAAATTGTTCCCGCATAAACAACAGGTTCTATAGTGACACTGCTATCCGAGATCGGATATTCCCCGTTTTCGTCCGGATCGACCGATGACAGTGCATTGCTTATGTAATAAGGGATGACGCTGCCATCGGCAAATCTGTACGACCCATCCGCAAACATATAATCCTGTTCAAAAGAGGCTATATTAATTCTGCTGTCGGTAACTATTTTGCTTAACGCAGACACATCGCACTCTGGAAGCGCGTTATCGGACGTTGTCTTAATCCCGGTTTGTACCTCTATTGCCGAACTGTAGATCTCGCCTTCCACACGTACCTCTCCGCGGATCTGGCCAGCCATAATCTTCCGGTATGCATTGCTTACTGGATACATCTGCTATTCCCCCGTATCAATCAGGTTGAGTTTGCAGTTTTTCACTGTAAGCCATGCTCCGGTTTGCAGATCAACCTCTAGAGGCTGTGCAGTGCGGTCGTTCACATACATACGCCGGCTGACTACCTCCCCCTCTGTCATGTCGTAATATTCGACCGTATTGACAAAGTTTAAGTCGAACAACTGCAGCAGTTTTGCCCACAGTGCGGCTTCCATTGTGAACCATTGCAGTTCGACCTTTACCTGATCGCGCCCAATACGCTGCCCTATAAATACACCGCGCGCATTCCGGCTGCCGCTTACTAGTGTGGATCGCGTCTGCAATCCGCTATCCCGGTTGGGATACGGAAAGCGTACGCCAGCTACAGTTATAAAAGCATCCTGCATATTTTCACCACTTTCATGCGTTTACAACACGGTATCCACGAGACCGGCTGCCACGTTCTGCCGCCAGTGCAACAGCACGATCATCCAGCCCTACATTGACAACAGTTTCTTTGGCATCCACTGTATCAATCAACTGTTCAAGCAGATACTCCACGTTTTCCATCCGTAGATTTCCGTTGGTTATCTGACTGACACCCTGACTCATAGCAAGCAGCAGCCCTAAAATGCTTTGCAGGGCGCTCGATGCTGTTGCCGCATTGCGTCCGCCCGATACACCCATCATTTCCAGTTCGGGAGCAGGCAAGCTGGTTGGAACCGCTTTGTTCATATCGCCACTTATGGAATCCATCTCTTCCACAAAACCTTCGCCGATACCTGCGGCAAGATTTGCTCCGATTACATCACGGAACAATTTTGAAGGGGACGCAATCCCGAAGAAGCTTTTGAATCCGTCAACTAGTCCGCCAGCCGCCTCCTTTATCGCTCCGCCGATGTTTTTCACGCCATCAATGAGTCCTTTTCCGATTCCAGAAAGGATATCTTTACCCACCTGCAGCCAGTCGGTATTTTTGATTTTATCAATGATGGCTTTTACCAGCTTTGGAATAGCCTTGATCAGCTCCGGTATCGCTTTAACAAGGCCAGATGCCAACGCCATAACGATATCAATGGCCGCCTTGAGAATATCATCCATATTATCCAGCAGGAAATCACAGATCCCCATGATAATCTCAATGGCCGCATCAATGAGTTTCGGTATGGCATCAACTAATCCATCAACCAGCTTTTGTATGATTACAGGCGCTTTTTCAATCAGCAGCGGCAAAGCCGCAAGTATCCCCTCAGCAAGCGCGGTAATCATCTCGATTGCAGAGTCCACGAGCGTCGGCAGATTGTCAATTAACCCCTCGACCAGCGTCAGGATGCATTCGAGCGCCATAGGAATAAGTGTTGGCAGCATTTCCGATATACCGCTGATAAGAGATGTCAAAATGGAAATGCCTGAATTAATAATGGATGGCAGGTTGTCGCGGATAGACTGTACAATCGTTGTAATCGCATTCTGCGCCAGCGGTATTAAGTTTGGGATTTCCTGGGACAGCCCCTGCAGCATATTTGCAAGTAAGGTGATCCCGAGGGAAAGCATTTGGGGTGCATAGGTTAGAAAACTGCTTGCCAGAAAAGTTATCGTACTGATTGCAAACGGGCCGAGTTCCGGAATAAGATTATTAAGCCCTTTCATAAAGGCATTGATTGTGGTTATGGCGGCTGTAGTAATTTTCGGCGCATTTTTGGTAAATCCGGATAGCAGCTTATTGACGACTTCCACACCAGCGCTGACAAATTGAGGTGCAGCATCCGCGATTTTTCCTGCAACAGAGGCAATCAGCGGACCAACCGCCGCTGCCGCAGACGATAACATCGATTTGACACGCTCGCCGAAGCTGGCAGCGTCTTCATACTTCGCGGTGTCCAGAGCGCTTAAATCCGTACCGCTATCGTCTTGCCCTACCGTGTTAAGCTCGTCAATTCCAAGGGTAGCGTTGGCCTTTTTGGCGGCCGTGCTGACATTCTGCATTTGTTTTGTGGCTGCCTTAGCCTGTTCATATGTCTGGCCAAAGAGTCCCGCAGACGCTGCGGCAATCTGCTTTGACACAGCGGCAAATCCGGAAGCCAGGGCATTCAGTGCCGGCTGAATCGTCTGCATAATCGGCGTAAAGGCTACCAGAAGGTTCCCCTTGATAACTTCAAGAGACTTGGCAAATTCTGCGTTTTGGCCAACAGCATCCCCTATAAGGGATTTAATTCCGCGAAAGGCCGCGTACAGACCAGCCATTAAAAATGCAGATTTGAATGCGCTTTTTACGCTTTTCGATAAGCCTCCGACCTTGCTTCCGATAGCTTTAACCTGTTTGTTGACGGATGCACCCGCGCTTTTGAATACACCGGACACTTTCCCCTTGATGGACGTCATAGCCTTGCCGATGGTATCCGTTGTCTTGGATACCGTAGCTTTTATTTTTTGATCCGCAGAATCCGCCGTCTTGGCAACCGCGTCTTTAAGGGACGTCACAGATGCCTTTGCTTTCTCTGTATCAACCGTCACACCTTTCGGCTGCATTACTTTATCCAGTTTCGCCTGCAATCCATTTGCCGTCTTTTGCAATGACAGCATTCTGGATTCGGCAGCGGCAAGCTGGGATTCCAGCTTTACCGCCTCTTCGCCTCCCAGCTTACTGCTGGGGATTTGGTTATAGGCGTTTGTTAATCGGTCAACCTCATTTTCCTGAAGACGTAAGCGGTTTAATGCGTTATCAAGCTCCTGATTCAACAGCTCTACCGCATCTGCAGACGCGCGCAGCCCTTTTGCATCAGCCTTTGGCGCTGCCAACACTGCCGCTTTTTGCCCATATGGATCATCAACCATATCCACGGCTAACGCCGACTTTTGGCCGCCGGGCTGATCCGGAAACAGCGCACCGGTTTCTGTTTTAATTGCTTTGGCGGCGCCTTTTCCTATGATTACCGCGCCGTTGCACATTGTTTTGATTTCTTCAACCGCATCTTTTACAGGTGCCGTAATGGCGTCGGAAACAGCCTTTCCGCTTTTATCCAACGCAACGCCCAAGCTGTCGGAAACGCTTTCCCCGACTCCCTTGAAAGCGGCAGCAGCTTGTCCTTCCGCCGATTTGGCAATAGCCTTAAGCTGTTTGTGTAGTGTATTTACGATCTCCAGATCAAACGATATTGCCCCAACTGATGTGCTCAAGCTATCACCTCCCGAACAGTCCGGCAATCATGGACTGCAATTGTTTCAACCGCTCGCGGTCGTTCACCCCGTTTTTCCGCGCCTGGAACGCCGCCCATTCTGACCGGATACGGCGTTGATCCGGGGTCATACGCCGCAGGGTGTCGTGATCCTTTTCAGCGCGGATAGCCACTATCCGGCCAAGCGGTGTATCGTCCATCAGGCCACCGACCATTTTCGCCCAGTCGCTGTAATGCAGGTTTTCCTGCTCGCTCGGCAGTACACCGTACTGTTTCGCTATACTCTGCTCGATCAGCACACGATCAAAATCCACATCGTACCAAGGTTCACTTGCTTTCCGGGTCTGGAAATCGGGTCTCCGTCACCTCTTCACCGGTCATGGCTGACGCAACGAGCCTGACCAGCTGGGCATAGGCGGAATACGGCAGGTTCATATCGTCGATTTCCTTCGCCGCTTTCACGCCAAAGGCCAGTTTCAGGATCTCGGTATCGTCCTTTAGCCCTTCCATCTTTTTGACGGTTTTAATCCGGTCATCCACCGGATACACTTTGTCCCCGATGCGGATTTCCGGGCTGCCGATGAGCAGCTTATCATCCAGGGTATACAATTTTCCCATGACGTTACTTCCTTTCAAAAAACAGGCCGCCCCCGCCGCATCTGACGGGGGCAGGTCGATTATGTTACGCGGATACGGCAGGGGTATAGGTGGGCTTGCCATGACTCATGAGATCAAATTCAAGGGCTGCCACGTTGGTACTGTCCCCGCCGCCGATTGCGGTCACGCTGACAACAGCATCAAATTCCAGCTTGGAACCGTCCGGGAAATCCCACTCGAACTTGGTATCGCAGTCTGTGCCGGATTTCCATGCCAGCCCCGCGATATAGGCGTTTCCCGGATCGCTGGGGCAAAGCTTGCCCGCGAGGCTGATCGTCAAAGCCTTGCCGGTGGTCATACGCTTGGTCCACCCTTCCGATTCCATAGGCTTCCACTCTTCCACATTTCCATCGATGGAAACGGAAAAGCTCTCCATTTCTGCGATAGTCACCATTTTCTCTGCTGCGCTGGACCGGCCTTCAGTTCCGATCTTAAACACATTGTCGAATACCGGGAACACTCCGGTGTTAGTTGCCATTTTTGTTCATCCTTTCATACGTTAATTTCAGCCGGATCACATACTCGCAAACCCGGCGGGTATCCCTGCCAGCCCATTCAGGCTGTCCGCCGGGATCCGACTTCACTGTGCGCATCCCGTCCATGATCTCCCCGGACAGGCCATAAAGCAAATTATAAATCTCCATCGCCTTCGCGGAGGCCGTGACCGGTGAAGTCGTCCAATGCACCAGAAGGGAAAAGGTTGCTTCTTGATACTTTGTGTTTTTCTTACCACCGATGCATATACGCTGGCTTCCGGTTGATTTACCGTCATACACACCGATATATTGATCTTTATTGCCGTCGATACTGCCCACGGCGATTTGATCATCACCAAGCCCCAACTTTTCCTTGAGCCAGTTCTTCAAATTTTCCGCTGTCACAACTTCGCCTCCCTTTTAAGCAATTTTGCAAACGTTTCTGCTATGAAATCCTTTTTCTCACCGTTGATCCAAGGCTCCAGCCATTCACCACCAGCGTTTTCGTTCGGTTTTTTCTGGAAGTTATATTCCGGATGGAAATACAGGCGACGAGCCTGTGGGGATCCCGTGACAAGCACGCCATGGATGGTTTCTCCATTCTGCCAGACGTCGGTAAAGGTATCGTCATTCTGCATAGTTCCAACGTTGTATGGCATTACCCGACCTGATACAACATCGGTTTTCAGCGCCTCCATTGTCAACTCAGCCGTACGCAAAACCGCCTTGTCCAGATTATCCAGCGCGCCAGCGTTCAAGGTGATCTTGATTCCCATTACACCAGCTCCAGACTTGTATAATTCACAGTTCCATCCGGATTTCTAGCCCGGCTTGATGAATGGATCATCCATATCTCGCCGTTCTTTGTTGTAACAGTCCCCGCCATGATTTCCATGTCCGGTGCAATGTCACCATTAAAAAGAGCGGTGGCCTGCAACTGCATCAGCCTCCGCTCTCCATCCATGATCCATTTGTTTTTTTGCTGAAAATTGCATATGGCTTCAATAGTTCTGCCTGTCTTTGGGCTGCCATCTTCATTTATTCCTGGAAACTCCAAATGAACCGTGATCGGTGTCGTGCACACAGCATCTGGTACCAGTTTCGGCCATATCATCGGCGAAGCCCCCTATATGTCAATCCGGTTTGCCGAAGCAGCGCCAGTATAGACGGGGCGGTGTATACACCCGAAGCGCATGTCACCGCCCCTTTATCCCAACTCATGGATACGCCGTTGACAGAGTAAGAGGCCAGCGGATTTTCCAGCATTTCGCCATACTGCTTACGGAAATCGGCCTGCTGCACCACAGCCAGCTTGACAAGACTCTGCTGGAAATCTGTGAGCGCATCGATACCCACCGCGCGGACTCGGCAAAAGGTCAGGCTGTCAATATCCCGTTCCGCTTCATCCAGCGCCTGCTCCAGCTGGTCCTCAAGCACCGCATGGCTCCGGCTGAGCTTGATGTATTCCTCCGCGCTCACATACATGGCTATCCCTCCGCTCTCGTCTCCGTTTTAGCCTTCTTAACCGGCTTTTCGTTCATTGCCATATACCGGGGATCATTTGCCAGGGCAATTTCAGCCTCCGGGTCAGCAGGCTCCAGTATAACTCCAGTTTCCATGTTTCGGTATTTCACGGTTACGCCTCCACCCATTTGAGAATCAGGTCGGGGGTCAGCGCCTTGGTGCCATAATCATAGAACAGGGATACGGCCATGTCGTTAGACAGCGGGATGCGTTCCGGCTCTCCGTAAGGATAGGTCACTACCGGCTGGGCGACCGAGCCAAACGCCATCAGCAGCCCGTTTGTTTTAGACGGAAGGCGGGTACAACTGTAAATTTTAACCCCATGATACATACCGAACTCTTCGCCCGCTGTATCGACATTCGGATTAGACTGGGTGTCGAGAAAACTCCGAATCGCGCCATATTTGGCCGGGGAAAGTACGCAGGCCATCAAGCCGCGATCAACACCGTCGGTGTTGTCGTTTTTAGTGGTCTCAAGCGTCTGGAACATGGATTCCAAAATGTCCTGAATTGTCGTAACGCCGGACGCCGGGGTAAACGCGGTACCCTGCGAGACGGCCTGCGCAAAGAACGCAGAATCCAGCTCCCGGATCATGGACTGCGTATGGTTATCCGCCCGGCGGCGCATAATATCCGCCACGCCGAAGGTGTCCAGATCGAATTTGGCGACCTCTTCCACGATCTCCTTATGGGTGCTCAGGTTCACCGTAACCGGCTTTGCGGTTACTTTGTCACCCTTCCCGGCGGTTCTTGCCGTACCGTAATCCTTGGACGCCGCGTTGGAAAACCGCTGGAACTCCACCGAACCGGCAGCGGGATTTCCGCTATACTGATTCGACTTGAGCGCAGTAGACAGCGCGCCTTTCTGGACGTTCTCGATCACAAGACCGTAGATTTCCGCCAGAGTTGCGGGAGTGCTGGTTCCAGCCAGCAGACTGATTGCATTTGTTCTTGCCATGATTCATTCATCCTTTCTTTTTCTCAAAAAATGACCTTGCCGGCCGGAACGCCTTTAGCTTCCGGCGGCTTTTTTTGTTCTTCCGCGCCAGCCTTTTCCGGCACTTTCGGCGTTGTGCCAGCCTTCCATTCCGGGTGCCGTCCCATCACGCCCTCAAGAGCCTTGGAAATGGTCTTTTCATCCGGCGTCTTGCCTTCCTGCTCCAGCGCATATACGGCCAGAATCACTGCATCCGCGGCCTGCTTGGGATCAATGTCCGACTGTACGGCGGCCAGCTGCGCACGGGCAATCGTGAGCTCGCGCATCAGCCGCTCTTTCTCCGGATCTGGCTGCGGCTCCGGCTCTGCCACCGGCTCATTTCCTTCAGAATCCTCAGTCGGCGCCGTCTCTTCCTTTTCAGGTTCTTCTCCAACAGGCGCATCCTGCTCCGGTGTGGACTGCTCAACGTCCTTTTTTTCTTCCTCCTGCATGCTTCTTTCCTCCTTTTCAAAAATGGGTATGAAAAAAGACGGTGCAGCACTTTGTACGCTGCATCGCCTTTTGTCAACAGGTATTTATTTGTCTATCAATCCGCCGCGTTGGCGGGCTTCCTCTAAGCGAGCTTGTCTTTCATCCCACCATTTTTCATACTCCTCCGCCGCCCATGCCGGAGTGGCAGGGGATAATTTGGCTTTTACAGACATCGGAGGCTCCGGACCATCAAAAACCAGATCCCACCAAAATTCTGGATAAAATTCAAGTCCTTTATCCATCATTTAAGCCATCTCCTTATTTCCCGCATAATAGCAAGACTAAACGGCCTGGCACTATCGCCGTTGGCGTAATAATCACAAAAAGCTTCAGCCAGCGTCTCGCTTTCCGACTGCATAGCATACGACGATATTCTTATCCTAGCTTTTTCAAGCGGATAATCCATGCCGTATAAGGTGTTTTTCGCGGCAGATATTATTTCCGATGCTGTAACACATTCCGTCCAGTCGCGCTCCATATCCGCTATCCCTGTATAACGCCGTCGGATAAGATATCCTTCGGCCACATGTCCCATTTCATGCAGGCCGATATGTTCCCAAGATGTGCCGAGAGGTGACGCTCCCAATTCTACTTGGCGAGCATATCGCTTTTTAAGCTTCGTCAGATCGTGATACATCACAGGATTAAAATTCAGCGTCACACTCGACAAATCGTCCGCCGGATGTGTCGACATCGGAACTCGCTTGAGATCGGGCACGGCTTGCCCCAAACCCGACACATAACCTCGAAGCTGCGGGAAGTCATTATATACGGCCTCAATTTGCTCCATGGTTTTGGTGACGCCCTCCACAGACAAGCCTTTGATATCCAGATCGGTTATACCCAGCCGTTCCTTGGTATATTGCTGAAATTCAGACAGAGTCATGCGTTTGTCTGATAACAGTATACCATTTTCCGCAGGCTTTGCAACTGTATTCGCGCCAGCTGGTATCCCGTGCGTCTTTTCCCGCCAGTAGTCCCGGCGAAGCTGTTCGCCATGGGCAGAAATGAACTCCCGCAATTCTTTTTGCGCATCCCGCACCTTCCGCCGGTACTCTTTGGCCTTTTCGGGCTCCAGCGTTCCTTCTGCAAGCCTTTTCAGGCGGCGGATACGGTTTTCCATGCGGCGCTGTTTCTGCTCCAGTTTCGCCGTTTCCCTGACCTTTTCCGCATCTGCCGGTTCCGGCTTCCGGCTGATCCCATCAATCCAGATGGACAGGGTGTGGCGGCAGTTAGGATGGAACAGTCCGGAATCCACAGCAACGGAAAGCAGCAGATACCACTTTCCGTTGCGGCTTTTGCCCATGTTACCGCGCCGCTCACCATCGAAATGCCCCCACACATCATCTATGTATACCTTGCCCTGCCACGGCAGACAAGTATCCGAACATGCCCCGTACTGGCTTACCAGAACTGTATCAATCCCAAGTGCCTCGCGTCTGTCCGCTTCTCCGCGGAGGTATGACCGCAGGCTTGCCGAACGTATCGCCATTTCTGCGTAAGTCGCGATATTAACCATCCGGCCGTCCCTGTACTGGATGCAGTTGATTCCGGCCGCCAGGAAATCTTTAACAGCCATATCCACCGCCTGTTCCATTGTAACCGATCCTGTTGCCGCCGCCATTTCAGCACGGTATATGGTTTGCCGGTATACGTCGTCCATCATGCGAAGCGACGCGGATTCTGCGGTATGAATATTGTTATTTACGTCCTCAATGAGACTTCCTACACGACGCTCGTTTACACCGAAAAAGTGCTTTGTGTCCGGAGGTTCTGTTTTCGCAGACTCTGTGCCAGCGTCATATTCTTCCTGGATGAGATTTTCGGTTTCCTGGTCGATTATGGGTTGGTACTCTGCCAGAATGGCTTGGTTCTCCTGCCGAAATCGCTCAATATTCTGCAACTTTTCCGCCTGCCATGCCGGCCAGCTGAATCCATATTTCTTTTCCTCGGCTTTGTGGCGGGCAAGATTGCGCTTCAGCGATGCAATAAGCCGCAGCTGGATACGCTCAAAAATATCCGCAATTTCACGCGCGGTCACGGCAGCTCATCCCCTCCGGACGGTTCACCTGCTTCCACGATACCTTTTTCCTGCTTAATGCGCTGGATCTCTGCCTCTATCCATTCTTTGGGCTTTGATCCGCCCCAAATTTCCTCCACCTTGGCCTCAACGCTCATACCTCCGCAGGCATCGGCCTCGCGTATCGCCTTAACACGGGTACCAAAGTCCGGGGCCGCGTATTCACCAAAGGATACTGTCGGAGAATAATGACCGACGGGTCTTCCATGAAGCCAGTCGTCCACCTGAAGAAGTGTTCCTGCTACCTTGGGGAGTACCGCTTCCAGCTTGGCGGTTATTCGATTGCGGGTGAATCCGGTAACGTCTTTTCCTTCTTTTTTGGCCTCTCCCGATGCGGTGGCGGCAATATTGATTCCCAGTGTGGCCGGAGAAAGAATCCCCTGCAGGCACAAATCCAGCGCCGCCACATAGGAATTTTTGAAAGCATCGTAGCGGATATCTGGCTGAACAACATCGATTTTGTGTCCATCGTTTCCCGTTTCCCGTGACGGGTTGTTTACGCTGATAAAGTCTGATCCAAACGAATCCACATTCATAGGCAGGCCGTTCTTGGGATCCCTCGGCACCATGTCTTCCGGTATGTACCGCTGCACCCTGCCGTTCCTGACCGCATCCAGCCACTGGGATACAATCTCGTCAAGCGCATCAAAATCGTCCGTTTTACAGTTATAAACTGATCGCCCACGATTCGGCCATTTTGAATTTTTCCACACACGGAAAGGAATCGCAGTCATTATATTGTCTGGGAGTGTTATATCCCGCAGTGCTGAAAGCTCCGGGATTGTTTGGATTTCCACCTCTCTGCCGCCCATATCGCGCAGAACATATCGGATCTTTCCCGGCTCACGGATTTCCTCCAGCTGATATTTATCCCTGCCCCGATAGTGGTCAGTGTAAAAGGATACGCCCACCAGAACTCCGCTTCTGTAATGGCTCTCCGTCCGATCTTCTCCGAAAAACTCCAGAGATGGTTTATCGGATACATTTAAGTCCCACGATACCCGGAAGGCGCCACCTCCTGTGACCAAGGTATCCGTCAACGCAGCCTCTATTACATCGACAAAGGCGATATCATCCTGTATGGCTTTCCACCGGTCGGTGAGCGCCTCGTCGTCATCTCCGTCATCATCTTGGAATGCCATACCGTCATAGTCGCCTACCACAATTCCGGTCAACACGTCCACCATGACTCCCGGCAAACCGGTATGCAGCTTACGGATTTTTCCGCCGGTTGGTACCGCCGCCCAGAACCGGCTGCACCCAGCGTCAACAGACGGGATCTGCGCATATAACTGTTTAAGTTCGTCCGCATCTCCTCTATACCAGATCCGGTTTCGGATGCAGTCCGTCTCGAAGCTATACGGCTCCCTTATGACAATGTTTCCCGGGTTGTACGGCGGCTGTATATCAAGCCATTTTTGCATTCTCGCTTTCACCTTCTCTCCGATTGTCATGCTTTGCCCCCTATCCGATCCTTATATGGCAGCCAGCTGTACTGGTCTGCATTTATGCAGTGATCGTTTCTGTCCTCCGGCTCGTTGTCTTTATCTTCTTTCCAGCTATACATTCCCAACTCATCAATGAGCGGCTTGCAAAGGCTGTCCACAATTAAATAATCCCCGTGAGCCATCCAGCCGCACTGCATATTGATACGGTCAATGACCTTTGTCTTTTTCCACGCCGGCTGGAAATTATATATACTGCCATTTTGGCGGGCATATTTTTGGCACTCGAGGAGTGTGGCCTGATCTGCGCTGTCGATATAGATGGTACGGGCAAATCCCCACATATCGCGATTGCGTTCCGCAAAAGCGACCACCAGACCGGGAATGTCGCTGGGCGTCAATGGCGTCATCCTGTCCCGGTTATTGTGTGTCTCTGCTGACAGGGTTATCTTTTTCCGGCAGGTCGTTATGCCTGAAAATACAAACGAAAAAGTATCCGGCGACGACTGGGAGTATGCTGTGTCCACGCCGATCGAATACTGCATATAGGCATATTCGTGCGCCTGCTGTGCGGAGATAATATGACGTGGTTCCAGGTTGAAAACAAGTCCGGTAGAACGCCCACGTAAACCAAGAATTTTATTCTTATATAGCTTCGTACCTTTAGGTACGTTATCAATGATTTGTGCTTTTTTATCAGCATCCAGTCCTGCATTGTGGTCAAAGGAAAAGAACCAGTGAACCCAGCCGGGTTTTGGTTCTTCATTGAGCTGTGCCAGTATTTCCGGCGGCACATCACTTTCCCACGCCCGAAGTGGCCTGGAATGATTGATATACTCCGCATACACCGGCAACCCAGGGTCATCCGGATTTAGGGTTGCCAACAGATAATCGCATCTCATGGACGCCTCGCGCACGTACTCCATATCAGCGATGTTAATTTCGTCTATGTACAGGCATCCATATTGACCACCAAGAGCTTTTTTCCAGCGCGCCTTATTGTCATACCCCAGCACATAGATGATCTTGTCACCGCTTTTGGTATGGAACAGGATGTGCGGCAGCGTATTCCCACCTCGGCCTGCTGCATTGTACTCCGCCAAATTTCCAAAGTCATCCAGTATGCCAAGCTCTTTCTGGATGATGTTCTTTTCAATCGTTCCCAAATCAAGACCGGACAGTATGTGAATCTTTTTGCTGCTCTGCGCAACCTTCAGCATAAATTTGAATAATCCTACGGTTGTTTTTCCCGCTGCTGTAGTGCCCTCTAAAAATTCCACAGGCGCATTGCAGCGCAGAAATGCCTTATATTTTGGAGACAACAGCAGGTCAGCCACAGTCGTCACCACGCAGTTGCTGTATGATGTTGTCCAGTTTTTCCAGCCCCGCATCCACGCTGCCACTTACCTGTACGCGATCCGTAAACATCCCTGCGGCTCTAGCCCGCAACTCTGATGCTTTCAGGCGGTCTTTACGATCCAAGCTATCATCCCGCATTGTATCACTCCAGAACGCGTTGATCTCCGCCATATCGGCGATGCGCGGCGATTCGAGAACAGCATCGCGACCTTGTATGTAAATGTCTAGTTTTGACAAGTTCTCTGATCCTATCCGGTTCAGATTGTTCCCCTTATATCCCGCCAGCCTGGCCGCTTCGGTGGCAGTATGTCCCTGCTTATAGTAATCGATCCATGCCTGCTGCTTGGCCGTCAGCTTCATACATACCACCTCCGTTGTATGCAAACCCCGTTGTCAGGTAAGCAAAATAATCCTCCATAACCCACCCGCCGAGCTCGCTGTGCCGGCACAAAGAAAGCGCCACGGTTTCCCGCAGCGCCTTTGTATCTTTCCACATGTACACTATAGCACAGGTTGAGTATCAATTACTATCAACTAAATTCGATTTTTCGCAAAGCATCTCCGTGAAGTTTACACACCCACTGATAAGAAAAGTTCATCGTTACCGCAATCTGTTCCCACGTGAGTCCGTCTATGTACCGATACCGCATCAGGTCGCGCAGTCTGCCGTCCGGGATTGCACACATCGCCGTTTCGATGCGTTCCCGCAGGTCGATCTGCCGGTCTATCTGACGGTTGATGTCGGCCTCGATGTCCGCTATCCGGCACACGGCGTTCTGGATTTTATCTGTGCCGCCGCATTTGGGCATGTCGGAAAGGACGGGATTAACCGCAGTCGCCTTCTCCATCCATCCCCGCTTTTCATCCAGCAGCCGTTTGATCCGGCGCTCGATCGCCTGATATTTCAACAAAATCGCCTTTTTTTCTGCGTTGGTCACCGCTTTCCCGCCTCTCTCCTTTTGCGCTGACTTTTCCTCGTCCATTCGCATGCCTTGCGGCGGTAAAATCTTTCTGCTATCGCTTTTGCATCCACAGCGACAGGCGCTGATTCCGCCTTATATGTAATTATCCCGCCCCCGAACGGGCACACGCTGCCGCGGAACGGCGGACACAGCCCTGCCCGCCAGCGGCATCGATCTTTGTCGCACACAATGGTCATGGTTTACCCTCCAAAAACACCAAAAACGCCGCATTTGTTAGCACATGCCATAGATGCGGCATACCGCTTTCCGGATCGCGAACCTCTCCGCTGCGCCATGCCATCAGATGCCGGAGCAGTGCGGCATAGTAACGGTCGATATCTACCCCTTGCCAGTTATTTGCGCCGTACTTTCCCGCGCCGTAGGTCATCACCTGCCCCAGCGCCAGAATCACTTTCGGCGGGATCAGGTCAAGCCGGTTCTTTCCCCCGTCGTCCTTCCGCCCTTCCGGGCAAACCTCCTGCTCGTTCATGGTTGTCCTCCTCATGGATTCGCCCGAAAAAATGCCTGCGCAAATCCGGGCGGTGTGATAGCGCGCAGCGCGGCGCGCTTGGCATCTCCGTGAAACTGCGAAATATACTCCGCATACTCCGGCGGACATTCCGGTTTTGACCATCCGCGCCCGTTTGACCTGCTGCCGTATTTCGTTGTCAGACCTTCCGGCTTGACTTTTACCGTCTTTCTCGGCGGGTTAAAATACCCCCACAAATCGGTGCGCTTGAGCTGCGGATCGCCAAATTCCCAGTGTTCAAACTGATATGCCGGCACACCGATGAACTGCCTCAGATACCCGACCGGATTTTCCATTGCCCAGAATTTTAGACTTCCGTACATCCGACACACCCAGATAATATCCAAGCAGGCACTGACAATCTGCAGCGCGTGAACGAAATCACGCGGTTTGCTGCCCTTTGCCACACTGAACTCGGTACACGGCGGCGCGGCCAGTATTCCGTACACATGCTCCGGCGGATTATATGTCCGCACATCGTATTCCGGCAGTGTAATTACCCGCACGTCATAGCCTGCCTCTTTGTACGGACGCGACCAGCTTCCCGTGCCGCCGCATAAATCCAGAATGATCTTGTCCTTGTTTTCCGTCATGCCTGTCCCCATTCCTCCCATTCGATTTGACCGGGGACCGGGGAATCCATGTTTTTGTCATCCATCCACCAGTCGAAAACATCCTGCCCGGTCTGCCAGGTGGTGAGCTTTTTCCCGTTAAGCCGCCCATACGCCAGCATATGGTCAAACGCCCGGATGTACAGCTCTTTGTACTTTGGCCAGCGGGAAAACTCTTCCCCTCTCCTGTCTCCCGCCATCGGGCACCCGATGCACCCCAGCCGGTCAAACCCTTCGTCGTACAGCCGGCAGTACGGCAATCCCCGGTCGCGTATGTAGTTCCAGATGTTGTCATCCGTCCAGTCTATAATGGGGTTGAATACCCTTTTTGACTTCGGGATACAATGCTCAAAATACCGCCTCGCCTCGTCGTTGTCATTGAACAGCATCCGGGCCTTTTTGCTCCCCGGCACTTCCACCGGGCCGCGGGTTGCCGCCCTGCGCACGCTCTCCGCCCAGCGCACACCCGTGCAGCATACACATCCCGTACCGCCGCGCTCTTTGAGTTCCGCGCAGCACCAACGCGCGATGCGGGTCGGCGGCGCTTTGCGCACAACCAACCGCCAGAAGGATTCCTCGTACATGTGCCATTGCAAATCCGGGCAGTTTTCCCGCATGTGGTAAATCAGCTCCGGCGGATCCATACCGGTGATGTTGTAATGCCGCTGCGCGTACTGCTCCACCGGTATGCCGTCTGCGCGGGCTGCATCGCACACGATTCCCCACAGCACCGTGCTGTCCTTGCCCCCGGAAAACGCCACGTACAGCTTTTCGCCTTTCGCCACCTCATGCGCCAGACGAACGCGCTCGACAGCGTTTTGATATACGCGGTCTTCCTGTGCGATCCCGTCAAACCCGATCTGTCCGGGCAATTCCTGATGATTCATGGTTGTCCTCCCCTCCCGCGGTCAGCTACTCCGCGGGGCTATTGTTTGTTCGCATTATTTTCATCGTTTCTATTGCTTTTTCGATGGTTTGCAAGTCGCTGTCCGTCAGATCACAGGACGCATCAATAAAGTTTTTCAAGGCATATATCCATTTTGCAAATCGGCATGTACTGCTATATTCACCTTCAGTCATTTATTTTCCCTCCTTCCCGCCAGATACGCCATAAACAGCGTCAGCACCCATACCGTCACGATCTGCGTGGATATGATCATGGCGTGTCCTCTTGCTGCGTGTAACAATCTTTCAGCACACGGTTCCTTCGGCAACAAGAGCACTTCTGATGGCGATTTTTCCACAAACAATCATTGCATCCGCCAATTTCTATGCAGTCGAATATAAGTATGTTACATATGTCCAATTCAAGCAACTGCTGCATATTCAACAACGCGGCATCCATGTAAGGCGAATCGTTTATTTTACTATTCATCCTGATTGCCCTCAAATATTCGACAATATTGTCAAAATTGACATACCTGCTCATATACGCTCCCCCTCTGTCATGCGCCTTATGCGGTCGCCGTTGGTCATACCGACAGGCACATACGCGCCGCACGGCCATGTAAGCCCGCTCCCGGTGCTGCAATCTAAGTACTTTGTGCGGCTAGTACACTTCGTTTTAAGATCATTCATAGTCCCACTCCCCCAGCTGCACCATTTTCCCGCACTCCTGGCATTCAACGTCGTCCCACCTGTCGCCCCAGTAATCCGGAGGCGTAATATCACGCCATTGGATGTCGTTTTCACAATGGCAATAGGGGCATTCAAACTGAATAGATACTGGCTTAGACACGATTATAAAATCAGCCGTCATTTTTCCTCGTCCTCCATCCGTTCCCCGTAACTGCAATAGTCATCCGGCGCCCACCCTGTGCTGCCGTTCCAGCCACATCTGTTATCGCTCTGATAGAACCAGCAATCCGTGCACCTAACCACCGGAACAGCGTCAACGGTCGGCGCTTGATTTACGCACAAATCACGCACGATTTCCAACGCTTCTTTTACCGCTAGTTCGTGGTGAAACATATACGGTTCCGTAGCCCATGGGCTGATTTTGAGTTCTTCAATTCCGGTTAAAATTTCGTCCGCGTCAATCAGTCTCATTTGCTGCCTCCTTCTGCTGAACATGTTACGCACGACCGCGACGCAGCAACATACTTCCCGTATGACATACCGGATTCGGCGGCAATCCTGTTTATGTCTGCTACAGTTGTCCTTTTAACCTGTTTCCCACGGCACTGCGTCATCGTATCTTTTTTATCCCTTTGCCGCTGACATGCCTGCTCCCGA
>ERZ824600.2411-NODE-2411-length-19933-cov-6.692474_pt1 | contig 19933 bp, 19 predicted proteins | sample MGYA00519933_ERZ824600 | MGnify/ENA primary metagenome ERZ824600 (study PRJEB31778, sample SAMEA3449178) | human gut metagenome | biome: human gut; feature: human-associated habitat; material: faeces | place: United Kingdom | collected 2010/2012 ... | reverse complement strand
CCGCGCTGGAGTGGCTCCCGAAGGACTTCGAGGCGTGCTGCGGAAAGCTCACCGCCGGAATTCTAAAACTCAACGACGTGGAAAACTGGGAGTCCTACCTCAGGGACTGCACCGCGCTGATACGCTCCCAGCCCGACTGGAACATGGCGCAGAAGTCGCTTGAATACTCGCTTGATATCCTGAAGCGCTTCCTTTCGAAGGGCGGAAGGTTCGTTTCCCCGGCGTACACCTACGGATTTTTCAAGGAGCTGTGCGACAGCTTCCCCGCGCTGCGTACCCAGGCGGCTGTGATACTTGCGCACTGCGTGAATGTCGACAACGCGCCCTACACCGACGCGGCGCGGCTGGATCACGAGACCTCCCGTTTTGCGGTGGGCAGCTACCCTCCGGAGCCTGACAAGAACCTCGCGCGGCATTTGCTTCTTATAATGAAGTACCACCCGGACGAGCGCGCGAAGCACACGCTGATACGCGCCGTGTATGTATACGACCGCGCGGTGTGGCTCAGGAACCACGACAACGCGCGTATCGACGACGTTCTCGACTTCCTCGAGCAGATGTTCTCCGGGAGCTACTCCACCGAGGACAGGAAAGCCGCGCTCGACGCCGGCTGCGACCTGCTGCTCATGCGTGCGCTGGAGCCTGCCTCCACACAGCGCGAAAAGCTGATGTTCCTCACTGGAGTGTACTCCTTCGGGCAGATACGCCGCATGGAGCGGTTCTTCAGCGGAAGCGCGTTCTTTAACCGGCTCTACCTTGAAATTTACCTCAAACAGCCCGGCGCCAGTCCTATCTCATCGGAGTACCGCCGTATCGAAGAAAAGCTGAAAACACTTAGCTGACAGAAAGGAAATCACCATGGCAAATATGAAAAAGCTCACCCGCGACGGCAAGCTCAACGACGACACCATGCTGGACATCATGATGGAGCAGAAAAAGCCGGAGGGCTATAACGTCGTCCTCTCAGCGGACAAGCTGCGCAAATACTTCCCGCGCTCCTATACGCCGCAGAAGATGGAGGAAACCATCCTCAAGCTGCTGGACGCATGGCTGCGCAAGCGCCAGCGCGACCAGTCCAGATAACCGAATACGACCGCAGACAACCACGACACCGACCGGGCAGAGAGCTTTCTTTGCCCGGTTTTGTCATATCCAGAGAGGAGCAAAGCCATGTATATCAACACGTTCAAGTATAAGCCGGAGGACGTTTCCTGCGTCCTCTGTACGGAATATGTCAAAAAGCTGGGCTGTACCGCCCTGTCCTGTCCCTGCCTTGCCGAGCGCATGGAAGCCGGTACGGTGGGCTATGCGGAGGCTGTTGCGGAGCTGTTTCCGTACCGTCCGCGCCTGACCGCAAGAATCATGCGGCTGGCGGAGAGCTTTCCCGGCACCATGTGGCAGGACAATGCCCACAGGAAGCGTATGGAGACCCTGCGGCTGTTGCTGGGCTGCCGCAAGGAGCGCGACACGCCGGAGTTTTTCGCCGCGCTGTATCTGCTGACCTCCAGCAAAGAGCTTGCGGACAGGACCTTCAACTGCTTCTTCCGCGGCGGCATCGACTTCCGCTACGCCCGCAGGCGCGGCATCTCATCCCATGACTACACGCTGCTTATGGCGGCAAAGAGCCTTTACTGCCACACGGCGGAGGTCACGCAGGGCGACCTTGCTGAGCCGCAGATCATCCCCGACGAGGCGTTCCGGCTGCTCATCAACGCCCTGCTCATCGCCCGTTTTGGGCTGGACGCCCTGAAAATCACCGCAAGACGCGGACAGCGGGAATATACCCTCCGCCGCCTCATCCGCCGCGAAGCTGGGGAAAACGCTCCGTCTGCGGGGCTGCTTTTTCCCTCTGAGGGGAGGTGAACACCGTGGCAGTATTTCGCGTGGAGAAGAACCACAATTACACGGTCATGTCCAATTACCACCTGCGGGACACCGCCCTGACCCTCAAGGCCATCGGGCTGCTGTCCAAGATGCTCTCTTTGACCGACGAGTGGGATTACACCACCCGCGGGCTTGCCGCCATCTGCAAGGAGGGCGTGGACGCCATCGGCGCGGCGCTGAAGGAGCTGGAGTCGCACGGCTACCTTGTACGCCGCCAGCTCAGGGACAGCCGCGGGCGCATCACCGACACCGAGTACACCATCTATGAATCGCCGCATACGCCTCTGCCGGATACGGCTTCACCAGATACGGAAAACCCGTATCTGGATACCCCGGATACGGACGAGCCATATACGGAAAAGCCCGCGCAATTAAATAAAGATAGAAGAAATAAAGAAAAAGAAATTCCTGATGAATCTATTACGGACACATCAAATCCTGATCCAATCTATCCCCCAGATCCAATCTATCCCCCAGCCCCCTTGCAGGGCGCGGGATATGACGGGATGGGATACGAGGAAGCGCGAGAGATCGTCAAAGATAATATCGAGTACGACATTCTCGTGCAGGACCCGCGGCAGGACAGGGAGCAGCTTGACGAGGTAGTGGAGCTTATTGCGGAAACCCTCTGCTCCCGTAAGAAAACCATCGTTGTGGCAGGCGACGAATATCCGGCAGATATGGTGAAGGAGAAGCTGCTGCGCATCACGTCCTCCCACATCGAGTACGTCTTTGACTGCCTGAAGCAGAATACCACCTACGTCCGCAACATCAAGAAATACCTGCTGGCGTCGCTGTTCAACGCGCCCAGCACCATTGGCAGCTACTATTCCGCCCTCGTCAACCACGATATGTACGGCGACGGGCTGCGCGGCCGGTAGCCGCCGCGTCCCATGGAGGACGGCGTTCCCCATATCCGCGCGCCCCCTGCGGGGCGCGGAACCATTCTATCCGCTCATGCGGTAAAAAACAGGAGGACAAGGCACATGGCAAAATCTAATTATCCCCATAAGCAGAGAAGCGGCGGCAGCAACCGGGGCGCGCTCATTGCGCTGCTGGTGCTGCTCATCATCGCGGCGGCGGTGTTCCTGCTGCGAAGCTGCACAGACGGCAAGACGCCCGATCCCGCCCCCGGCGGCATCGTCTACGACCCCGGCGCGGTGGAGGGCGGCTGGAATGAGGCGGACACGGACAAGATCGTGGACGCGCTCAACGAAAAGGTGGAGCAGGGCATGATCAACATCTCCATGAACACCACGCCCATTTTCCAAAACGGCAGCTCTGCCGGAAACCTGATGATCGTCAACGAGAGCGTCAACAACTACCCGCAGGTGGTGGAGATCCACCGCAACGACACCGGCGAGGTGATCTACAAGTCCGGCGCGATCCCCGTAGGCAGCAAGCTGGAAACGGCGAAGCTGTCCGCCGACCTTGACGCCGGAACATACGAATGCACCGCCCTTTTCTACAACGTAGACCCCGACAGCGGCGAATACCTCGGCTGCGCGGGCGCTGTCATCACCGTCACCGTTCTGGAGTGACGGTTTTTCATTTCGTGACCATGCCGCAAGGCGGTCAATATATTTTACAAGCCGAAAGGCGAAAGGAGAAAAACCTATGAAAAAGCATACCTCCAAGCTCATCGCACTCGTCCTGGCGCTCTGCCTCTGCCTCAGCCTGTCCGTTTCCGCGTTCGCGGCGGAGATCGACAGCTCCGGCGGCTCCGGCTCCACCCCCGTCAACCTCAGCTCCACCTCGGACGGCACCGAGGGCGGCGACCCCTCCGCCACCGCCATGCGCGTTACCGTTCCCACCGCGCTCCCGATGGCCATGTCGCAGGACGGCGACGTGACCACCGCCAACAACTGCCAGATCGTCAACCACTCCTACGGCGCGGTGCGCGTGAAGTCCGTTTCCATCACCGCAGCCTCCGGTTGGAAGCTCACGGCCTTCGGCAATAAGTCCATCCTCGCCGGAGAAAAGGTGGACAGCAACAAGCTGGGCTTTGCCATCTCCATCGGCGGCGGGCAGCAGAAGGCCACCGACGCCTCCAACGCCAACACCCAGACACTCATCGACGCGCCCATCGCAGGCTGCTACATGACCGGCGTGGGTGACAGCACCGGCAACACCGTGAAGATCGACTACGCCGCCATCGTCACCCCGCTGTCCTCCGCCGTGACCGGCGCGACCGTGGCAAACGTGGTGTTCATCGTGGAGTGGGATACCGCGGCGTAAGAGAAAAACCCAACAGCCAAGCGAATAAACCACAAAACAGCGGCGGGCAGCTCCCCTTGCGGGGGCTGCCCCCGCCGCCGAAAGGCAGGCTTTATGAAACGAAAAACCATCCCGGCGTTTTTCCTCGCCCTTGCGCTGGTGTTTTCCCTTTCCACCGGCGCGCTGGCGGCAGGCACGACCACCGCCACCGTACCGGTGACGCTGACCGTTTCCAACGAGTACCGGGCGGTCAACGTCACCGTCCCCGCCGCCCTGCCCGTGTACGTCATCAACGGCACGGTGGTCACGGCAGACAACGCGAGGATCACAAACAACGCCAAAACCGGCTCCGTGCAGGTGACGGGTCTTTCCGTCACGGACGGAGCGTACAAGGTCGGGAGCTACGACAGCTTCTCCGGCAGCAAGACCATTGCCCTGAAGATTAACGGCTGCGTCACAACCGGCGCGGGCAGAGTGCAGCTCACGTCCTCCGCCTTTCCTGTGATCGCGGCGGGCGGAAGCCAGAAGCTCACCTATTTCGCAAAGGTGTCCGGCGACGCGCCCAACAGCAAGGACGTACAGGCAGCGAACGTGGTATTTACCATCTCCATCGTGGATTAAGGAGGGGGCAGCATGACGCTTATGAAAGCAAAAAAGCCGCTGGCTCTGCTGCTGGCGCTTCTGGCGGCGCTGTCGCTGCTCGGCACCACGGCGCTGGCGGCAGGGCTGCCGGAGGAAACGATTGCGGCACAAACGGAGCTGTGCGGCGAGGACTGCGGACACACGCACGAAGAAGTATTTTCACACACGGAACACGCAAAAGAATCCCTGCCAGAACCGGAAGAAATAGCTGTGCCGGTGGCAACACCTCTGTTGGAACAGCCTGAACCGGAAGCCGGACAGCCCTCCGATACCTCCGGCGTGATTCCGGGCAGCGGCATCTATTGGGAACTCAACGAATATGGCTGGCTCATGCTCTCCGGCAACGGGAGCTGTCCTACATTTGTAAGCCCGGACGACCAGCCTTGGGCGGCGGTACGGGAGCAAATCACACAGGTGTGGTTTGAGGATATGGACGCGCTCTCCATCCCCAGCCTTGCCTACTGGTTTACCGGCTGCACCGCCCTGACCATGGCGGAGATTCCCTACACCACGCCGGTCATCGGGGCGGCGGCCTTTGCGGACTGCCCCTCACTGCGGCAGATTCAGCTCTATTACAGCGGAGCTTTTACCATTGTCCCCGGCGCGTTTTCCACCGGCTCTCTGACGCCGCTGCTGGTACTGTTCATCCCGGAATATGACAGCGTTCTGGGTACTCTCGCGGCATACGACTGGACGGAGGATCGCCGCGCCGCCTACTTTGAGGACGTTTACGGCATCACCCTGCTGGCGACGGGGTACTGCTCCAACTGCAAACGGACGTGCAGCTACACGGTGGAGTATGAGCAGTGGACAAACAGCGAGCATTGCGTCCGGCACTGGTGTTCCAACTGCGGATACGATCAGGCGGGCGGCGTCAACGGCGAAGCCCACAGCTTCCGAAGCGGCGTCTGCTCCAAATGCGGCTACTCCAACGGCAGCGGCGGAGGCGGCGGTGGAGGCGGAAACGTCTGCTAGTACAGTGAACATGGGCTATTTCCCAGACCTTCCGCGTTCGACCGTCTAAGAAGTGGAAGTATTTTTATTGCGGTACGCGAGATATTAAATGCGCAAATGCAAATTTTTAATCTGAAATCAGGTTGAAATCTCTCGCCTGATGTGTTATAATTTATAAGGTGTCTTTTGCCGATAGGACTCTAATGGTTAGGAGGAGAATACATGGCAGTCAGCTATAAGAAATTATGGAAATTACTAATTGATAAAAATATGAAGAAAAAGGACTTAAGAGCTGCCAGCGGGATCAGCACAACAACACTTGCGAAACTTGGCAAGGATGAAAACGTCAGTACTGAAATCCTGTCGAAGATTTGTTCTGCCCTGAACTGTGATGTCGGAGACATCATGGAAATGGTGCCCGATGATTCGAAGGATGTGGAATAAATGAATGGCAAAGACAATAAACAGACAAGGAGTTTTTTAAATATGAATCAGTCAACGTATAACGCATTGAAATCCTTTATCTGGGGAATCGCTAACGATTGCCTTGTAGATGTATATGATGTGGGCGACTACAGGAAGGTCATTCTTCCGATGCTGGTCATCCGCCGTTTTGATGCGGTCTTGGAGCTGAAGCACGATGAAGTGGTAGCGGCAAAGAAGAAATTCGAGAAGGACGGAGTCACTGTCGATATTGATCCCGCGCTCTGCGGAATAGCTGGACAGGCCTTTGTGAACAAGTCTGACTTCACGCTGCGTGACTTGAAGTCCAGAACGAATCAACAGCAGCTCCGGAAGGACTTCATCGACTACCTCGATGGATTTTCCAAAAATGTACAGGAGATCATTAATAAGTTTCATTTCCGGAATCAGATTCCGCGCCTTTCCGAGCAGGATAGACTTGGATTGCTTATCGAGAAATTTGTCGATCCGAGCATCAACCTCAGCAATAAGCCTGTTCTAAATGAGGACGGCTCTGAAAAATTGGAGGCACTTGATAATCATACAATGGGTACCCTGTTTGAAGAGGTTATCCGTATGTTCAATGAGCAGACAAATGTGACAGACGCCGGACGCCATTTTACGCCGCGTGACATTATCGAGCTCATGGCCGACCTTGCCTTTATCCCGATTCAGGATAAGATTCAGAGCACCACATATAGAATTTATGACGGAGCGTGTGGCACGGGAGGCATGCTCACTGTCGGCGAGTCCTGTATTCAGAATCTCGCTGAGCGTCGTGGCAAGAAGGTCTCCATCAATCTTTTCGGTCAGGAGAACTTTGACGAAACATATGCCATCGCCTGTGCGATATGCTGCTTAAGGGCGAGGGTACGCAGGTTAACAATATCTTCTTTGGTTCCACCATTTCCAACGATGGCTTCCCGAAAGACGAGTTTGACTTTATGCTTTCCAATCCGCCATTTGGAACATCTTGGAAGGCTGAGCTAAAGGCATGGGGAGATATTAAGAAGGATGAGATTACCGATCCTCGTTTTATTATTGACTATGATGGTAATCCGGAGTATACCTTGCTGCCTGATATTGGCGATCCTCAGATGCTGTTCCTTGCAAATAATATTAGCAAAATGAAGCAGAAAACTTCACTTGGAAGCAGGATCATTGAGGTACATAATAGCTCATCTCTTTTTAATGGGAATGCAGGAAGCGGGGCAAGCAATCTGCGTAGATATATCATTGAAAATGACCTGCTTGAAGCTATTGTCGCATTGCCAGAAAAGATGTTTTATAACACGGACATTGGAACCTTTTTGTGGATTCTCACAAATAAAAAAGACGAGAAACGAAAAGGGACGGTTCAGCTTATCGACGCGACATCAATGAAGTCGCTGCTTAAGAAAAACATTGGTGAGAAAAATAGTGAAATCACCCCGAATATTCGGCGAAGAATTGTCGATCTCTATCTTGCTTACAGAGATGCAGATCCAAAATTCAGTATGGTTTTTCCGAATGAAGAGTTTGGTTATTATGCTGTGGATGTTCAGCGGCCTTTAAGATTAAAAGTTGACTTGAAAGAAGAAAAACTCGATATGCTATTGGCGGAGGGGAAAGATGATGACCTTGTGAAGGTTGTCAGAAGATATCTGGATGAAGAGAAGGACAACGTTGGAAATAGTTTCAATTCCTTTATGGATAGAATCGAGGCTATTGCAAAGGATGAAGGCATTAAGCTGACGGCAAAACGGAAGAAACTGTTAAGAGATTACTTGACTTACATTTCTGAGGACGCAGAGCCGGTTCTTGATTCGAAGGGCAGCATGGAGCCTGATAAGAACCTAAAAGACAGCGAGCAGATACCGATGCTTTATGATGGCGGAATAAAAGGTTTCTTGGAGAAAGAGATAAAGCCATATATACCTGATGCGTGGATTGATGAAGAATCGGCCTCTATCGGATATGAACTTAGCTTTACGAAGTATTTTTACAAGCCCGTGGAATTAAGGCCTGTAGAAGATATTATCAAAGATTTAAAGGCACTTGAGAAGGAATCAGACGGAGTTCTTGCCGGAATAATGGAGGATTTCGAATGATGAAAACATACGAGGGCTACGTCCCAACAGGTATAAGATGGAACGCAGAGATGCCATCACATTGGGATTGTGATAAGGCAAAACGGTATTTTGATAACCCTAAAGTGATCAACAAGGATGGGAAAGAAACGAATGTCCTTTCATTAACGCTTCGGGGCGTTATTAGAAATGATGTGGATCATCCCCTCGGTCTTGCGCCAGCAGATTATGCTACATACCAATTATTCGATAAGGATGAGCTTGTGTTTAAGCTCATCGATTTAGAGAACATTTCAACCAGCCGTGTTGGCATAGTTTGGGAACGCGGAATAATGAGCTCTGCATACATTAGGCTTAGACCGAGAACGAAGCTGAATTTGCGCTATTTTTATTATCAGTATTTCGATTGGTATAAAAGAAATATTTTTAATGGCCTTGGAGCGGGGGTGCGCCAAACTCTATCCGCTGCTGATCTTGTAAATTATCAGGTAGTCTTCCCTCCCATTGATGAACAAGATCAAATCGTTAGATTTCTTGACTGGAAAACTGCGGAGATGAACCGTGTTATCCACGCAAAAAATCAAGAAATCAGGAGGCTCAAGGAACTCAGAGTTATTGCGATTAACACAGCTGTTACAAAAGGGATAAAAGGGAGCACTCTTAAAAAGAGCGGTTCATCATGGTTAAATGAAATCCCAGAAGATTGGGATATGCTTCCAAGCAAGAGATTGTTCTTTCTGAGAAAAGAGAAGGCTAAACCGGAAGATGAACAATTAACAGCATCTCAAAAATACGGAGTCGTTCCACAAAAATGGTTTATGGAGCAAGAAGGTCGCCGAGTGACCGTTGTATTTACGGGTGAAGATATTCTTAAGCATGTCGAAAAGGGTGATTTTGTCATTAGTATGCGAAGTTTTCAAGGTGGTATTGAGTACAGTGATTATAGTGGAAAAATCAGTTCTGCCTATGTAATGCTGATTCCAAATCACGAGTATGTATATGACAGGTTCTTCAAATGGTTTTTGAAATCTCCGGAATACATCAAAGCTTTGCGAGGGACTTCTGATCTTGTGAGAGATGGACAGGCACTTCGATATGCGAATTTTGCAAAAATTGATCTGCCGGTTGTCCCGATGGATGAACAGATAGCGATCGCCGATTATTTGGATAATATCTGCAAGCGAATTGATGATGCTATTGAAAATGTTAAAAAAGAAATTTCTTTAATTCAGGAGCTGAAAACACGTACAATTTTTGATGTGGTCACAGGTAAAGTAGATGTTAGAGGTGTTTCAATACCTACATATGAAGATATGGCGGACGAAATATTGGATGAAGATTCAGAGGATGCAGAAAATGAAGACGAGGAGGTCGATGAATAATGCCAAGTAACACCAAGGAAAATGGCTTCGAGACTCTCATCGTTAACTGGCTTGTTAACGAAAACGGTTATGAGCAAGGGACAAATGCTGACTACAATCAGGAGTATGCGATTGATGAGGAGCGTTTGTTTCGCTATTTGCAAAGCACACAGCCACGAGATTTAGCGGAGCTGCGTATACTCGATACACCGGCAGAAAAGAAGAAGTTTCTGGAGAGGCTCAGTCGGAAGCTTTCTGACCAAGGTGTTATTGAAATACTCAGAAAAGGTTTTAAATATAAGAATAAGACACTGGAGTTCTATCAGGTGTTGCCGAGCAAGGGAAACCAGCGGGCACAGGAGCTATATGAACAGAACATTTTTAGCGTGACTCGTCAGCTGCAGTATTCCAAGGAATATGGCCGCCTTGCGCTTGACCTCTGCATTTTCCTGAATGGCCTTCCGATTATCACCATGGAGCTGAAGAACCAGTTCACTCTGCAGAATACTGCTGATGCGGTCAAGCAGTATAAAACGGACAGAGACCCTGCGGAGAAGTTGTTCAGCTTTAAGCACTGCATTGTGCATTTCGCTGTTGATGATAACGAAATCATGATGTGTACCGAACTGAAGAAGGACGACTCATATTTCATGCCATTCAACAAAGGTTTTGAGGATGGCGCAGGTAATCCTCCAAATCCGAGTGGAATCAAGACGGATTACCTTTGGAAAGATATACTGACGAAGAGTGAGTTCTCTAAGATTCTGGAAAACTATGTCCAGATTGTTGCGGATAAGGACGAGGATACAGGGAAGACTTCGTATAAACAGATATTCCCAAGGCACCATCAGCTGAAGGCTGTAACGATGCTTCTCGACCGCGCCAAGAAGGAAGGTGCCGGGCAGCGTTACCTTATTCAACATAGCGCGGGCAGTGGCAAGTCGAATTCAATAGCTTGGCTCGCCCATCAGCTTGTCACGCTTCAAAACGGCGGTAAGAATATCTTTGATACTGTTATTGTGGTTACCGACCGTATCAACCTCGATAAGCAGATCAAGAATACGATAAAGCAATTCACGCAGGTTTCCTCTACAGTAGGCTGGGCAAAGTCTGCGTCCGATTTGCATACCCTTTTGGATGAGGGTAAGAAGATCATCATTACCATAGTGCACAAGTTCCAGTTCATCTTGAACGATATTTCTACAGCATATAAGAATCGCACCTTCGCGATCATTATCGACGAAGCGCATTCGAGCCAGAACGGTAGTCTCGTTGCAAAGATGAACATTGTTATTTCAGGCAATGTTTATACCGATGATGACGATTTTGAAGACAAGATCAACACAATCATCGAGGGCAAGAAAATGGCTCAGAACGCAAGCTATTTTGCGTTCACGGCCACACCGAAAAATAAGACCCTTGAAATGTTTGGTGAAATCATAACTGATGAAAACGGCAATCCGATCTTAAATGAGGACGGAACGAAAAGGGCTAAGCCACACGATGTGTATACGATGAAGCAGGCAATCGAGGAGAAGTTTATCCTTGATGTCCTGAAATACTATACGCCTTATCAGAGTTACTACCACCTGATTAAGACCGTCAATGATGATCCGCTCTTCGATAAGAAGAGAGCAAATAAAATCCTGCGTTCTTATGTGGAAAGCGATCCTCATGCTATAGAGGAAAAGGCCGGTATCATCGTTGAACATTTTTATAATAATGTCCGGATGAAGATTAAGGGCAAGGCTCGTGCAATGGTAGTCACCCATCAAATTCAAAGAGCGATTGAATACTACTTTGCTATCAAGAAAGAGCTGGAAGAGCGCAAAAGCCAGTACAAGCCGATGATCGCTTTCTCAGGTGAAGCTCGCTATAATGGTGAAACATATACCGAGGCAAAGATCAATGGATTTCCAAGTGCCAAGATTGAGAAGGAATTCCGTAAAGATCCATATCGTATTCTGGTCGTAGCGGACAAATTCCAGACCGGATATGATGAGCCTCTTTTACAGACGATGTATGTGGATAAGAAACTGTTTGACATTAAGGCAGTACAGACGCTCTCGCGCTTGAATCGTTGTGCACCGTACAAGACAGATACCTTTGTTTTGGACTTCATCAACAATCCTGCTGATATTCAGAAATCCTTTGAGCGATACTATAAGACCACGGTTCTTTCCGGCGAGACAGATGCAAACAAACTAAATGATCTGATTGACAACATGGAGCCCATGCAGGTCTATTCCGATGACGATGTGAACACGTTTGTTGAGCTCTACTTGAATAATGCAGATCGGGAACAGCTTGATCCGATCATCGATAGGTGTGTCGAGCTGTTTAAGGCTTTAGAATATGACGACAAGGTAGAGTTCAAGAAGAGTGCAAAGGGATTTGTGCGTACTTATAATTTCCTGTCGTCCATATTACCGTATGGTTCTCCGGACTGGGAGAAACTGTCTATTTTCCTGACACTTCTCGTGCCAAAACTCCCGAAAGTGGGAGACGAGAATGACGATTATAAGAAAATCATCGAAAGCGTCGATCTTGATAGCTATCGAGTTGTTGCCCAGCAGACCATGTCAATCTCGCTGGCCAATGAGGATGCAGAGGTGAAGCCTGTGCCGGTTCAGACGGATATAGGCATTCCAGTACCTGAATTGGATACGCTTACTCATATCCTCGAATCGTTCCATGATGTGTGGGGAAACTGCGACTGGACAGATGAAGACAAAATCAAGAAGCAAATTCAGGAAATCGCCGAAGAGGTCAAGAAGGACGAGCGTTATCAGAATGCAATGCAGTTCTCGGATATTCAGAATGCTCGCGATGAGAGTGAACGCGCTACATGGGAGGCAATCCTCCGTAATATGTCCAGTGGAATGGAACTTTATACTGCTTATCAGGGTGATACCCGGAGTCGCCGGAATCAGTCCTTCAGGGACTGGTTACTGGATTTGATTTTCAATGCAACATATCAGAAGCCAACAACACCTAAGTCCGATGCAGAAAAAGTGTATTCATTTGATTATGAGCCTCCGGTTTCAATGGTGGCTGAAGATCCAGCGCCATACGGAGCTAAGAAGGAGGACTAACAACATATGAAGGGTTCGGAATGCAAATTCGTTAAATATATGGAGGGCTCTGACAAGCGGTTTGTCATCCCGGTGTACCAGAGAAATTATGACTGGAAGACCGAGAACTGCAAGCAGCTGTATGATGACCTCGTAAAGATCATCAAGGGACACCGGAAGAGTCACTTTTTGGGGAGTCTTGTTTCCGTCTATAATCCGGATGGGCATAATGAGGAGTTCCTGATCATCGATGGCCAGCAGCGTCTTACGACAGTTTCGCTGTTGTTCCTTGCCATGTATAACTTGATTGATAAGGGTGTCATTGTGCCGGAGACCGCTAATCTGAAACAGCGAATTTTCGAGGAATACCTCGTGGACAAGTGGAAGCCGGAGGATACCCGTATCAAGCTCAAACCGGTAAAGAATGACCAGACTGCTTTTGGGAAGCTGTTCTCTGATCCGACAGAGCATATCCGTGAATCCAATCTGACTGTAAACTACGATTATTTCTATGACCGCATTCAGAAACAGGAAATCACCATCGATCAGCTTTATGATGCGATCTGCTGTCTGGAAATTATAAACATCCGGTTGGATATGGACGACAATCCGCAGCTCATTTTTGAGAGCCTGAACTCGACCGGTCTTGACCTCAGTGAAGGTGATAAGATCAGAAACTTCATATTGATGGGTTTGCCGTCTAAGGAGCAGGAGGATTATTACGAGAAATACTGGAATAAGATCGAGGTCTGCACGAAGTATGATGTAAGTGCCTTTATCCGAGATTACCTGAGTGTGAAGCAGCAGGCCATCCCGCAGCAGAAGAAGATCTACATCAATTTTAAGGACTTTGTGGAGCTTGGAAAAATCGAAACGGAACCACTCCTTGCCGAGATGCTGGCCTATGCAAAGCGGTACCAGATTCTCCTTGATGGTAACTCCGGCAGTGCCGCCCTTGACGCTTGTATTGACCGACTGAACCGTCTGGAGACTACGGTAACAAGGCCGTATTTTCTCGAAGTGCTGCGCCTATATAACGAAAACAAACTGACGTTGGCACAGGTCACTGAGATTTTCCTGACGACAGAGAATTACTTGTTCCGCAGGACGATGTGTGACCTGCCGACAAATGCTCTGAATAAAATCTTCCTCATGCTGCACCGAGAGATCATACGATACGACGGTACCGAGGACAACTATGTCGAGAAGCTCAAGTATGCACTTCTTTCCAAGAAAGAGCGTGCCCGCTTCCCGGACGATGTGGAGTTTAAGGCGGCATTTGAGGAACGTCCAGTTTATCTGATGAACAGCAAGAATAAGATTTACATTCTTGAGCGCTTCGAGAACTTCGGCACTTCGGAGGATAAGGATGTATACCGTCACTGTGACGACGGCACCTATTCGATTGAGCACATTATGCCTCAGCATCTGACACCGGTGTGGCAGAAGGAGCTGGGCGATGACTATGAGCAGATACATGAGCTGTGGTTGCATCGCATGGCAAATCTTACGCTGACGGCCTACAACTCGAAATACAGCAATAGCTCTTTCACTGAAAAGAAAACCATGCAGAACGGTTTCGATGACAGTGGTATCCGCATGAATACTTGGATTGCCAAGAAGGACAAGTGGACGCTGGCGGAGCTGGAGGAGCGCAGCGAATATCTCATGGGTCGGGCTCTGTCAATCTGGGCAGCACCTGTCACAGAATACAAACCGGAAGAAAAGCAGCTTGATACTTATACGCTTGAGGATGAGGGCGAACTGACTGGACGACTGATTGCGAAGTTCACCTTTAAAAACACTGAGCAGCCGGTAACGAGCTGGGTTGAGATGTTCCAGAAGGTTATTCAGATTCTGTATGCCGAGGATAAGGCCATTATCACTAAGCTGGCCATGTCGGAGGAGGAGAACATCGCCCTCCACTTCAATACAAATCAGGATGCGTTCACGAAGTCGCTTGAGATCGGCGATGGCATCTATGTATGGACAAACACCAGCACTCAGAGCAAGCTATCTGTTCTGAGTCGTCTCTTCAAATTGTACGATGAAGATCCGGCAGATTTGGTATTTTATCTGCGTGATGAAAACGAAGTCAATGAGGATGAACCGGGTAGCCGTTACGAGCTCCGGAGAAAATACTGGACATACGCGCTTCCTATTATCCAGAAGGCGCACGGTGAGGACGGCTCCTTCTCTAATGTTAATCCGTCAAGAGATAACTGGATCAATAGCTTCTTTGGTATAGGTGGCTTCTATCTTTGCTGCGTAGCAAACTTTGATGCAGCGCGGGCAGAGGTCGTATTTGGCAGAGGAAATAAGCAAGAAAACAAGGCTGCCTTCGATAGCCTGTATACACATAAAGCAGAAATAGAATCTGCGCTGGGCACGACGCTCCAGTGGAACCGTGGCGACGACATCAAATCCTCTAAGGTCTTCATTCAGCTGAATAACGTCAGCATCGAGAATGAGACCGATTGGCTCCAGATGGCTAACTTCCACGCTGATTGGACGAAGAGGTTCTACGATGTGATTGTGCCGTATGTTCAACAGGCAATCTGATCTTGCCAAGGAGATAATTACATGATTTCAGAAGAATTAAAAGCTATCATTGATAAGCTAAAAGAACAAGGAAAAATGATTTTTCTTGAAGGAGCAACTGAAGAACAGATTACTCAGTTCGAGAAAGACCATGAGATTGAACTTCCTGAAAAGTATAAAGAATGGTTGCAGTATTCCGACGGTGGCGAGTTATTTCTTCCCGCTGGAGTGCAGTTTTATGGCGTGGCGCATAAGCCAATAATCGATGTAGATGAAAACGATAGGCCTGATGAAAAATATATTGTTATTGGTGCTTTAGCTTCAGGTGATCCAGTATTATGTGAGAAGTCAGGCGAGAAAATTTCAATATATGACCATGAAACTGGAAGTATCGATGATGAGCTGATCTATGATGATTTTTATGCTTTCTTGAATGACCTTTATGACTTGCTTGGTATAGGAGAGTGAGCCTATGTCAAAAACGAGTATAAAGGAAAGAAACAAGGCAATAAGGCTTGCTTGGGAAAAAGAGCAAAAATTAGTCGCTGAAGGCAAAGGAACACGGGACTGGTCGCAGGAACAGCAAAAGGACATTCTTGATCCCGATATAGGAAAAGCCAAGGACGACAACGGACGCTCCTTTGAAGGCCAGCACATGAAGAGTGCTGCCGAGTATCCGGAATACCAAGGTGATCCGGATAACATACAGTTTCTTACAAGGGATGAACATCTGGCGGCTCATAAAGGTAGTTGGCAAAATCCGACTAATTGGTACTACAATCCGGAAACTAAAGAATTTGTGGATTTCGGAGAGAATAAACCTATTCCTTGCGCAGCGATTAATCTTAGTGAGCCGGTGTGCAGTCCTGTTATTGACAGTCAGAATAAAGACGACGAATTAACAGATCCGTCCAAAGCGGAAGCGGAGCCTACAGAGCGCGTGAAGTCTTCACAGCGGGAGGATGCAGCGCATCACTCGGAAACCAAATCGCAAAGTAAAACTATGGCAGCAACACCAGAGGTACATGAAAGCTTTGGAGATAAGCTTCTCCATGTGGTTAATGCTGTCAAAGGATTCGGCGAAAGACATCCAGTATTATCTGGTGTACTAAAGGTTGCTGGAATAGCTGTATTAGCAGCCGGAGCTGACGCAATTGCAAATAGCGGCAATGGATCAGGTGGTGGTTCAAGATCATCTTCATCGGATGATTATTCGAGTCGTTCTTCTGACGATGACTATGCAGACTCTTGGGATGGTGATGATTATGATAGCTCATCATCTGATAGAGATTATCCAGATGAGCGATCTTCACCTGAAGAGCATACAGTGCCCGCACATGGACAGCATTATCACACAAAGGATGGTGTGATCTGGAAAGAAAAGGAACCATATCAGCGTGGCGGAAAACACGATGATGATTAGAGTTGAGGCGATGGGATTTCAGACTTGTTCCCTCAGAGCGAAGTCTTGAAGCGGTCGGCAAATTTGTGCGTTTGCATATTATAAGTAGGAGCAAGGTCTTTGACCTGTTTCCGAGAACGTACAAGGGCAAAAATAGGTGTGTTTCGAGACGAAAACACGCTTGATAAATTCCCGCGAACGACCGCTAAAATCTGACATCAATCTGGAGCAATCGAGCCAAGCGGAGGCGTTCAACCTCCACTTGCTCATCATCCGTATACAATTTCCTGCATCACGGCCTCGTTTACCCGATGTCGGATGCCGTTCATCTTTCGCACCCACGCCATCGGGTCATCGGCTTTCAAGGCCTCCGTCACGCCCTCGGTGTCTGCGTATTGTTCTACCAGCCGAAGAAAGAGTTCCTGCGCCTGCTCCTCGATGTCTGCAAGGTGCCCGTCCAGCACCCCGGCGGTCAGCAGGTTATAATACAGCACCCGGTGGTGCTCCTTCAGATAAACTCGCCGCCGCTGGCCGTAAATGCCGATAGGGCGTTCTTCTTCGGGCGGTAAGCAAACATCGGGTAGGCAATAGTCGCCCTGCCTTGTGTAAGTGCCGCCCAGCTGCTCAAATAGCGATTCCATATGTGATCCTCCCATTCAAAATTTCCCCGGCAGGTCTGCAATGCAAAATGCACCCGCCTTTCGGTTACAGTCTACCAAAACCGAAAGGCAGGTGCGAGTGTGCGAATTTTTAAATTGCATATTAGACTTACAATAAAGATTATTTCAGCAGAGTATTAGAATCTAATATTCATAATCTTTTTTCATAAGCATTACATATGTCTTCTATTGAATCAACATTCTGTCCGCATTCTCTACGGTAATCAATATGAAGTCTAGTGGCTCGGATAGCTCTTTTTAAGCCATCACTTCCATACTCGTTAAAAATGCTATCATAGTATTTTTTCATTGCTTTTGAGCTGATTGCGCGCTTGTATATCGTTCCGTCGAGCATACCTTGCACGGCATACAAATACATAATTGCAGAGTTTCTGTTCATTCCTGTAGATTCGGCAATATCATCAGCCAGTTCTTGAACGCTTTCTCCGGCAGAAACTTTTTTACCACATTTATAACAAATGTCTATCATCTCATCCGTCATCTTCTTATAAGATACAATAGCGTTATTCATAATTTGGTACTCGCTTTTCTCTAAATTTTTATCATCATTATTCGGAAAATATGATAAATTATTTTGAAATTGCTTCAATTCGTTAACATCATCCTCCAATTTTTTAATTCTTGATAATAGTTCTAAAATAATAGCTTCGTATTGCATAAACATTTCCTCCGGATTTCTAAAATTTATGTTTTGTTTTCTGTTTTAGATATTAACACAGACTGTAGGGTTTGTCAATAGAATTATTTATTAAATCAGCATAAAAGCAGTTAGAAATATTTCTAATATTTTTTTATGCATATAGACTTGCTTCTTTTGCTGTGAAATTGTGGTTGATTTCAAACAAACTTCTGTTTCAACCTTTCTTCCGCTTCATCTTCCTGCTGAATTCATTCAGCGTCTGGATATGCCAAAGGCTTTTACGGGTAATGGAGCGAAATGTCAGGGAGCAGAAGAAGTCAACGAGAAAGATCTTTGGGATACAGAACTTCAATCCCTTTTGAAAGGCTTTCAGTGAACCACGACTGCACCAGCTGTGGACGGTAGTCTGGGTGTAGCCGGTCAGGGTCACCACGTCCTTTACCGTAACCACATCCGGGTATTTGCGCAGCAGCCTTTCGTAGTAGCCGTGCATCTGCCGAAGCGTGTCCTTCGGAAGCTCCTTACACCGCCCTCATCGGCTACCTCTGGTACGAAGCGCCGGTGGAGGAGCAAAACTTCGCCACCCTCATTGAGATGATAAACACCATGGAGGTGCGGGAGGACGATGAGGAGTTCAAAAACCCTGTCGATCTGATATTTGAGGAGCTGGCAAAACGGGAGCCGCATCACTTCGCCGTGCGCCAATATGCCAAATACCGCTTAGCGGCGGGCAAGACAGCAAAAAGTATTCTAATTAGCTGCGGCGCGCGCCTCGCTCCCTTTGACATTCAGGAGCTGCGGGAGATCACGGCGTATGACGAGCTGGAGCTGGACACGCTGGGCGACCGGAAAACGGCGCTGTTTATCATCATTTCCGACACAGACGACACCTTCAACTTCCTTGCCAGCATGGTCTATACCCAGCTATTCAACCTCCTGTGCGACAAGGCGGACGACGTGTACGGCGGCAGGCTGCCTGTCCATGTGCGCTGCCTCATCGACGAGTGCGCCAACATCGGGCAGATTCCCAAGCTGGAAAAGCTCATGGCCACCATCCGCAGCCGCGAGATCTCCGCCTGCCTTGTTTTGCAGGCACAGAGCCAGCTCAAGGCACTCTACAAAGACAACTGCGACACCATCATCGGCAACTGCGATAGCTCCGTGTTCCTCGGCGGCAAGGAGCCGACCACATTAAAGGAGTTGTCCGCCGCACTGGGCAAGGAAACCATTGACACCTTCAACACGGGAGAATCCCGTGGGCGCGAGGTTTCCCACAGTCTGAACTATCAGAAGCTCGGCAAGGAGCTGATGAGTCAGGACGAGCTTGCCGTCATGAACGGCGGCAAGTGCATCTTGCAGCTGCGCGGCGTAAGGCCGTTCCTATCCGACAAATACGACATCACAAAACACCCCAACTACAAGTATCTTTCGGACGCGAATCCCAAGAACGCCTTTGACATTGAGAAATTCCTCTCCACAAAGCTCAAGCTGAAGCCGGAGGAGGAATTTGAGGTTTTTGACGCGGGCGCGGCCGCAGGTTCAGAATCCGCCTGATTTGGCGGATTTTTATATATAGATCAGACACCCATTCCGTAAAGGAGGACGCCGACAATGCAGCAGACACACGCGAAACGCAAAGTCGGAGGAAAGCACAACCGAAAATTTGAAAGGAGAAGCCGGAATCGACAGCCGCACACGGCGGCCAGCTCATTCCGGCTTTGCGGTTTCCATCGTAAAAACCATAAAGAAACGATTCCGGCACATAAAATATGGATTTCTTCAATAGCGCAGTCGATGTTTTGCAAACTTTGGTCATCGCCCTTGGCGCAGGTCTCGGAATCTGGGGCGTCATTAACCTGCTGGAAGGATACGGAAACGACAATCCGGGGGCTAAATCGCAGGGCATGAAACAGTTCATGGCTAATTAAAGGGAACAAAAAGAAAGGAAAAACCAATCCAGACGGTATCAGCGGCAGGCTACAAGAATAAATTGTGATTTCACAAGAT
>ERZ824600.2409-NODE-2409-length-19949-cov-6.857997_pt1 | contig 19949 bp, 18 predicted proteins | sample MGYA00519933_ERZ824600 | MGnify/ENA primary metagenome ERZ824600 (study PRJEB31778, sample SAMEA3449178) | human gut metagenome | biome: human gut; feature: human-associated habitat; material: faeces | place: United Kingdom | collected 2010/2012 ... | reverse complement strand
GACACCCCCGCACCGACACCCCCGCACCGACACCCCCGCACCGGCATGCCGACCGGCGGCGGCGACAACGTTACAGGTCCAGCGGCTTCCGGCTGCCGGCATCCGTCCGACCGACCCTCCGTCGGCCGGACTTTTTCTTTTCGGGCCGCCCGTCATCCCGGCCGCCGGATGCGCGGCAGAGGATGTTCGCGCCGCTCGAAAAACTCGTACCCGACAACCACGAGCACGATGCCCGCGAAGATGAACCCCAGGGCCGTGAGGTTCGCCGCATCGAAGCGGGCCTGTCCGCGGGCGACGGCCAGCGCCCCGGCGATGAGGGGCTGGATGTAGCGGTAGAGGGCCGTGTGGACCGACGTGAGGTGTTCGGTGCCGCGGTAGAGCAGGTACATCGGCAGCACGGTGCCGAAGACGAGGATGTAGGCCAGCTCGCCCAGCGCCGCAGGGGGCAGCCGCAGGAAGGGGACGTGGGCGATGTAGTGCCAGAAGAAGGGGGCAGTGACGGCCAGTCCGATGATGTAGTACCACCCCATGACCACCAGGGTGCCGAGCCGCTGCAGCGGCTCGCGGATGACGACCGTATTGACGGCGATCGCGACGACGGCCGCCAGGACCAGCGCGTTGCCGAAGGCTTCGCTGCCGTGCACGAGCAGCGGCCCCTGCCTGAGCAGCAGGATTGCGGCGCCGACGAGCGCACAGACGATCCCCGCCTGCCGCACGCGCAGGTAGCGGTGCGGATGGATCAGGTGGTCGGCAATGAGCGTGAAGACGGGGCCGAGCGTGGCAATGACCGAGGCGTCGATCGGCGTCGTGTACGACGAGCCCCACAGCAGCAGGTACATCCATCCATAGACCACGAGCAGCGAGACGGGCACGATCCGCACGACGTCGTGCCGCGTGATGCGCCAGGAGCGCCGCGAAAAGAGGGCGAAGGGGATGAAGAAGAGCGCCGCGGAGAGCACCTGCAACATGAAGATCTGCTGGAAATCCAGGTAGTTGCGCGTCAGCGAGACATAGAACGAGAAGTTCGCTCCGAAAAGCAGGTTCGCGAAGACCAGGTCGAGATGATAGCGTGTTTTCCTCACGAACCCCTCCGACCGCAATTTTTGCTCCAAACTCCGCGCCGCCGTCCGGCCGGAGGGGACCGGGCGGCAAAATTTCGGGCCGGGATGCTTTTTGCATCCGACTTTTCGTATCTTTGCCGCGTCAAACACAGCTCCCGAACACCATGGACAAGGGAAAACTGAAGGGTCACGCGGCCCTGTGGGTCGCCAACATCATCTGGGGCCTCAACGCCCCGATCGGCAAGAGCGTACTCTGGTCGGAGGCCAACCCCGGCGGAGTCAATCCGTTCGCCATGAGCGTCTACCGCATGGCCGGCGCCTGCCTGCTCTTCTGGGTCGCCTCGCTCTTCGTGCCCCGCGAGCGGGTCGCCCCGCGCGACATCGTGCAGCTGCTCTTCGCCTCGGTGTTCGGCATCCAGCTCAACCAGATGCTCTTCCTGTGGGGGCTGTCGCTCACCTCGCCCATCGACACCTCGATCATCGCCACGGTGGTCCCCGTGCTGACGATGGTGCTCGCCACGCTCTTCCTGCGCGAGCCGATCACGTGGCTGAAGGCCGGAGGCGTCTTCCTCGGATGCGCCGGCGCCGTAATCCTCATCCTTGCGAGCCAGCACGGCACGGGCCACACGTCGAGCATGCTGGGCGACGTGCTCTGCATCGTCAGCGCCGTGAGCTACGCCACCTATCTGACGGCCTTCCGCGACGTGATCGTCCGCTACTCGCCCGTGACGACGATGAAGTGGATGTTCCTCTTCGCGGCCATCGTCGCGCTGGTCATCTACTACGATCCCCTCACGTCGGTCGACTACGCGGCCCTCGCGCCCCGCACCTGGGCCGGCATCGCCTATGTGGTCGTCGGGTCGACGTTCCTCTCCTACCTGATGGTTCCCATCGGGCAGCGCTACCTGCGCCCGACGGTTGTCTCGATGTACAACTACGTGCAGCCCGTCGTCGCGGTGCTCTTCACCGTTGCCATCGGGCTCGACACGTTCGGCATCACCAAGGGCTTCGCGGCGCTCTGCGTCTTCGTCGGGGTCTGGCTCGTCACCAAGTCCAAGTCGCGCGCCCAGCTCGAGGCCGAGCAGCGGGCCGCGGCCGAAGCATCCGCCGCAGACGGCGGGAAAAAGGGCTGACCGGCAGCATCCGATCCCACATGCCGCATGCAGGTCGACGATATCCCTTTCCAAAACAAGGATTTTACCAAATCATAAATCGTAATTGAATAGATAGGGTTGGTTGTTGCATATACAACTATCATGAATAACAGCCTTTCAATCAACAAAACAAACTTGCACTGACAAGCAGCACAAGTTTGTTCAGATTTCAGGAATATTTGACCAAAAAGCCTTATGAACTTCTATCTGACAAGAGTTCCTCTAATTATTCCTTCTTTTATCGTCTGTTCATCCGCAGATCTGAAATTTTTGTATTTGGCAGGATAACCGGTTACAGTAACCGACTTGATTTTCTTTCCGAAGAATCCATATCTCTGAACAACAGCTTCCTGTGTCTCAATCAAGATATCGCCCTTACCGTTTTGCAGAAGAGCTTCGCGGATAGCCGTGTTAATACAATTTTTCAGTCCGCCCTTACGAACTTCATTGGTAGGATACAATGTATAAGTAATTTTTTGGTTAGACACCTCCAAATCACTAATTACGGCCGCTACAAGCGGAGCATTCACATTACGGGTCGATGCCGTTTTATACACGGAAGAGCAAGAAGTCATACCCAACGATACAACCAATAAAAACAAAGCAAGTTTCTTCATAATTGAAATTGGATTAAGTATTCAACAGTATTTATTCCCGAAATTTTCGAAACAGAATTATCCTAACAGACTCTCCTTACAAAAAAAGCAAACTTCACAATTTAGGCCAACATGTTATACAAAAATAATCAGGATTATCGAAAAAAACAACATAAAAATACCATTTTTCAATGGATAGTCTATCCGAAAGCACATATGGGCAATCCCGCACGCCAACACATACGATTCCATCTCATAAATTGACGAAATATTAGACATCCACAACAAAGACAGGTCTTATAACCACTCAAGATCATCCTATATTAATAAGTCTTTTCGCGCTTTTCATTTTGCCCCATCTTTTTTACAAAACATACATTCACAGCAGCGAAAACTCAAAATGGCGGAATTAGGTAATACTTTCAAGAGACTATAAAGCACTTACCGCAACAGATCAGGAAATTCCATCAGGCCTAAACACCCCGCAATCCAGATAAAGTAACTATCTCGATCTCAATAAACTCAAATAAACAGGAAAGAGAAACCGACAGTAATCAAGATATACTCATTACACTCATATCGAGTCTTATTCTCTCTTTTTCAGGCCGCGCTCGGCGGCCAGCCGCTCCATCAATGCATGGGCGGCCGCGTATTCGTTGGGGATTTCGCCGTCGAGGATGGCGTTCTTGATAACCTCCTTGATCTCGCCGATCTCGCGGCACGGGGGCAATCCGTAGGTCCGCATGATGATCTCGCCCGTGATCGGCGGCTGGAAGTTGCGGATGCGGTCGCGCTCCTCCAGATCCTTCATCTTGCGGCGCACCAGCTCGAAATTGGCCATATAACGCTTCACCTTGGCGTCGATGCCCGACGTGATGTCGGCCTCGCACAGCGTCATGAGCGACTCGATGTCGTCGCCCGCCTCGAAGAGCAGGCGCCGCACGGCCGAGTCGGTGACCATCTCCTCCGAGAGGATGATGGGCCGCAGGTGCAGGAAGACGAGCTTCTGCACGAACTTCATGTGCTCGTTCAGCGGCAGTTTCAGCGCGCGGAAGATGCCCGGCACCATCTTCGAGCCGAGGACCTCGTGGCCGTGGAAGGTCCAGCCGACCTTCGGGTCGTAGGCCTTTGTCAGCGGCTTGGCGATGTCGTGCAGCACGGCCGCCCAGCGCAGCCACAGGTCGTCGCTGCGCCGTGCCACGTTGTCCACGACCTTGAGCGTGTGGTAGAAGTTGTCCTTGTGGGCGTGCTGCCCGCGCCGCTCGACCCCCTTCAGGGCGTGCAGCTCGGGGAAGATCAGCGCCAGCAGGCCGGTCAGCTCGAGCAGTTCGAGCCCGATCGACGGGACGGGCGAGAGCACGATCTTGTTGAGTTCGGTGGCGATGCGCTCGCGCGAGACGATGCGGATGCGCGCGGCGTTGCGGCGGATCGCCTCGAAGGTCTCCTCCTCGATCCGGAAGCCCAGCTGCGAGGCGAAGCGCACGGCGCGCATCATGCGCAGCGGATCGTCCGAGAAGGTGATGTCGGGATCGCACGGCGTGCGGATGATGCCGTCCTCGAGGTCCTCCATGCCGCCGAAGGGGTCGACCAGCTCGCCGAAGGTCGCGGCGTTGAGCGACCACGCCATGGCGTTGATCGTGAAGTCGCGGCGCCGCTGGTCGTCCTCGAGCGTGCCGGGCTCGACCTGCGGCTTGCGCGAGTCGTGCGTGTAGGATTCGCGGCGCGCCCCGACGAACTCGACCTCGGCGCCGTCGCGCGTGCGGACCATCGCCGTGCCGAAGTTCCTGAAGACCGAGACCTTCGCGTGCAGCTCGGCGGCCAGCGCCTCGGCCAGCTCGATGCCGCTGCCGACGACCACGACGTCGATGTCGGTCGACGGGCGGCGCAGGTAGTAGTCGCGGACATAGCCCCCGACGACGAAGGCCCGCAGCCCCAGCGCGTCGGCCAGGCGCGAGAGCCGCCCGAAAAGCGGGTTCGACAGGGGCCCGTTGCTATTTGACATAGGGCCGGATCGCTTCTTTCCACACCTGGTATCCCTCGCCGAGCAGATGCAGCCCGTCGTCGGTATAGGCGGCGTTCAGGTCGCCGTTCGAGTCGACGAGCGCCGCATAGACGTCCAGATAGACGACCTGCAGCTCCTCGCAGAGCGCCGCAAGCTGGCGGTTCGTCTCGACGATCTGTGCGGCACGGGCATAGTGCTCCGCGTAGCGGTCGAACGAGCGGCCGTTCACGGGCAGGATGCTCTGCACGTAGAGCTTCGTCCAGCGCGACTCGGTGCGGAAACGGTCGATCAGCCGGCGCACGTGCTCCACGATGCGCGCAGGCGCGACACCGGCGGCCAGGTCGTTCGTGCCGATCATCAGGAAGAGCTTCTTCGGATGGCCCGCGATGAGCGTGTCGAGCCGCTCGAGCAGCCATTCCGAACGGTCGCCGCGGATGCCGCGGTTCTTGATGTGGCGGTTGTCGAAGAGCTCGGCCCACTCGCAGCCGTCCGTCAGGCCGTCGCCCAGGAAGATGATGTCGTTCGACCGCACGGGGAGCACGTCGAAAAGATCGCGGCGCTGCCGCTCGTAGCCCTCCTGTGCCAGGGCCGCACCGGAGAGCAGCAGCGCGGCGGTCAGCAAAAGCAGACGTTTCATGGATGCGAAGTCGTTATTCGAGTTTGAGTTCGCGGCGGTAGAGCCGCACCGTATTTTCCAGTCCGTAATAGAGGGCGTCGCAGATGAGCGCATGGCCGATCGAGACCTCGTCGGTCCAGGGGATGCGGCTCACGAGAAAGTGGAGATTCTCCAGCGAGAGATCGTGTCCGGCGTTGAGCCCGAGCCCCTGGCGGCGCGCCTCCTCGGCCGCGGCGACATAGGGGGCGATCGCCTCGTCGGCACCGGCCGCATACTCCCGCGCATAGGCCTCCGTGTAGAGCTCCACCCGGTCAGCGCCGCACGCCCGGGCGCCGGCAACCATCTCCGGCGAGGGGTCGACGAAGATCGAGACCCGGATGCCCTTCTCGTGGAAGCGGGCCGTCACGTCGGCAAGGAACGCGCGGTTGGCGAGCGTATCCCATCCGGCGCTCGACGTGATGGCGTCGGGAGCGTCCGGCACCAGGGTCACCTGCGTCGGCACGACCTCGCACACAAGGTCGATGAACGACGGAATGGGGTTGCCCTCGATGTTGAACTCCGTGCGGAGCACCCGTTTCAGGGCGCGCACGTCGTCATAGCGGATGTGCCGCGCATCGGGGCGCGGATGCACCGTGATGCCGTCGGCACCGAAGCGTTCGATATCCGTGGCCGCGCGGACCACGTCGGGCAGATTCCCGCCGCGGGAATTGCGCACGACGGCAATCTTATTGATGTTCACACTCAACTTTGTCATAAAAATCCCTATCTTTGTCTCCGAATGCGTCGCCGGCGGCCGGGGAGTGCCCGTCGCGGAGCGCCGGTTGCGGCGACGTGGTAAAGTTACTCACTTTTTTTGAAACTCCGCCGATGAGAATCATACTTTTTTCCCGCCCGCAGATCGCCCACACGACCGATGAAATCCGGCAACTCGTTGCCGCGCTGCAACTCTTCGGATTCGACTGGCTGGTCAACGAGGAGTTCGCCCCCGTCGTGGCCGAAAAGGCGGGCGTGGACATTCCGGCAGCCCGCACCTACGGGTACCATATCGGGCCGCAGCCGCCGGAGACGATCATGGTCTGCTACGGAGGCGACGGCACGCTGCTCGAGGGGGTGCACCGCCTGGGCGGGGAGCCCGTTCCCGTCATGGGCATCAACGCCGGGCACCTCGGGTTCCTGACGACGGCGCCCAACTCGGGGCTCGACCTGATCTTCCGCGAGATCGCCGAGCGGCGGCTCTCCACCGAGCCGCGCACGCTGCTCGAGGTCACGGGCGCCTGCTGCCCCGAGGACTCGAAGTTCTTTGCCCTGAACGAGTTCACCGTACAGCGGCACGGCGCAGGCATGCTCTCCGTGGAGACCTTCGTCGACCGGCAGATGGTCGCCACCTACCACGGCGACGGGGTGATCGTCTCGACCCCCACCGGATCGACCGCCTACTCGCTCAGCGCCGGAGGCCCCGTCGTGGCCCCGTCGTGCGCCTGCCTGGTCATCTCGCCCCTGGCGCCGCACAACCTCACCATGCGCCCGGTGGTGATCCCCGACTCGAGCGTCATCACGCTGCACGTGCACGCCCGCCGCTCGGAGGCCTTCGTCACGCTCGACAACCGCGCCTACGCCATTCCGCAGGAGGCCACATGCATCGTGCGGCGGGCCGCACGGCCGATTTTTTTGGCCGTACCGCACAATATATCATTTTACGACACGTTACGCAATAAGATGATGTGGGGCGTGGACATCCGCAGCTGACCCGCCCGGTCGGAATCGGAGTAAAGTTGTTCATCAAAATAGGTAAATTTCATTTTATTCCCTATATTTGTGCCCTAATATCGAGCCCCGAACTATGAGCGATCAGAACCGCATACCGCAACACGTGGCCATCATCATGGACGGCAACGGCCGCTGGGCCGAATTGCGCGGCAAGGAGCGTTACGAAGGACATGCCGCCGGGATCGAACCCGTGCGGGCTTCGCTGCGCGCCGCCGTGCGCAACGGTGTGAAGTACCTGACGCTCTATGCCTTTTCGACCGAAAACTGGGGGCGTCCCCAGAAGGAGGTCGACTCGCTGATGGAGCTCTTCTGCCAGAGCGTCATCAGCGAGACGCCCGAGCTCGTCCGCCAGGGCGTGCGCGTGCGCATGATCGGCGAACGGAGCCGCTTCTCGGAGAAGGTCCGCAGCTACCTGGCCCGCGCCGAGGAGCAGACCGCCGACGGCAAGGTCCTGACGCTGATCCTCGCGCTCAACTACTCCTCGCGCAGCGAGATCACGCGCGCCGTGCGGAAGATCGCCGCGCGCGCCGCAGCCGGCGGGATAGACCCCGCCGCGATCGACGAACGGACCGTTTCCGAGGCCCTCGACACGGCCGAATACCCCGATCCGGACCTGATCGTCCGCACGAGCGGCGAGTGCCGGTTGAGCAACTTCCTGCTGTGGCAGGCCTCCTACGCCGAGCTCTACTTTCCCGAGGTGCTGTGGCCCGATTTCACCGAAGCGGAGTTCGACCGCGCACTGGCCGAGTACGCCCGGCGCGACCGGCGGTTCGGACTCGTTAAGTAAATGAAGTTAGATTAGATTTCGACAGATGAATTATTTCGGTAAGGTATTCACGGCCGCGGCGCTCCTCGTATCGTGCAGCCAGAACATGTTCGCACAGCATGCGCCCGCCGCGGAGCAGCCTTCGACCGCCCCGGCGGCGGAATCCGCCCCCGACTTTCCCGAGGACGCCCCCATGATGCAGGGCAGCAGTGAACCCCGCCTCTACTACATCCGCAAGATCAACATCCACGGCGTGCAGTACCTCAATGCGGACATGCTCAAGTCCTCGGCCGGCCTGATCGAGGGCGACTCGATCTACCTGCCCAGCTCGTTCATCTCCAACGCCATTTCGCGCCTGTGGAGCCAGCGCTTCTTCTCGGACGTGAAGATCGGCGCCGACATCGAGGGCGACAGCCTCGACCTGGAGGTCTTCCTCAAGGAGCGGCCCCGGGTCAACAACTGGGCCTTCGAGGGCATTCCGCGCGGCAAGAAGACCGACCTGCTGGAGAAGCTCAAGCTGCGCCGCGGCGGCGAGCTGTCGGACTACGTCATCGACAAGAACCGCAAGCTCATCAAGGAGTACTGGTCCGAAAAGGGATTCCGCAACGCCGAGGTCGACGTGCGCATCGAGAACGACACGGTGCGCCCGCAGATGGTGAACGTCACCTTCGTGATCGACCGCAAGGACAAGGTCAAGATCGGCCAGATCAACTTCATCGGCAACACGGAGTTCACCGACAAGCGGCTGCGCCGCACCTTCAAGAAGACCCACCAGAAGAGCATCAACATCTTCAAGGGCACGAAGCTCAACGAAACGGACTACGCGGCCGACAAGGAGCTGCTCATCGACTTCTACAACTCGAAAGGCTACCGCAACGCCAACATCCTGCGCGACTCGATCTACCCGATCAACGAGAAGCGGCTGGGCATCGACATCGAGGTGTCGGAGGGCAACAAATACTACATCCGCAACGTCTCGTGGGTCGGCAACTCGGTCTACACGACCGAGGACCTGCAGCAAATGTTCGGCGTCGAGTCGGGCGACACCTACGACAAGAAGACCATCCAGAAGCGCCTCGGCATCGGCAAGGAGGCCAACCCCGAGGAGATGTCCGTCTCGTCGCTCTACCAGAACCAGGGCTACCTGACCTCGCAGATCGACCCCGCGGAGACGATCATCGGAACGGACTCGATCGACATCGAGGTCAAGATCTTCGAGGGCAAGCAGTTCACGATCAACGAGGTGGGCATCACGGGCAACCAGCGTGTCGACGACGAGGTGATCCGCCGCGAGCTCTACACGCGGCCGGGTGAGCTCTACGACCGCTCGATGCTCATGCAGACCATCCGCATGCTCGGCTCGATGGGGCACTTCAACCCCGAGGCCATTGCTCCGGACATCAAGCCCGTGTCGAGCGAACTGGTCAACGTCAACTGGGCGCTCGAGGAGCAGGCTTCCGACCAGTTCAACATCGCCGGCGGCTGGGGCTCGGGCACCTTCGTCGGATCGGTGGGCATCACGCTCAACAACCTCTCGGTCAAAAACTTCTTCAAGAAGGGCGCCTGGCGCCCCTACCCGATGGGACAGAACCAACGGCTGTCGCTCTCGGCCCAGACCAACGGTACCTACTACAAGGCCTTCGCCTTCAGTTTCACCGCCCCCTGGCTCGGCGGCAAGAAGCCCAACTCGTTCACCCTCTCGGCCCACATCTCCGAGCAGAACAACGCCTACTACGTCTGGCAGAGCGCCACGCAGTACTTCCGCACCTACGGCGTGGCGGCCGGTCTGGGCAAGCGTCTCAGCTGGCCCGATCCCTACTTCACGTTCTATGCCGAGGCCAGCTACGAGCGTTTCAAGCTCAAGAACTGGAACACGTTCGGCATGACGAACGGTGCGGCGAACCTGCTCTCGCTCAAGCTCGTCTTCGCGCGCAGCTCGGTGGACCAGCCCCTCTATCCGCGCCGCGGTTCGGAGTTCAGCGCCTCGGTGCAGGCCACGCCCCCCTACTCGCTCTGGGACGGCAAGGACTACAGGATGCTCGAACAGCTGGCCTCGAACTCGAGCACGAGCGACGCGGCCAACCAGGAGCGCTACCGCTGGGTCGAGTTCCACAAGTGGCAGTTCAAGGCCCAGTGGTACCAGACGCTGTCGAAGAACTCGAACCTCGTGCTGATGCTCAAGGCCGAGATGGGATACCTCGGCGCCTACAACAAATACAAGGTCTCGCCCTTCGAGCGCTTCGAGGTCGGCGGTGACGGCATGTCGGGCTACAACATCTACGGTATCGACATCATCTCGATGCGCGGTTACGAGGACGGCGCCCTCGACCCGACGAGCGACTACTCGCGCGGATACAACAAGTACACGGCCGAGCTGCGCTACCCGGTGATTCTCAAGCCCTCGTCGACGATCTACGTGCTGGGATTCCTCGAAGGCGGCAACGCTTTCGAGTCGTGGAAGAAGTTCTCGCCCTTCAAGATCAAGCGTTCGGCCGGCTTCGGCGTGCGGCTCTACCTGCCCGTCGTCGGCATGCTCGGAATCGACTGGGGCTACGGATTCGACGCCCCGGCCAACTCCACGTCGAAGAGCGGCAGCCAGTTCCACTTCGTACTCGGACAGCAGTTCTGATGCGCGGCTGGCAATAAAATTGGAAGAAAAGAGTTATATTTACATACGGAAGCGGCCGTTGCCGCCTCCGGAGCGAACCAAAACGAGACAAACCATGAAACGACTGATTCTGTTCGCGGCAGCCCTGCTGGCAGCCGGGACCCTCGCAGCCCAGAACTGCATCATCGTGGACAGCGAAAAGATCTTCAAGTCCATCGACGCCTACAACCAGGCCATCAGCGACCTGGACGACCTTGCCAAGCAGTATCAGGAGCAGGTGGACAACCGCTTCCAGGAGGTCGAGACCCTCTACAACAACTACATGAACCAGAAGGCATCGCTCCCGGCCACGACGCGTCAGGCGCGCGAGCAGGCCATCCTCGACAAGGAGAAGGAGGCCCAGCAGTTCCAGGAGAGCCTCTTCGGACAGGAGGGCACACTGATGAAAAAGCGCCTCGAGCTGATCCAGCCGATCCAGAAAAAGGTCTTCGATGCCATCGAGGCCTATGCCAGGCAGGTCGGCGCCGCGGCGGTGATCGACTCGTCGAACAACCCCACGCTGCTCTACGCCTCGCCCTCGGCCGAGCACACGCAGCAGGTCATCGAACTTCTGAAAAAGTAAACACTACCAATACATCAAAACATTAACTGACCAATTGTTATGAAAACAGCTATCAAACTGACCCTTGCGGTTGTACTCATGATGAGCGCCACGTCGCTTTTTGCCCAGAAATTCGGTCGCATCAATACGAGCGAAATCATCGCGTCGATGCCCGAGATGAAGCAGATGCAGGTGGACATGGAGAACTTCGGCAAGACGCTGAACGAAGGAATCGAGGCCATCAATGTCGAGTACGCGAACAAACTGCAGGAGTATCAGAAGAGCTACAACACGCTGCCCGAGGCAACGCGTGAAATGAAGGCCCAGGATCTGCAGAACCTCATTACGCGCCGCGAGCAATACCAGCAGGCCGCACAGCAGGACTACGAGAAGAAATACAACGAGCTGATGGCCCCGATCATCGAGAAGGCCAAGAACGCCATCGACAAGGTATCGCAGGCCGGCGGCTTCCTGGCCGTCTTCGACACCTCGACGGGCGCCCTCGTTTCGTTCGACGAGACGAACCTCATCGACATTGCTCCCGAGGTGAAGAAGGAGCTGGGCATCACTGACACGCCCGCCGCGGCAGCCCCCGCAGCTCCCGCCAACTGACGATAGCACAGCGTGGTCGGAGCGAACGGGCTGCAGGCCATCAGGCGATGAACCCCGCGTGAAGAGGAGAGACCCCGAAGACCGGAGCGCCGCAAGCGACACCGGGCCAAGGCAAGAGTCGACGGACCGAAGCAGGCGACAGCGGACCGAAGGGCGTGAGCAGACGATCTCCCGCACACGGAAGATTCGGAGACGAGGGTACGTGCCGACGGAGGAGAAGCAGCAAAGGACGATTCGCCCGCCACGATAAACAGGGCCGGGACCCCGCGTCCCGGCCTTTTTCATACCCCTGCCGCACGTTCGATCTTCCCGTTGCCGAAAACGCGCAACACGGGTGGCCGAAAACAGACCGATACTGTTCATTATTTCCCACAATACTAATAGAACGAACAGAAAATAGAAAAAAGTTACTATTTTTGTCCGCAAATAAAGAAAATATGAACAACACCACATCGAACGAAAAAGCGATCACGAACTTCACGCTGCCCGAACTGCTGGCCCTGGCCGGCCGCAAGGGGAACGGCCTGACGAACGAGTGCATTACGGCCGACAGCGACTTGACCTTTCAGCTGCCCTACCCCTGCCGGATCGACGCCTTCATCGTAGGCATCGGCACCGACGGAGAGACCACCGTCACGTTCAATCTCCAGGACTACCGCATCCGGCGGAACTCGATGTTCGTGTTCAGTCCGCAGAGCATTCTCCAGACCGCCCCGGGGGAGCACTTTCGGGCCCACGTTCTGATCGTCTCGCGCGAGATGATGCAGCGCATCAACATCGACACGAAACACATCATGCCCGTGCTGCTGCAGTTCGGAGCACACCCCTGCATCGAGCTGACCGAGGAGGAGAGCCGCGAGGTGCGCAACTTCTTTTCGCTCGTGGGACAGGAGCTGCGCACGCCCGAAACGGAGCTCTCGCGCGACATCGTGGGCGACCTGCTCCCCGCTTCGATCTACAAGATCGGCAGCGTGCTGCACCGCTACGTCCGCGAGCATCCCGAGACCGAACGGCCTCCGCAGACGCGCGCCGAGGAGTATTTCAAGGAGTTCATCCGGCAGCTCGGCGAACACTTCAGGCAGGAGCGCAGCGTCGGATACTATGCACAGCGGCTCTGCATCACGCCGAAGTACCTCACAACGCTTGTCAAACGCATCAGCGGACGGTCCGTATCGGAGTGGATCGACACCTTCGTCATCACCGAGGCCAAGACCCTGCTCAAGTACTCGAACCTGAGCATTCAGGAGATCGCCTACCAGCTCAACTTTCCGAACCAGTCCTTTTTCGGCAGCTACTTCAAGCGCAATACAGGCATGTCGCCCTCGCAGTACAAGGCGCAGAAGTGACCCGGCAGCAGATGCCGGTGCACACCCCCCACACCCGGACCGCACGAACGGCCCGGGATTTTTTGTTCGGGGAAAGCCGATGCACGCAATCGGAAGGCCGCCGGCACCGGGAGCGGGAGCAGAGAACGGATCCGCGGCAAGCGGCACACGAAAAAGGTCGGCGCAAGGAGGAGGCGGCACACGGCGTGCAAAAAGGGGCGGCAGCGAAGAGGTGGCAACACATGGCGTGCAAAAAAGGGGCGGCAGCGAAAAAGGGGCGGCAGCGAAAAGACGCAGCAGGACGCAAGCAGAAAGTGGTGGCAGCGAAAAGCCGACAGCAGCAGGCGCACAAAAGGGGGCGGCAGGAAAAAGCCGCAACGGCCGGCGCAGAAACCGGCGGGGGATCAGAAGGGATAGCCCACGCCGAAGTTGAGCGCCGTGTTTTTCCACTTGAAGTTGTGGATCCACCGCTCCCCCGCGGGGTTGTTGGGGTTGTGCAGCTGGATGCCCCAGTCGAGGCGCAGGACGAAGAACTTGATGTCGAAGCGCAGGCCGAAACCCGTATTAAAACCCAGCTGCTTGTAGAAGTTGTCGAAGAAGAAGACCGCATCGTCCGAATAGTCCGGACTGCGCTTGATATACCAGACGTTGCCCACGTCGAAGAAGGTCGCGCCGTGGACGATGCCCCAGATCGGGAAACGCAGCTCGAGGTTGGCCACGAGCTTCACGTCGCCCGTCTGGATCGGGAAGGCGTCGTGCGGGTCGGGCACGGAGCCCTGACCGAGGGTGCGGGGCGTCCAGCCGCGCATGCCGTTGCTGCCGCCGCAGTAGAACTGGCGGTCGAACGGCACGGCCGACGAGTTGCCGTAGGCCATGGCCACACCGCCGTAGAGGCGCCCGACGAGCGAGGTTACGTCACCGAGCATCACCTTGCGGCTGACGCTCAGGTCCGAGCGGAAATACTGCGAATAGCGAATGCCGAAGATCGTATAGTGGTCCAGCCCCTTGGGCTGCGACCAGAAGAGGTGCTCCACGGCGTCGATCAGATTGCCCGCGGTCTCGAGGTTGAAGCGGATGTTCGTGGCGTTACCGCCGAGGTTGCGGCGCTGGTTGTTGAAACCGTAGCTGAACGAGAGGCCGCCGACGAACTGCGTCTTGAAACTCTCGACAAGGTACCGGTTCTGCACCATGCCCGAGCTGCCCGAGCCGTCGACTTGAAGGAAGTTCGGGTCGAGGCGCGTCACGTCGATCAGGTTGATGTCGATCGGCCGCAGCGAGAAGGTCGAATAGCGGTTGTTGGCCCACTGATAGGTGATGCCTGCGCTCGACAGCGTGCGGTTGTAGTAGGGGCGGTCCTGGAAGTTTATCGAGAGCTCGACCTTCGTTTTCGGCTGGTTGAACCGGTGGTAGTGCGATGCGCGCCACGGCAGGAGGAAGCGCGGAAAGGTCAGCCCCGCCGTCACGCCGAACTCCGTGGCGTGCTTGCGCTTCGCATCGGGCGCCTTCATGAACTCGTATCCGACCGTGAAGGAGATGTCCAGCGCCTCGGCCCCGCGGAAGATGTTGCGGTTCTGGTATCCGACGGTCGCCTTCAGCCCGTAGAAGCTCGACGTCGTGGAGCCCTCCAGCTCGGCCTTGAAGCTCTGACGCAGCGTCGGCGTACAGAAGATGTTGCACTCGAGGTACTTCTCCTTCGTATAGCGGGTCTCGGCCGAATCGGCCGAGGGACCGACGTAGGCGACATAGTGGACCGTGTCGCCGTGCGGCCGCTCGGAAAAGGCGAGCCGCGCGCTCTTGAAGTAGCCCAGTCCCATCAGGTCGCTGTAGGTGCGGTTGACCTGGGATGCATTGTAGATGTAGTTGGGATAGAGCGGAATGGCCCGCCGCAGAATCGACGGCCGCACATTGGGACTCTTCTCGTAGATGACGTTCAGGCCGCGGTAATGGAGCGTATCGAGCCGCGACAGGAAGGTCGAATCGAGCCGGGCCGCCGTGGGGTCGTAGTCCGGGAAGACGTTGATCCGCTCGATGCGGTAGACCGCATTGTTGTCCAGTTGGGGGCGTCCGTGCTCGTCGTAGCCGGTCAGGTCCTGCCGGACAATCATGCGCAGGTCGACGCGGTTGTTCCCGCCCAGCGTATCGGCGATGTACTCGATGTTGTTGACCGTGAAGTTGTAGTAGCCCCGCTCCTTGAGGTAGGCCGTGATCCGCTCGCGCTCGGCATCGAGCACCGTGATGTCGAAGACATCGCCCGGCCGCACGAGCCGGTGAACCGTATCGGGAAGCACCAGCTGCTCGAGGAACTTGTCTCGGAACTCGTAGGTGATCGTGTCGATGCGGAAGGGTTCGCCCTGCCGCGTGCGGAAGGTGACCTTCGCCCGCCGGCGCCGCGACGTGGTGTCGATCTCGAAGCCGGCACGCGAGGAGAAGAAGCCCTTCGAGTCCATGTAGACCTTCAGGTTCTGCGCGCTTTTGAGCGTGAGGTCCATGTCGAGCAGCACGGGCTCCTGCCCGATGCGCCGCTTCCAGTTGTTCCAGCCGTTCTGCTTGTCGGGATCGGCCTGCTCGTAGAGCCACACGTAGAAGTTCGTGCCGAAGAGCCGCTTGTTCGGGGACTGCCGCACGTACTTCTCCAGCTCGGAGGCCGGGATGCGCTCGTCGCGCGGTGCGGTGCGGTCGGGTTCGATCTTCACCCGCTGCAGCAGATACTGCCCCTCGGGGAGATGCCGCGTGACGCTGCATGCCGACCCGATGAGGAGCAGCACCACGGCGACGAATATGCGGCGCACCCACCCCACGGCGTCACTCCTGGTTGAAGAAGCCCTTCTCCTTGAGCAGCGCGAAGTAGGAGGCCGAGAAGGCCAGGTTGTCGCGGCGCACGTAGCGGCGTTCGGTGAAGACCTTGGCCAGGTTGTCGAGCCCGTTCTCCTCGAGCAGCCGCTTCGTCAGCTCCGACTCCTCGCGCTCGGCCCACAGCTCGTCGATCTCGGCGGCCGTGTAGTCGGTGTACTTCTCGTAGTGGACGACGGCCTCGAGCGGCAGGCGGTCGGTCAGCGCGGGCGACTCGTCGGGATAGCCCACGACGATGGTCGTCAGGGGGATCACCCCCTTCGGGAGCTCGAGAATGTGCGAAATCTCGCCCGCCGTGTAGATCGTCGTGCCGAGGTAGCAGATGCCCAGTCCGTGCAGCTCGGCCTCGACGCAGAAGTTCTGCGCCGCCAGCAGGGCGTCGGTCGCCGCATTGAGGAACCAGCCGAAGTTGTCGTAGGCCGGATCGGCGTCGCGCTGCTCGCACCACATCGTGAAGCGGTGCACGTCGGCGCAGACGGTCACCACACAGGGAGCCTCGCGCACCATGGGCTGGTTGAAGTGGCACGGCGCGAGCTGCTCGCGCAGGGCCGCGTCGCGCGTGACGACGAGCGAATAGAGCTGCATGTTGCCGCACGTCGAGGCCCGCGTCGCGGCTTCGAGGCATTCGCGCAACACCTCGGTCGGGATGGCCGCAGCGCGGAATTTGCGTATCGAGCGATGTTTGAAAAGCACATCTTTCATGGTCTGTCGTATTTGAGGATTTGTCGTGGCGGCCGCCGGGGCGGGCTGTCGCCGTCCCGAGGCACATATTTTACGCAAAAATACGAAAACTTTTAGAAGTTTTGCTATTTTTGCCGTGACATCGAAACACTTTCGACCGTGCAGCAACCGTTTGCGAAATACGAAGGCGCAGGCAACGACTTCATCCTGATCGACAACTGCGACGGGGCCTTCCGCCCCGATGCGCGGCACGTCGCCCGGCTGTGCGACCGCCACTTCGGCATCGGGGCCGACGGGCTGATGACGCTCTCCGTGACGCCGGACGGTGTCTGCACGATGCACTACTACAATGCCGACGGATCGGAAGGCGAGATGTGCGGCAACGGCGCCCGCTGCTTCGCCCTCTTCGCCGAGCACCTCGGCATCCAGGGCCCCGTCAAGCGGTTCCGCGCCACGGACGGACCCCACACGGCCCACGTGCGCCGGACGGGCCCCCTCACGGGGGAGGTCGAAGTGGCGATGACCGACGTGGCGCAGATCACCGACGGCGACGGCTGGTGGGCGCTCAATACGGGAGTTCCCCACTACGTGGAGTTCGTCCGGGGAGTGGAAACCGTGGATGTTGCCGGCCGCGGCTGCACCATCCGCCGCGACACGGCCCGCTTCCCGCAGGGCACGAACGTCAACTTCGTCGAGGTCACGGGCCTCGGCGCGCTCCGCATGCGGACCTACGAACGGGGCGTGGAGGCCGAAACGCTCGCCTGCGGCACGGGAGCCACGGCCGCGGCCATCGTCACGCACCATGCGCTGCAACACGACAGAACCGACTACGAAATCGCCGTCCCTGGCGGCCTGCTGCATGTGCGTTTCACGCACCGCCCCGCCACGCGGCAATACACGGACATCCGCCTCGAGGGCCCGGCCCGCCGCGTCTTCGAGGGGCTGTTCGACACCGAAAATCTCTAATCAACCACCAACTTTCCTGATGAAAACACGCAAGGGTCTCCGTGATCACGACACGGACGAACTCCGCAAGGCCAAGCGCCTTGAACCGATGCGCAAGAGCGGCAAGGAGCGCCATGCGCTCTACGGCCGGCTGAACGACGACGAAGAGGAGGATCTGCACGTCCCGCCCCGCCGCGAATCGGCCTTCGACTACCTCGACGACGAGGAAGACGACAAATAAAAACCGAAACGATGATCGAAAAATTTATCATGGCGGGCCCCACGGCCCTGCATGTCTGCGACTCCGAGAAGGGCGACCGGTGTGTCGTGCTGCTGCACGGCTACCTCGAATCGCTGCTGGTCTGGGAGGAGTTCATTCCGCTTCTGTACAAGAAGGTGCGGGTCGTCACGCTCGACCTGCCGGGCCACGGCATCTCCGTGGTGCAGGGCGATACCCACACGATGGAGTTTCTGGCCGACACGGTCGCCGCGGGGGTAAGGGCCCTCGGCATCACGCGTTGCACGGTCGTCGGCCACTCGATGGGCGGCTACGTGGCCCTGGCGCTGTGCGAACGGCACCCCGAACTGCTGGACGGTCTCGTGCTGTTGAGCTCGACGCCCTATGCCGACTCGCCCGAGAAGGCCGAAAACCGCCGCCGGGAGATCGCCCTCGTGCAGGCGGGGCGCAAGGAGCTGCTTTCTCGCGTGGCCCCGGCTGCCGGATTCGCCGAGGAAAACCGCGCCCGCATGGCGGATGAAATCGAGGACCTCACCGAACAGGTATTCGTCACGGAGGACGAAGGGATCGTGGCGCTGCTCAACGGCATGATCACCCGCAAGGACCGCAGCGAGGTACTGCGCACGACGAAAGTTCCCGTGCTCTTCATCCTCGGCCGCAAGGACAACTACATTCCGGTGGAGACGGCCGAGAAGATGGTAGCCGAGCATCCCGAGGCGCGCGTCGTCTGGCTCGAAAATTCGGGTCACATGGGATTCCTTGAAGAACCCGAGGCCACGGCCGCGGCGCTGCTCGATTTCGTGGAGTCCACGACCGGTCCCCTGCCCAAGCCCGCAGAAGGCAGCACGGCCCCGGCAGACCGATAATCCAACAATACGGAAAAGCAGGCAGGAGAGGGGGCTGCACACCGGCGCGTGTGGCAGTCCTAACTTCTCCTGCCTTTGTTTTTTGCGGGTGCTTCCATTCGGAAGCGGCTCACGCCAGCGAGCCGAGCAGGAAGGCGATGAGGTTGACGAAGAAATGCAGGGCCACGGATACGGCAAAACCGTGCCGGAGCCGGACATAGCTGAACATCAGCGCACTGGGGACCTTGACGCCCTCCTTCAGGATCACACGGGCCCATTCGCCCGCCCCCATCGCGCCGAGATCATAATTGAGGATGTGCAGGAAGGCAAAGAACAGCACCAATGCCCAGAACCAGGTCTTGAAACGCAGACCCGCAATCCATTTGTATCCCCAAAACCACGCAATCGGCACCATAGCCGCACATGCCAGCAGCCTCGGCCACGTAACGTCGTATACGCGCGTGGAAAAGAGAATGGCCGACACGAAAAACATCATCACCACGGCTGATAACGCAATGTAGGCCCTCTTTCGCTTCAACGGCAGGCGAAACGCCGTCTCCTCCAGCACGGGCGGCAGCAGCAGAACGACCCACAGAGGGAGTGCCGACACGGCATCCGCGATGCCTGCTTCCGGAGCTTCGCCGAAAAGCAGAAGGTCCGCGAAATGGTAGAGGAAGGTGAGCGAGGGGTTTTGGGTGGTTGTCCGTATGATTGGCTGCAGGCCGCGGCCTTAAGAAGGCCGTTTCAGAGGGCTCCGTAACTCCTTCGGATCAGCCGCAACCTTTTGCCTTCCACCCTCGCAGCTATAAATAAGCCTCTCCTCTCAAGGAGGGGTTTGGGGTGGTTGTCGATATGATTGGCGGCTGGCCGCGGCCTTAAGAAGGCCGTTTCAAAGGGCTCCGTAACTCTCGCAGATCGGTAGCACACTCGGCCTTTGCCCCTCTCCCTTGTTTAAGGGCAACCAACAACAAAAAAGGTCAGACCATGACGATCTGACCTCCTGCAAAGCACCCCCCCCACAAAAAGCCCCTCCTATCAAGGAGGGGTTTAGGGTGGTTGTCTATACGATTGGCACGCCGCCTCTTCAAGGTCAACAGACGCAAACCGCCACAGCCGCAAAACCATACACATGACGTTACCACAACAAAAAAGGTCAGACCTTTCGATCTGACCTTGAAGAGGCGGCTACCTACTCTCCCACGGGATAACCGCAGTACCATCGGCGTGAGTGAGCTTAACTTCTCTGTTCGGAATGGGAAGAGGTGGAACCTCACTGCTATAA
>ERZ824600.2400-NODE-2400-length-20020-cov-7.028800_pt1 | contig 20020 bp, 16 predicted proteins | sample MGYA00519933_ERZ824600 | MGnify/ENA primary metagenome ERZ824600 (study PRJEB31778, sample SAMEA3449178) | human gut metagenome | biome: human gut; feature: human-associated habitat; material: faeces | place: United Kingdom | collected 2010/2012 ... | reverse complement strand
TCTGGAACATCGACCATACGCCGTGCGTGAGGTGGAACCACAGGGCGGCGAACCAGATGAGGTAGAGGACAACGTAGTACCACTGCGAGAAGGTGTAGGCGATCAGCGCGGCACCGTCCGTGGGGCTGTAACCCAGCGAGTTCACGTGGTTGCCCATGATCTCCACGAGCTGCATCTTCGCCCAGAAGTTGTAGAGGTGCAGCCCCATGCCGAGCAGAATGATGACACCCAGTACGAGCATGTTCTTCGAGGCCCAGGCCACGCCCGGCTCCTGTACGGTGACGGCGTAGCGCTGCGTGCCGCGTGCGCGGTAGTTGTTCAGCGTGAGGACGATGGCGTAGATGAAGTGGATCAGCACGCCGAGGGCCAGGACAACCGTACCGGCCAGTGCGTACCAGTTGGCGCCCAGGAATTCACAGACCGCGTTGTACGCCTCGGGCGAGATGATCGCAGTCAGGTTCATGGCCATGTGGAAGAGGATAAAGAGCACGAGGAAGCAGCCCGTCACGCTCATCACTAACTTCTTGCCAAGAGAGGAATTGGATAGGAAACAGCTCATAATGGATTAAATTTGTTTATATTTGTTAAAGATTTGTGTTCATCGATGCAAAGATAGCCATTGTTTGCGGAATAACAATAGCGAGGGCGGGAAATTTGCGCCCCGAAAGAGTGGTTTTATGGAGAAAAAGGAGCTGCGCCGGGCGATGAAACGGCGGAACCGGGAGATGGCTCCCGAAGAGCGTGCCGCAGCCGCCGGGCGGATCTTCCGCCGGGTCGGGGAGTTGCCCGCATTCGGTGCCGCGCGGTGCGTGGCGATATTCTGTTCGCTGCCCGACGAACCGCCGACCGACGGGGTGCTGGTGCAATGGAGCCGTGAGAAGCGGATCGTCTTACCGCGTGTCGCGGGCGAGGAGATGGCGTTCTTCGAGTACGATCCCGCGACGCTGGTGCCGGGGGCCTTCGGCATCGCCGAACCGGGCCCCGGGGCGGTGCCGTGCGATGCGTCGGAGATCGACCTCATCGTCGTGCCGGGCGTGGCCTTCACGGCGGCCGGAGAGCGCATGGGGCGCGGCCGCGGCTATTACGACCGTTACCTCTCGCGTGAGGGCATGCACGCCGTGAAGGTCGGTGTCTGCTTTGCCCACCAGCTGGTCGGGGAGCTGCCCGTCGAGCCGCACGACGTGCGGATGGATGCGGTCTGCGCGGGTTGAGCCGGCCTCGGGCGGACGGCGCGGCACGGTGTGTGCGGAGCGGTTGCGATGCGGCCGTGCACCGAAGGGTGCCCGCAACGAAGCCCGCTCGGCGAAATGAAAAGATATAAGGTATCGGCAGACGGATGCCGGTGAATCAGTTTTTTTGACTTATGGAGCGAAGGAAGGCAGCGCTGGTGTTGTCCGGCGGAGGAGCAAGGGGTGTGGCGCACATCGGCGCCATCGAAGAGTTGGAGAGCCGGGGGTTCGAGATCGCGGCCGTTGCGGGGACCTCGATGGGGGCGCTCGTCGGCGGCATGTACGCCGCGGGACATTTGGACTCCTTCAGGGAGTGGTTCTGCACGCTGGACCGCTACAAGGTCTTCTCGCTGATGGATTTTTCGCTCAGTGCGGAGGGCTTCGTCAAGGGCGACCGGGTCATCCATGCCATGGAGGAGCTGATTCCCGACGTGCGCATCGAGCAGATGCCGCTGCCCTATGCCGCCGTGGCGGCCGACCTGCTCACGGGCCGCGAGGTGGTGATCGACCGCGGCGGGCTCTACGACGCCATCCGGGCCTCGATCTCCATCCCGTCGGTCTTCCGTCCGGTGCGGCGCGACGGCATGGTGCTCATCGACGGCGGCACGGTCAATCCGCTGCCGCTCAACCGCGTGCGACGTACCGAGGGGGACCTGTTGGTGGGGGGTGGACGTCTGTGCGCCGTTTGCCGCCGATCCCGCACCGCGGGCCGGCGCCTCGCTCAATTACTACAAGCTCCTCACCGCCTCGTCGCAGATCATGCAGCAGCACATCGCGCAGCTCATGTGCCGCCTGACGCCGCCCGATCTGCTGATCGAGCTGCCGGCCGACAGCTACGGCATGTTTGAATTCTATCGGGCCGAGGAGTTGATCGAAGCGGGCCGGGCGGCGACACGCACGGCGCTCGAACGCCTGGCGTCGGGCCGGGCGGATCGTTGAGGCACGCTTTTTGCCGGAGCACACAAAGATTGCGACGACCCGTATGCTGAAGAATTCAAAATGATGAAGTGACGCAACTTCGCACAGATTCCCCGGGCCGTCGCAAATCGTTTTTCGGAGCGTCGGCTGTCCGGGGTGCGGAGGGCGTCAGGGCCCTGGTGCGCCTCCGGATTCCGACTTTTTCACAGGACAAAGATAGGAAAACTTTCCCGTTCGGCAACATGTAGCGGTGCAATAATCGGAAGATTGCATCCCCGGCAGGGGCTTTTCGGATGCGCCGCCGACACTGCCGTCAGCGTTGTCCGGGCCTCCTGCCGCCGGCCGCTCCCGCCGGTATGGAAACAGCAAAGCGAGCCGGAAGTCCCTTTCGAGGAACTTCCGGCTCTGCCTGTCATATCGGTTTGCCTGCCGTGTCGGCACCGGCCCCCGCGCGGTGCTACCGGATGCCGTGGCGGCCGATGGGAATGCCCAGTCCGAGCGTGAGGTGTGCGGCGCTCTTCCGGACGGGAACCCACTGCGGCGTGTGTTTCATTGTCAGCAGGTCGGTGGCCACGAAGAAGTTGATCCATCCGGGGGAGAGGTTCATCGCCAGACCCACGACGCCGCCCCGGTTGTCGATGACCGTGTAGCTGCCCGTCAGCGTGAACCACCGGGCGGGCTGGAAGTTCACCGAGCCGGTGAGGCTGTGCCGGGTCTTGAACTCCCAGAAGCGGGCCGTGTAGAGCAGTCCGATGCCGATCTTCTCACGCCAGACCTTGTATTCGATGCCGGCGTTGAGCGAGGCGTTGAGGCTCTTGGTGGCGCCCTGTGCCGCGGCCGGAGTGAACTCCAGCAGGTTCATGTCGAAGTCGGGCTGTTCGGCCGTATGGCCGTTTTCGATCTGCACGCCCGTGAACTCCATGCTTTTGACCGAGCGGCCCGTGCTGTTGTACTTCTCGTTCCAGGAGATGAATCCCAGGTCGGTGACGGCCACCGAGACCTGCAGCTCGGGCAGGATGTCGTAGGTGGCGCCCAGGTCCACGGCAAAGCCGTATCCGGCGGGCTTGTAAGGCTTGGGCGAGAGGTCGCTGAGGGTGTAGGTGCCGTTCTCGCCGTGCGGGATGTCTTCGCTTGCCGCGCCGTTGGCCGTCAGGTCGAGCGTACCCGAGGCGTCGACGCTCCAGCGGTTTTCGTCGAGCCGGATGTCCATGCGGTCGTAGTTGAGCCGGGCGCGGGCCATGCCGACGAGGAACTTGGCGCGGGCGCCGAGGTAGAGCTTGTCGTTCAGCAGCGGGAACGAATAGGAGAAGCCCGCCTCGAGGTAGGCGTCGGTCGAGACGCCGACGTTGCGCACGACGCCCTCCCGGCCGGTCTTGAGGAACTCGAAGAGCGAGCGGGGCAGGTCGACGTCGCTTGCCGTGCGGAGATTCAGGTCGAAGGACCAGAAGTTGCGGCGGTTTTTGGTGTAGGCGCCGAAGCCGAGGATGTTGACGCGGGTCTCCACGCCGAGGTAGTTTTCGGCATTCAGCCCCGCGAGGGCGTCGGCCGACGAGACGGAGCTGTCGAGCAGCGTCACGAGCTTTCCGTTGCGCGGGAAGAGCACGTCGCCGAGGGCGATGTTGCCGCTCGTGGAGACGTTGATGCCGCCCACGCCCGGGATGTTGAAGTAGCCGCGCTGCGGCGCAAGGGCCGGGTTGAGCTGGCTGCGGAGGGTCGATCCCTCCATGAAGTAGGCCGTGTTGCTCTGAGCCGACACACCGGCCGCGAACGTCAGCGACAGCAGAAGTGCAAGTGTCTTTTTCATGGTCGGAGGTGGTTTAGAGGTTGAGTTTCAGTCCGCCGCGCTTGACCAGGTGCAGCTCGATGAGCAGCTGGCAGTCGGCCGTATTGTCGAATCCGTTGCGGTAGTAGCGGTCGAGCGTCACGGGAATGACGACCTGGCAGCCGTGGATGAGCGTGCGCAGGTCTTCGCCGTAGATCGGCGTCTCGGCGATGACGTTCTCCTCGCTCTTGGCGTCGATCTGCACCGGAACCTCGATGAGCGTCGGGCGGAGCCGGGCCCGGATCTCGGCGCTCAACGGCAGCCGGTTGGCGATCGTGCCGTAGATGTGCAGCGTGTTTTTCGCGTCGGGCGTCCCTTCGGGATCGAGGTTCTCGGCGAGCATGTCCACGATGTTGTCGTCGAGGTCGATGCGGTCGATGTCATAGGTGATGTCGTCGACCTGGAGGGCCGTCAGGTAGTCGTGTGCGAGCAGCCGCACCTGCTCGTCGAGCAGCCCGCGCACCTGGGCGTTGTTCTGGTACAGCGAGCGGAAGAGCGAACGGAAGGTGTCGGCGTCGTCCAGATCGAGCTCGGGTACGGAGCCGGTGACTGACTGGCGGTACGCGGGGGTGTTCCAGATCAGCTCGACGACCTGGTCCAGCTTGGCATCGCTCACGAGCAGCTCGTCGACGAGCAGGTCGAGCAGCGTGGAGACGTAGGCCTCGTCAGAGACGAGCCGCCGGATGTCGACGTAGGCGTCGGGCAGTTCGGTGGGCAGCCAGATGTCCGTCTCGCGGAAGACGTTTTCGATGTCGATGCCGTTGTCGGTGATCTCCTGCATGCTCACGCGGATGGTCATGAGCGGACAGCGGAATTCACTCTGCGAATCGCCGATGGCGATGTTGTCCGTTTCGACATCTTTCAGATCGTACTCCTTGTCGACGCATCCTGCGGCGAGCAGCCCGACAAGGAACAGAAGCGGCAATTTTTTCATAGGCGTTCAATGATGGGTGGATGGTAATAGGACAAATATAGGAATTCGGCGGGAAAAATACAACAAACGGCCGCTCTTTTCCGCTGCTTTTTCCGCCGCCCGTTTCCGCCTCTCTTTTCCGCTGTCCGCGGTGCCGCCCGGGTGCGTGTCGCGGTTTGCGAAATAATTGTTACCTTTGTGCGACTGCAATCTCCGCATACGACCCATGGCCGAAACCCTGCAAGACCACCTGCGGGAGCAGGTCTCGCTGCTGCCCCTGTCGCCCGGCGTCTACCAGTTCCTGGACCGCTCGGGCACGATCATCTACGTGGGCAAGGCCAAGAGCCTGCGCAAGCGCGTCTCGTCGTACTTCGTGCAGTCGAAGGAGCACAGCGCGAAGGTCCGCGCACTGGTGCGGCAGATTGCCGAAATCCGCCACATCGTCGTCGGCAGCGAAACCGACGCCCTGCTGCTCGAAAATTCGCTCATCAAGACCCTCCAGCCGCGCTACAACATCCTGCTCAAGGACGACAAGACCTATCCGTGGATCGTCGTGCGGCGCGAGCGCTTCCCGCGCGTGCAGTCCACGCGGCAGGTCGTGCGCGACGGGTCGCAATACTTCGGCCCCTACGGTTCGGTGATGATGCAGCACAGTGTGCTGGAGTTCGTGCGCGAGGTGGTGCCGCTGCGCACCTGCAAGCTGGACCTCTCGCCCGCGAAGATCGCCCGCGGAAAATACACCGTCTGCCTGCAGTATCATCTGGGCAACTGCAAGGGTCCCTGCGTGGGGCTGCAGAGCGAGGAGGAGTATGCGCGGCAGGTCGAGCTGGTCGTCTCGGTGCTCAAGGGCGACCTGCGGCCCGTGCGGCAGTACCTCACGGGCGAAATGGAGCGGGCAGCCGCGGAGCTGCGCTTCGAGGCGGCGCAGCGCTACAAGCAGCGCCTCGACGCGCTGGACAACTATGCCGGCCGCTCGGTGATCGTCAGCGCGCGGATCGTCGACGTGGATGTCTTCTCGCTGCTCGAGGACGACGACGTGGCTTACTGCAACTTCACGCGCATCCGCCACGGCTCGATCGTCGGGGTTTATACCGTGCGGCTCACGGCGGGCGTCGGCGGCGATCCGCGCGACATGCTGACGCTGGCCATCCAGCACGTCGTCGAGCAGGTCGCCGACGGCAAGCTCGCCCGCGAGGTCATCGTCCCCTTCCTCCCCTCGACGACGCTGCTTTTCGACGGGGTAACCTTCACCGTGCCCAAGCGGGGCGAGAAGCTCGACCTGCTGGAATTCTCGCAGAAGAGCGCCCGCATCTACCGGGCCGAGCAGCTCAAGAACCTCGAGATCAAGAATCCCGAGCGCCATACGGAGCGGCTGATGGAGGCGCTGTGCAAGGCGCTGAACCTCGATCGGCAGCCGCGCCACATCGAGTGTTTCGACAACTCGAACCTTCTGGGCTCGAATCCCGTGGCGTCGTGCGTCGTCTTCCGCGACGGCAAGCCTTCGCGCAAGGAGTACCGCCATTTCAATATCAAGACCGTGGAGGGCCCCGACGACTATGCCTCGATGCGCGAGGTGGTCTTCCGCCGTTACAGCCGTCTGCAGGCCGAGGGGGCCGAGCTGCCCGATCTGATTATCGCCGACGGCGGCAAGGGGCAGATGGGGGCGATCCACGAGGTGCTGGAGGCTTTGGGACTCGATATTCCGATTGCGGGCCTTGCGAAGGATGACCGCCACCGCACGGCGGAGCTCTACAGCGGTTATCCGCCGCTGCTGGTCGGGCTGCGGCCCACGTCGCCGCTGCTCCACTTCCTGGCGAGCATCCAGGAGGAGGTGCACCGGTTTGCGATTACGTTCCACCGCCAGAAGCGGAGCAAGGCCTTCATCCACAGCGAACTGGAACAGATCGAAGGGGTCGGCGAGAAGACGGTCCGCACGCTGCTGCAACATTTCCGCACGGTGGAGAAGGTCCGCACGGCAAACATCGAGGAACTGTCGGCGCTGGTCGGACCTGCCAAGGCGAAGAAAATCCGCGAATTTTTTGAAAAATAGCCCCCGGGCTTTGGATTTTGCCCGAAAAGGCCTATCTTTGTCATCCCGATTCTTACGGAACGGCGCCGCATTTTGGCTCTTCCCGTCGCGCGGGCATGCCCGGATGGCAGGGAAGAGGCTTCCTGTGAAGGGGATGCTCTTTTACGGAAGGCGTTTACCTGACAGGTTTTCACGGAGAGGTTGACGGATGCGGCCGCGGATTCCGGAACGTGCAGCCCGGATGGCGGAATCGGTAGACGCGTTGGTCTCAAACACCAATGACAGCAATGTCGTGCCGGTTCGACCCCGGCTCCGGGTACGGAAAATGATTCCGGACAGCCTCTGGCTGTCCGGAATCATTGCGTATATGGCAGTTGGTGAGCGCGGCGCCAATGCCGATCCGGTTCCTGCTGCCGGCCAGATCCGGTTCCCGTTGGCGATTCCGATTCGGGTTCCGCGGACGATCTTGTTTCTGTTTCAGCTGCCGGTCACGATCCTGTTCTCGCCGCCGGTTGCGGTCCGGCTTTCGGGATCGGTTGCGGTCCGGCCTTCGGGGCCGGGACGAGCAGCCGGATGAAGTGCTCCTCGGCCGAGTCGACCCACTCTCGGAAGCCCGCGACGGGAGGATGCCTGTGGCCGAGGTAGTCGGTGAAGCGCCCCAGATCGAAGCGTCCGGCCACGATACCGGCTCCGGCCGCAGCCGCGTCGGCGGCGTTGATGCGCTGTTCGATGTGGGCGGGGATGAGCATCATGGGTTTGCCGAGGTACATCGCCTCGCAGACGGATTCAAATCCGGCGGTCGTCACGTACCCGCGGCAGCGGTGCATGCGGTCGAGGAACTCCGCGTCGTCGAGCCGGTGGAACACCAGCCCGCCCTCGGCCGGGAGTGTCTGCGGGGCACCGAACCGGTCCCAGAAGAGGTGGACGCTCCATTGCGGGTGCCCGGCGCACCATTGCCGCAGCTCGGCGGCGAATCCGTTGTTGACCATGTATCCGAGTACGAAGCCCTCGTCGGAGACGCTGCCACTCAGGGCGTCGCGCCGCAGCAGGGGCGGAACGACGCGGATGTGCCGGCGCGTGTCGTCGTCCATCGGTCGGAACGAGAGTCCGAGCAGCTGCGCGCATCCGCAGGCGGTCATCCGGGCGTGGAGCCGCAGCAGAAATCCCTCCACGCCCGTGTTGCGGGCGTAGGGGTAGGCGCGGTGCCCGAGCAGGAACTGGTGGGCGATGCCCGTCATCGGGATGCGGATGCCGTACAGCCGGACGGTCAGGCTGGAGAGCAGCTCGTAGAAGTTGACGATCTGGTCGGGATGCTGCGCGGCGATCTGCTCGCGGATGATCCGCGCGCTGCGCCGGAAGCGGGCGAGGCTTCCCGGACGGAGGTTTCCCAGCAGGGTCCGCAGCATGCTGACGCTCCGGTTGCTGCGATCGAAGGCGAAGCGCGGAGCCTCGAATTCGACGACCGGGGCGCCGATCCGCGCCCGGAAGAAGTCGGGAAGCACGCGCTGCGGACTGCGGCCCACCAGCACGCCCGTGATCTCGTGACCGTGGCGCCGCAGCATTGCCGCCAGCGACAGGGCCTGCGTGAGGTGGCCGCGCCCCTCGCCCTGCACGATGAAGAGAAACCGCATCACCCGTTCGTTTTTTCCGCCTCGTAGCGGAGAATCTCCCAGTTGCCGTCGTAGTCCTCGGCGAGGGCCGTCAGCGATTCGACCCAGTCGCCCGAGTTCAGGTAGAGGATGTCGCCGATCATGCGCTTGTCGGCCTGGTGGATGTGCCCGCAGATGACCCCCGAGCAGCCCTTCTGCGCGGCGACCTGCACCAGGTGCTGCTCGAAGTCGCTGATGTAGGAGACCGAGGCCTTGACCTTCTGCTTGATCCGCTGCGAGATCGAGTAGTAGGGCAGCCCGCGGCGGAGCCTTCGCCGGTTGTAGAGGCGGTTGAACCACATGAGCGCCGAGTAGCCCACGTCGCCCACCTTGGCGAGCCACCTCATCGACGAGGTGACGTGGTCGAAGACGTCGCCGTGCAGCACGTAGTAGCGTTTGTCGCCGCTCGTGTAGACGTACTCCTTCAGGACGCTGACGTTGGCGAACTGCAGGGGCAGGATGCGGTCCAGAAAGTCGTCGTGGTTGCCGCGCAGGTAGATGATGTGTGTGTCGTGCTGGATGTCGAGCAAGCGGCTGATGAAGTTCGTGTGGCGGCGTTTCCACTTCTCGCGGCGCCCGCGGACGAGCTCCCAGCCGTCGATGACGTCGCCGCAGAGAATCAGCGTGTCGCAGGTATGGCTTCTCAGGAAACGGTTGGCCTCCTTGGCCTTTGACCACTTCGATCCGAGGTGGATGTCGGACATGACGATGGTCTTGAAATGTCGGGTTGGTGTCATTTGACTCTGTTTGACACCGCAAAGAAATGCCCGATGCCTTTCATTGCTGCGACAGCCGTGTGACATTGCTGTGACGGATCGCGGCGGATCGCAGCAGATCGCAGCGGATTGCGGTGCCGGGGTGTGCCGGAAGCGAATCGGCTCTGTCGGTGCGCACGGGCCTTTGAACACGGGGTCTTTTCCGGAGCAGCGGCCCCTTGCGGCGGGACGCTTCCCTTCAGGGCAGCGGCCCCTTGTAGCAAGACGACCCCTCGGCGGGGGCGGTCCGGTACGAAAGTCGGGCAGCGGAGGATAACGGAACGGATAAATTTATAATTTTGCGCCGTTTGAAATACGTTATCGCATCTATGGCTGACACGCACAAAATCAATCGGGTCGAGGTCCGCAACCTCCAGATGGAAGATTACGCGCAGCTGGCGCAGTCGTTTACCCGCGTCTACGCGGACAAGGATGTCTTCTGGACCCGCGAGCAGATTCACAAGCTGGTCGAGATCTTTCCCGAGGGGCAGATCGTCACGGTCGTCGACGACCGGATCGTCGGATGCGCCCTCTCGATCATCGTCGACTACGACATGGTCAAGGGCGACCACACCTATGCGAAGGTGACCGGCAACGAGACCTTCTCGACGCACAATCCCGCCGGCAACATCCTCTACGGCATCGAGGTCTTCATCCACCCCGACTACCGCGGCCTGCGGCTGGCCCGACGCATGTACGACTACCGCAAGGAGCTGTGCGAGAAGCTCAACCTGAAGGCCATCATGTTCGGCGGGCGCATCCCGAACTACTACAAGTATGCCGACCGCATGCGTCCGAAGGAGTATATCGAGAAGGTGCGTTCGCGCGAAATCTACGATCCGGTGCTGACCTTCCAGCTCTCGAACGACTTTCACGTGCGGCGCGTGATGCCCAACTACCTGCCTAACGACGAGGAGTCGTGCCACTGCGCGACGCTGCTGCAGTGGGACAACATCTACTACCAGCCGCCCACGCAGGAGTATGTCGACAAGAAGACCACCGTGCGTGTCGGACTGGTGCAGTGGCAGATGCGCACCTACAAGACGCTCGATGACCTGTTCGAGCAGGTCGAGTTCTTCGTCGACGCCGTGTCGGACTACAAGAGCGACTTCGTGCTCTTCCCCGAATACTTCAACGCCCCGCTCATGGCGCGCTTCAACAACCTTGGCGAGGCGCAGTCGATCCGCGGCCTGGCACAGTACACGGAGGAGATCCGCGACCGCTTCGTCGAGCTGGCCATCAGCTACAACATCAACATCATTACCGGCAGCATGCCCTACATCAAGAGCGACGGCGCGCTCTACAACGTGGGCTTCCTCTGCCGCCGCGACGGTACCTACGACATGTACGAGAAGGTGCACGTCACGCCCGACGAGGTGAAGAGCTGGGGCTTGAGCGGCGGACGCCTGGTGCAGACCTTCGATACGGACTGCGCGCGCATCGGCGTGCTGATCTGTTACGACGTGGAGTTCCCCGAGCTGTCGCGCATCATGGCCGACCAGGGGATGCAGATTCTCTTCGTCCCCTTCCTGACCGACACGCAGAACGGTTATTCGCGCGTGCGGGTCTGCGCCCAGGCCCGGGCCATCGAGAACGAGTGCTTCGTGGCGATCGCCGGCAGCGTGGGCAACCTGCCGAGGGTCCACAACATGGATATCCAGTATGCGCAGTCGGGCGTCTTCACGCCGTGCGACTTCGCCTTCCCGACCGACGGCAAGCGGGCCGAAGCCACGCCCAATACGGAGATGATCCTCATCTCGGATGTCGACCTGAACCTGCTCAGCGAGCTGCACACTTACGGCAGTGTCCGCAACCTGCGCGATCGCCGGAACGACCTCTACGAGTTGCGGATCAAGAAGTAAACCGACGGCGAGCGGCGGGGACCGCCTTCCGGCGAGCGGCGGCGTGCAGAAGTCCGTCCGCCGGGGCGTCGTTTGTGTGCGTCGGGGTCGATGCGGCTCCTTCGGCGGCGACCCTTCGGCGTGCGGCGCGTGCGAGGCGCAGCAATACAAGCAGCAATACGGACAACAGCATGGTGCTCTTCGTCGGCTTCGTTTCGGACGGCTGACGGAGCGGCGTACTCTTCCTTGCGGCGGATCATAGCGTCAGGCGCAGCCGGATTTCGGTATAGACACTCCCCGCGCGGATGCAGGCCGCATACTGCTTGCCGGCCGCGGCGGCGGGGTCGAGTGTGCGCACGGTCACCTCGTCGGCGCCGGATACGAACTGCAGCCGGTCACCCCGCAGCGCCATGAACTCATGGTCGCCCGAACCCTTCAGCGGCACGGTCACGCTCCGTTCGCCCGCGAGGGCCACGTCGTAGGTCCGGTTCCACTGCGGCAGGTCGTCGGCCTCGACGCGGTGCGTCGTGAACTGCAACCGGGCGCCGACCACCGCGCCGTCGCGGTGAATCCACTCCGGAACATAGGCCTTGACATACTCCGCGGAGCTGGCCAGCGCCCAGCTTCCCGAGGGAAACTGTGCCAGCGAAATATCCTTGCAAATGAGGTAGCCGTGTCCGGGCTCCACCGCCGTGCGCGCCATCATTCGGTCGGGGGCCGGCAGGCCCATCGCTTCGGGCCCTGTTACGGGACCCGAAGCGATGAATGAGTAGCGGTTGCCGCCGACCAGCTCGTGTGCTGCGTTGAGGTAGACCGCTCCGCCGAAGAGCGTCTGGCCGTTCAGCTCGTCATAGAGATCGAGCGAGGCGACCTCCGACGATCCCGGCCCTGCTACTCCGGGTTTGCCGGGCTTTCCGGGGTCCGGTTTGGCGGGGTCTTCGGGTTTGGCCGGATCCTCGGGCTTGGCGGGGTCCTCGGGCATTCCCGGACCGTTCTCGAGCTTGATTTCGACCCGCAGGCGCTGCGATGCCGCAACCGTCCGCGAGGCGCTCCAGATATGGAAGTTCTCCTTGCCGCTGCCCTTCTGTACGACGAAGGTCAGCTGACGCGAGCCCTGTTTGAACCACTTGGCGTCGGGAAGGCGGAAGACAACCTGTCCCTTCTTGTCGGTGAGTTCGGTGCGCTGCGGCGACGTGAGGTTGTCTTTCTGGAATTTCGCATAGGAGGATTCGTCGTAGAGCTTGACGGGTACGCCGGCAGCCGGTGCGCCCTTCGCATCGACTACCGTGACCTGCACGACAGCCGCTTTCGGTGCGGGATGGGAATCCTCCTTCTGGTTGCAGGCTGCGAGGGCGAAGGTCCCTACGAACAGCAGGGTAAGAAGACTTTTCGTTTGCATGATTTCAGATCGTTTTTTTGTGTGATACGGTCCTCCCCGCGAGCCCCGGCCGGGTGTCGCTCGGAGGGGTTTTCCGGTTGCAAAGTTAGATCGGCCGGGCCGTTCCGGGGTTCTCTTTTGCGGCCCAGGATTTAACACTTGTCAAAAATGTGATCTGAAAATCAGTGTGTTGCAAATTACTCCGCGTCCGATTTCTGACAGGGGTCTGACTTTTGCTCGAGCAGTGCGATGAAAAGCTCCCGCTCGGGCGATTCGGAGTTGCGGATGCGTGTCTTGAGCCGCGACTTGCGGGCGTAGATGTTGGCGACGCTGTCGTGCATGAAGAGGCTGATGACCTGCGGTGAGAATCCGCCGAAGATGTAGCACAGCAGCCGGATGTCGGCCTGCTTCATGCCCGGGAAGTCGCGCCGCAGTTTCCGCATGGCGTTGTCGTGGACGATGTCGACGATGCGTTCGAGCTCGGGCAGCATCTCGCCGTCGGCGGCGAATCCGTCGATGAGTCGCTTCACCTGCCGCGTCATGGCGGCCTGTCCCGAGGCGGTGTTCTCGCGTTCGTAGAGGGTCTTGCCGAGCCGGTCCACGATGTCGAAGCGGGTGGCAAGAATCCCCTTCATCCGGTTTTCGGCGTGGAGCGTCTGTTCCGTCTGCCGGACCAGCTCGCGGTACTTCTCGCGTACCTCCCCGGCCAGCAGCAGCTCGCGTTCGTAGCGTTCGCGCTGGAGCCGCATCCGCTGGCGGACGAGCAGCACTCCGGCGGCGACAACGAGCAGGAGGATCACGGCGGCGGCCGCTTCGCCGATGCGGCGGCTCCGCATCCGGTAGTCGGCAAAGGCCGTCCGTTCGCGGAAATACTCCTTCTCGATCATCCCGGCGGAGGTTTGCAGCGTCGCCCGCGTCAGCGAGTCGTTCAGGAAGATGAAGCGGTGAATCATCCGGGCCGCCTCGCGGTAGCATCCAGCCTGCGTCTCGATGCGGTAGGCCGTGTAGAGCTCGATGGGCCGCTCCTCGCTGCGGGTCGTGCGCCCGATGGCCAGCGCCAGCGTGCGGCGGGCGCTGTCGGGATGCTGCCGGAGCAGCTGCACCTGCGCGAGCGTGCGGAGCCCCGTGGCGGTCGTGTCGCCGCGTACCGAGCGGTCGATGCGCTGCAGCAGCTCATCCGGAATCCGCTCCCGGTCCGATACGGTATAGAGGGTGGCGAAGCAGGCCAGACAGCGTCCGGCGAGCACCTCGTCCTGCAGTTCGTCTGCCAGGTCGAGCGCCAGCGTGCAGTCGCGGCGCGCCCGCTCGGGATCGCGCATCCGCAGGGCCGACGAGGTCATGCCGAGCAGCGCCTCGACCGTCTGCCGCGGCCGTTCCGAGCGCATGAAGAGGTTGCGCGCCTCACGGAAGCGGCGGTAGGCTCCGGCGAAGTCGAGTTCGGCGTAGTGTACTTCGCCGATCCGCAGGCAGAGCAGCCCCCGATAATAGGGCTCGTCGACCCGCAGCAGCTCCTCCTCGACCTCGAGAAAGAGCCGCAGGGCCCCCGGCTTGTCGCCCCGGCGCAGGCGGCTGCGCCCCTGGTAGTAGCGGGTCCGGCAGCGGTTGCGTACCTCGTCGGGGCGGTTGCGGTAGTAGTCCCAGGCGGCGTCGAGCAGCGAGTCGGTCTCCGCATCGCTGCCTGCACGCGCGCAGGCCTCCGCCGTGAGCAGGGCGTGCCGGGCCTTGAGGGCCCGGCTGCCGAGCCGCTCCGCCGGGAGCTGCCGCAGCAGCTGCAGCGCGCTGTCGGGCCGTTCGGCGAGAAGCGCCTCCGCCTGCGCGAGAAGCGCCGTCGTGCGGGGGTGGTCCGAGCAGCCGCAAAGCGTGGCGGCGAGGAGCAGCAGGGCTCCGCAGATGAGTCGTTTCATGGAGTGAGGGATTGGGTGTTGGTGAAATCGGGTGGTCGGCTGCCGCGGTCAGAGCTCCGTGTAGAGGTCGAACTGGTGGAGCAGCGTGGCGACGATACATAGGGCGATGATCGTGCAGAGCAGGGCCAGCAGCGCGTTCAGCACGCGCGGCGAGGGTTTACCCGGCCGGCCGCTCCGTTCGGCGACGTACTCGCGGAAGAAGACGAACAGGGCCGGCACGACGCTGCCGGCCAGCAGGTAGTCCTCCGGAATGCCGAAGTAGTAGACCTTCGACAGCCCGATCAGGGCCCAGTGGCAGAGGAACATCGCCAGCACGATGTTGACCCGCTCCGAGAAGGCGAGCATCAGCCCCACGGTGAAGACCGCCACCGAGCAGGGCATCACCGGCGAGGTCATCATCGGGAACGAGCGGCCGAGCAGCAGCGAGACCGCCGGGTAGACGAGTGGCATGAGCATGAGCGGCAGGGCGAAGTGCGGATGGTGCCCCGTGCGGGCGAGCGAGGCGTTGCGTGCGACGAGGTCGTAGATCCAGATGCCGCCCATGATGGCCCAGAAGAGCGCCAGCATGTCGTTGTGCTGCCGCTGTCCGCAGTAGATGAGGTAGTAGACGCCCGCGATCCAGAAGTTGAGCCCCGCCATGTAGAGCTTCATGGCGATGCGCACGCCGCGCGAGGGGCGTAGCCGCAGCAGGACGACGAGCAGGGCGCCGGCCAGCGTCCAGACGATCTGCACGGGCCAGGTCCCCTCGTTGTAGGCTGCTATCGTATTCCAGAAGGTCTCCATGGCGGTGTCAGCGGTCGGGGCCGGGGCGGCGGCGTCGCGTAAGCGAGAAGGCCCGGCGGTTGAAGATGAAGATCGGCAGCGTGGCCCCCGCGGCCAGCAGGGCGATGACGCTCAGCGAGACGGTGGCGTTGAGGAAGAACTGCTGCATGTACTGGAGCCCCTGTCCGGGGTCGTTGAGCGACTGCAGGAACATGATGAGCGAGAAGACCGTCTTGTAGGCGTAGATGCCCGGCACCATCGGCAGCAGCGCCGGGATGTAGAGCACCGTCATCGGGCAGCGGATGCCGCGTCCGAGCCAGAGGCTTCCCATGCCGATCGTGACGGCGGCGGCGAGCGACGCCGTGGCGATGTCCACGCCGGCGTAGTTCATCAGCGAGAAGCGCAGGGCGTGCCCCGCGGCGGCGAGCAGCGCGATGCGGGGGAAGGCCCGCATCGGCGGATCGGAGATGGCGCCGAAGCCGACGGCGGCCACGGCGGCGAAGAGTCCGTCGAGCAGGATGTCCAAAGCGATCATAGCAGGCTGTCCTTTACCATCAGCAGGGTGGCCGCCAGCCCCACGGCAATGCAGATGATGAGCAGCAGGGCGTTGATCAGGCGGCTGAACCCGATCAGGATGTGCCCCTCGACGATGTCGATGACGCCGTTGATGAGCGGTACGCCCGGCACCAGGAAGAGCGGGCTCGTGGCCAGGGCGATCTCGGCCGTGCAGTCGAAGCGCAGCGCCGCCGAGGCGCAGAGCGAGGCCGTGAAGGCCGCGCCGATGAAGATCAGGAAGTGGTTGACGCCGTGCGCCTGCATGCGCTGCTTGACGGCGTAGCCGACGAGCGTTGCGGTGAAGACGATGCCGATGGCTGTCCAGTCGCCGCCGAACAGGCGGCAGAACGAGGCGTTGGCCAGTCCCACGGTCAGCAGCACGAAGATCGGGTCGATGCGCGGCTTGTCGATCAGCTCCCCGAAGCGGCGGCGCACCTCCGCGAGGGGCAGCCCCTCGTCGAGGGCGTCCCAGCTCAGGGCGCTCAGGTCGGAGTTGCGCTCGAAGCTGACGGGCAGCGCCGGGATCCGCACCACGCGGGTGACGGCCTCGCCGCTCGCCTCGTCGCGCACGGTGAGGATCGTGCTGCGCTGGAAGCTCGAGAGCTGGACGTCGACCCCCTGCGAGGCGCCGATGCGCTGCGAGTTGCGGATCACGCGCGAGGTATGCACGCCCGATCCGAGCAGGTAGGTCGCGTACTCGGCAATGAAATCAAGCGTTTCGATCAACTCGTGTCTGGTCTTCATGACGGCACAAAAATAGGATTTTTCCGGCGAAGCGCACACGGCGTCGCCGAAAAAATCTATGTACGGCGCCGGAAGCGCTCCGTGATGTCGTGCAGCGTCCCGTCGTCCGACAGCCGGTAGAGGCGCTGGTTGGTCGTCGGGGCGGTCAGCGGCCCGAGCCGCTCGACCCACGGCCCGAGCTTCACGTAGTCGAAGGCCGCGACGTCGAGCCCTTCGGGCAGGTCGGCCCGCCCCGAGTACCACGCCGTGCGCAACGCCGCCTGCTCCTGCCGCACGAGACGCGCCAGGCGGGCGATCTCGTGCGGCGAGGCATCCCCGCCCATGAAGCAGACGCACGTTACGGACTCTCCGTAGCGGCCGAGCAGGGCGCGCAGCTCCGCGTCGTCGAGCGGCCGCCCCTCGTCGCGCTGCAGATGGGGGCTGTGGCACCCCGGGCAGCGGTTCGGGCAGCCCGTGATGTTGATCGCCAGGGTCGTCTCGTCGGGAATCTCCGCGAAGACCACGTCGAAGTTATGATAGCGCACCATCCTCCGCGGGGGTCATGTGTCCGTAGTAGCGGCGCGCGGCCTCCTGTTGGCGCGCAGCCGAGAAATTCGACACGCGCTTCATGTAGCCGATCACGCGCGTGAGGTAGTCGACGTTGGCCGAGTGGCATGCGGGACACTCCTTCAGGTAGCGCTTGTCGATGTGTCCGCACGCGTTGCAGACCGTGTTCGGGATGTTGAACGTGAAGTAGTTGCATCCTTCGGCCGCCGCCACGCGCAGCAGCTGCCGGTACTGCTCCTTCGAGAGGTGCTCCTCGAGGTTCATGTGCAGGGCCGAGCCGCCGGTCAGGTGCTCGATGTAGCGGCGCCCGTGCAGGCGGAACTTGTCGATGACGTTCAGCGACGGGTCCTCGACGACGTAGAAGTAGGAGTTGTAGCAGTCGCGCGGCACGGCGTAGCCGTCCTCGCGGTCCCACTTGGCATGCTTCACGCCGACGTTCTCCGCGGGGATCATCTCGCAGTTGAACATCACCTCGCGCGTGCGGTAGCGGCGGTTGTACTGCTCGATGAGCCCCAGCACCTCCTGCACGAAGCGGGCGTAGTCGTTGTTGTCGTCGATCTTCAGCCCGAGGAACTCGGCCGCCTCGACCAGTCCGTTGACGCCGATGGTCAGGTACTGCCGCGCGAGGTTGATGTACCCGGCGTCGAAGAGCGGCAGCATCCCCTTGCGCTGCAACTCCTTGAGGTTCTCGTTGTAGGCCAGCTGTACCTTGTGCACCAGGTCGGTGATCTCGCCCAGGAAGGTGAGGTAGTGCATGCCGTTCTTCACGGCGTACTGCACGCAGCGGTTGAGGTTGATCGTCAGCACGCTCTTCGAGCCGGTCGAGACGCCGCCGGCGCCGAGCGTGTAGCTGAAGCCGTTGTCCTGGATCTCGTTGCGCAGGCGGCAGCACGACGAGAGCGAGTCGGCGTTGTCGCTGATGTAGGTGAAGAACGAGTGCCCCTCGGCATACATCTCGGCCGTGAAGTCGCCCCACTCGCGGTCCATCACGTCGCCGTCGCGCGTGAGCAGCGCCATCGTCTCGACGGGGAAGGTCAGCACCGTACGCGTGCGCTCGCGGTTGAACCACCGCATGAAGCGCTTCTGGAGCCACGAGAGCGACTCCCAGCGGGGGCGCGAGCCGTCCGGGAAGACGAACTCCCCGAAGAGGCTCTCGAAGTAGTAGCGGTCGTAGTAGGCGACGTTCCAGAAGACGGCCTGGAAGTTGCGCGCGCCGGTGGGCTGGTTGATCGAGTAGACGATCTGCTCGAAGCAGTCGGTGATGACCTTGTCGATCGTGCGGCGTTTGGACGAGAGGTCGACGACGCGGTCGGCGTGCAGGTAGTAGTCCTCGCCGTACTCCTGTTCGACAAAGTAGTTCATGTACATGAGGAACTCGGGTGTGGCGCACGCGCCCGAGAGCATCGACGAGACGATGAAGACCATGTTGACGAAGCCGCCGCAGAACGACTTGAGGTTGGTCGGGCGCGTCGAGTTGCCGCCGATCGAGAGCGTGCCGCCGAGCAGCCACGGGTACATCGTGATCGAGGCGCAGTAGTTGGCCATCGAGGTCTCGTCGTTCTTGTAGATGAAGTGGTTGTGCAGCAGGTAGAGGTAGCGGTCCGCGAGCTCCTTGCCGTACATCTCCTTCAGGCGGTCGGTCAGCAGGCGGCGGTTCAGACGGATGAAGTTCTGCTTGGGCAGCTCGCCGATGAGCGTGGCGATGTTCTTGTTCTCGACGTTGGCGTTGGCGTCGTACTTCGAGCCCGTCGCGGGGTTCGAAGCGTCGCAGTAGTCGGTCAGGAAACGCAGTTTCTCGCGCTCCTCGCGCTCCTCGGTGTGGCGCTGGCGGTAGAGCATGTAGCTTTTGGCCACGGCGAAGTAGCGCTCGGCCATGAGGGCCACCTCCACCTGGTTCTGAATCTCCTCGACGGACATGCCGTCGGCGACGTGCACGCGGCTCAGCACGGCCGTGAGGTCGTCGTCCGTGGCGTAGCCGCCGACCGACAGAAAGGCCTTGCTGACGGCCCGTTTGATCTTCTCGACGGAGAACGCCTCGCGTTTGCCGTCGCGCTTGACGATGTAAAGTTCCGAAATGCCCATGGTCATCCCTTTTTTATGGTTGTACGTTCCGGGGCGGAGCATCCGCCCTCCGGTCCGTCGGCGGATCGGAAGGTGGCTCTTCCCGATGAAAATATGTGTTGCAAATCAAACAGTTCCGGATTGCCCCATATCCCGAGGGCAGGAGTCCGTGTATGGCAGGGCAGGTCTTCTGACTCGCTCCCGCTGCGCGCCTTCCCGTCCCGGGGGACAGTGGCATGTTGAGATTGCGCAGCCCGCATGGAGCTCACAGCTACGGGAATAGTCCCTGATTCGCACAGGCGTTCCCTTTTGATCCCGTGTCGGCAGCCGCCGGCGGGGAACCTTGCCGTGACAAAGATAGGGAGAGTTTGCGGATCGGCAAGCCGCGGCGCGTTTTTTTAATGAACAAATTGTAAACAGCGCCCCGCCGCGCGGATTGGCGGGTGCCGCGCGCGCGAATTGTGATAAATTTTCGTATCTTTGGCCGCAGCTATGGAGCGTTTTGTCCGAAAAAGATTTCCACGGCTCGGAGCCGATGCGCTGGTGGCCGTGTGGCTGGGCGTGTGGTGGGTGTGCAACCTGCTGCAGGCCGGTCTGACAGAGCTGGCCAACGACGAGGCCTACTACCATATGTTCGCCGAGCGGCTTGCGTGGGGATACTTCGACCACCCCCCGATGACGGCGCTGCTCGTGCGGCTGGGCGGTCTGGTGGCGGGCGGCGAGCTGGGCGTGCGCCTCTTCTTCACGCTGCTGCAGCCGCTCTACCTCTATGTTTTCTGGCGGCTCGTCCGCCCGGCGGAGGCCACGCGCCGCGATGCGGCGCTCTACGTCGTGCTGTCGGCCGCGACGCTCATCCTCGAGCTCTACGGCTTCATCGCCGTGCCCGACGGCCCGCTGATGATGACCGCGGCACT
>ERZ824600.2397-NODE-2397-length-20031-cov-14.032990_pt1 | contig 20031 bp, 18 predicted proteins | sample MGYA00519933_ERZ824600 | MGnify/ENA primary metagenome ERZ824600 (study PRJEB31778, sample SAMEA3449178) | human gut metagenome | biome: human gut; feature: human-associated habitat; material: faeces | place: United Kingdom | collected 2010/2012 ... | reverse complement strand
GGCGCCGCGGTGGCCGTACTTGAGCTTCATGGTCTTGGCACCGGCGGCCAGAGCGCTCAGCTGGTGGCCCAGGCAGATGCCGAAGGTGGGGATGCCCAGCGCAAAGATCTGCTTCAGGTTCTCAATGACCTCCACCGGCTCGGCGGGGTCGCCGGGGCCGTTGGACAGCATGATGCCGTCCGGGTTCAGGGCAGCCACTTCCTCAGCGGTGGCAAAGGCGGGCATCACCGTCACCTTGCAGCCGCGCTTGACCAGGCAGCGCACAATATTGCGCTTGCATCCGTAGTGCATCAGCACGATGTGGGTCTCGCCCTTCTCGTGAAAGACCTCGGGCTTCTCGCAGGTCACGCTCTTGACGGCATCCGTCACGGCATAGGCGTGGATGGTCTCCAGCAGCTTCTCCGTCTCGGCCTTGTTGGCAGGGTCAGCGGGGTCAAAGGTGGTCAGGATGGCACCGTTCATCACACCGCTCTCCCGGATGATGCGGGTCAAGTGGCGGGTGTCGATGCCCTCGATGCCGATGGTATTGTTTTTCTTCAAAAAGCTGTCCAGCGTCTCCTCACAGCGCCAGTTGGAGGGGGTGGTGCAGGCCTCGCGCACAATGTAGCCCTTGGCCCAGATGCGGTCCGACTCCATATCGTCCTTGTTCATGCCGTAGTTGCCGATGAGGGGATAGGTCTGGGTGATGATCTGGCCGTAGTAGCTGGGGTCGGTCAGGGTCTCTTCAAAGCCCACCATACCGGTGGCAAAGACGACTTCGCCCACGGTAACGCCCTCAGCGCCCACTGACTGGCCTGCAAAGACCATGCCGTTTGCCAAAAGAAGATAAGCGTTCATAGGTACTCCTTGTTTCAACACGGTTGTTGTCAAGTTACAGGGTCTGCTTGGCTTCCTGCTTCATCTTGCGGCTGCCCAGGTGCACCAGAGGCAGCTTGCCCTCCTTGCAGATGGGGCACTCCTCGGGTGCGTAGTTGGGCAGGTCCAGCTTCAGGGCGCTGGCCAGGATGGGAATGGGAGACGGAGCCTCGGGCTTGGTGCGGTCCACCACGCAGGTGATGCCCAGGCAGATGCCGCCGGCCTCTTCGATCACGCGCTTGGTCTCCAGGGAGGAGATGCCGGTGGTGACAACGTCCTCAGCAATGATGCACTTCTCACCCGGCTGGATGGCAAAGCGCTTCAGGGTCATCACATTGTCCACGCGCTCGGTGAAGATGGCGCGCTTGCCGGTCTGGCGGGCCAGCTCGTAAGCATAGACGATGCCGCCCATGGCGGGTCCCACGATGACATCCACATCCAGCTTCTTGATCTGATCGGCCACAGCCTTCATTACCTCGGCGCAGCGGTCAGGGTACTGCTGCAGGTAGGCCATCTGGCAGTATGCGCTGGAATGGCGGCCGGAGGAGAGCAGGAAATGGCCCTCCAGGAATGCGTCACAGCTCTTCAGAATTTCAAGTGCTTCACTCATTGTAGTTCTCCCTCTCTTTTTTATGAAAAAACATCTTTTGAACGGTATTGTACCACGCTTTTGCAGCAATTGCAAATTTATGCGTAATTTTCCACTTTATACGCATAAGTCGTGGTTATTCTGGTATATCAGCTCGATTATTCAGCATTTCGGGCGCAGCCGCGGATCTCCTCCAGCGTTTTCACGCCGTGGGCATCCATCCACTGTGCCATCTCGTCGGCAATGGTCTCCATGGCACGGGGGTTGGCAAAGTTTGCCGCGCCCACCTGTACCGCCGTGGCACCTGCCATGATGAATTCCAGTGCGTCGCGGCCGGTGGCAATGCCGCCCAGACCCACCACCGGGATGTTCACGGCACCCACAGCCTGCCAGACCATGCGCAGGGCAATGGGCCGCACCGCCGGGCCGGACAGACCGGCAAAGATGTTGTTGAACACCGGCTTGCGCTTTTCCAGATCGATGGCGCAGGCCTGGAAGGTGTTGGTCAGGCTGATGGCATCCGCACCGGCGGCCTCCACAGCCTTGCACATCTCGGGGATGTTCTCTGCCTGGGGGCTCAGCTTGACCATCAGGGGCTTTTTGCAGGCCGCGCGGACCATCCGCACCACCTCACCGGCAGCCTCGGCCTTCACGCCGTAGGCCATGCCGCCCACCTTGACGTTGGGGCAGGAGATGTTCAGCTCCACGATGTCCACAGCGCTCTCGCTCAGCAGAGCCGCGCCCTCAACATACTCTTCCTCACTGTGTCCACCCAGATTGGCAATGGCCACTGTGCCGTATTTCTGCTTGAGCTCCAGCATCTCGTTCAGCTCCACGTCAATGAAATGCTGAACGCCGGGGTTCTGCAGGCCGATGCTGTTGATGAGGCCGGAGGGGGTCTCCCACAGGCGCTCGCCCTTGTTGCCGTACTGGCCGTGCAGGGTCAGGCCCTTGCCGGAGATGCCGCCGATCTTGGTAAAGTCGGCCAGTTCCTCGTACTCCACACCGTAGCCCACAGTGCCGGATGCACCGATGATGGGGCTGTTCATCGCAAAGCCCAGCAGGTTCGTTTTCAGGTCAGCCATCAGAAGAACACCTCCGTTGCATCAAAGACCGGGCCGTTCTTGCACACGCTCTTGCCTTCCCCGCTCTTCGTCTCGCAGGTGCAGCCCAGGCAGGCACCGATGCCGCAGGCCATCTTCTTTTCCATGCTCACAAAGCAGGGGGTGCCTTTTTCGGCACACAGGCGGGCGGCATTGCGCATCATGACGGTGGGGCCGCACACCAGCACCACGTCGTAGTCCGCCGGGTCGTACAGCTGGGTGACAAAGCCGTGGAAGCCCACCGCGCCGGTGTCGGTGGACACCTTGACGAGGTTTGCGATCTCCCGGTACTCCTCCATGCAGTAGGGGGCATCCCGGAAGCCGAAGAACACATCCGGCTTCACGCCCGCCGCGGCCAGCTCGCGGGTGAGCTGGTACATGGGCGCGGTTCCGATGCCGCCGCCCACCACGGCGATCTTTTTGTATTTGCTCACGATCTCCGGCACATCAAAGCCGTTGCCCATGGGGCCGGTGAGCTGGAAGGTATCCTGCTGCTTGAGCTGTGCCAGCTTCTCGGTGCCCTCGCCCACCACCTGATACAAAAACTCGATGGTGCTGCTGTCCGGGTTCCAGCGGTGCACGCTGATGGGCCGGGACAGGAAGGGGGCTTCGTCTGCACCCCAGGAGCGCAGGGTGAAGAACTGGCCTGCGTGGGGGGCGTGGTCGCGGTCGGGCCAGACCACGGTCAGCAGACGGATGTCCGGGGCAATGACCTCATTGCGCAGGACGGTGGCTTCACAGCAGGCTGCACGCATGAGCAATGGCCTCCTTCATGTTCACACACTCGTTGTAAGCGGCCTCATCAAAGGCCACGCCGGGCTGCTTCTTGTAGGCCAGCAGGATGCCGCGGCTGGAGTTGACCACGCCGCCGTTGCCCTTGGTGAGGTACTGGGCGATGTCCTCGGCCTTGCCGCCCTGTGCGCCGTAGCCGGGGATGAGGAAGAAGCTGTCCTTGTACTTGGCGCGGATCTCGGTGGCCTCCTCGATGTGGGTGCCGCCGATGACCAGACCGATGGAGGAGTAGCCGTGCTCGCCCATGTAGTCCTTGCCCAGAGCGTTCAGCTTGTCGCCCACCAGGTCGTAGACGTGGCGGCCGTCGGCCAGCTTCTCGTACTCAAAGTCCTTGGCACCGCCGTTGGAGGTGCGGCAGAGCACGAACAGGCCCTTGCCCTGCTTTTCGGCGTAGGGCAGATAGGGGCTGATGGAGTCCAGACCCATGTAGGGAGCCAGCGTCACAAAGTCGGCCTCGAAGTCGCCGGTGAAGTGGCCCATGGCATACATCTCGGCGGTCTTGGCAATGTCGCCGCGCTTGATGTCGGCAATGACCGGCACACCGGCCTCGCGCACGGCCTTCAGGGTGTCGGCGTAGGCCTTCATGCCCTCCAGACCCAGCGACTCATAGTAAGCGATCTGCACCTTGTAGCAGCCCGCCACGGCCTTGGTGGCGTCGATGAGCTTCTGGTTGAAGCGCACGATGTTCTCGCCCCTGGTCAGGGTGCTGTCCACAAAATCGGCGGGCAGGTAGCTGAAATCGGTGTCCAGACCCACACACACCGGGCCCCGGGCCTCAACAGCTTCGTACAGTTTGTCCATGTTCGTCATTTGGGTGTCCTCCTGTATGTCGTATTTATAGAAAATGTATTGTAACTACCATAGCGGCAAGCGTCCTCGCTCTCTCCGTCATTGCTTATGCAATGCCACCTCTCCCTTTGGGAGAGCTGCCGAACGAAGTGAGGCTGAGAGGGCGAGCCTGCTGCCCGTGGGCATTACGCCTGGGCCTGATAGGTGATCTTACCGCCCTTGATGGTGGCGCACACCTTGCCGTAAAGCTCCACGCCGTCGAAGGGGGTGTTGCGGCTCTTGGAGTGGAGCTTGTCCTTGTCCACGGTATAGGGGGTGTCCAGGTCCACCAGCACAAAGTCGGCGTCGTAGCCCGGCTCCAGCTGGCCCTTGGCCAGGCCCAGGATCTCCGCCGGGCGGGTGCTCATCAGGTGCACCAGCACTTCCAGCGGCAGGCCTTCCTGCTTGCAGAGCTTGGTGTAGCAGACGCCGAAAGCGGTCTCGCTGCCCACCATACCGGCCATGCCCTTGAGCTTGTCCTCTTCGGAGTGGGGCGCGTGGTCGGTGGCGATGGCGTCCACGATGCCGCTGCGGATGCCGTCCACCAGTGCCTGCACATCGTCGGCGGTGCGGATGGGCGGGTTGACCCGGTAATCGCAGGTATCATTGGTGAACCACAGGTGGTGCGGAGTCACCTCGCAGGTGACCGGTGCGCCCCGGAGCTTTGCCATCTGGATGGCATCCAGTGCGCCGCGGGTGGACACATGGCACATGTGCAGGCGGGTCTGGTAATACTCGCTCAGCCAGCAGTTGCGCACCGTCTCGATGTCCTCGGCCAGGCGGTAGTCCCAGGGGCTGATCTCCATGTCCTCGGCGTGGCTCATCACGGTGATGTCCTTCTGGGTGCAGATGGCAAAAGCCTTGGCCATGGTGGCGTTGTCCTGCACGCCGTGGCCGTCCTCGGTGATGAACTTCACACTGGCGGGCAGGGTCTTGAGGTGGTCGATGCTCACGCCGTCAAAGTTTTCGGTAATGGAAACGGTCTGGTTCACGTCACACAGACCCACCTCGGCAGCCTTCTGCTCCACCTGCATGGCCTGCGCGGCCGAGGAACAGACGGGCTTGGTGTTGGGCATCAGGTTCACGAAGGTGTAGCCGCCGGCGGCTGCGGCACGGCTGCCGGTCTCCACGTCCTCCTTGTACTCAAAGCCCGGGGTGCGCCAGTGGCAGTGCAGGTCCACAAAGGCGGGCAGCACGGTCAGCCCCCCGGCATCCACTACCGTCTCGTTGTCCCCGGCCAGAGCCTCCAGCTCCTGGCCCACGGCGGCGATCCTGCCGTCCTTCACAAAGATCTCCAGAGGTCGTCCTTCGGTGTTCACAGCGTTTACAAGCAGCATGGCGGTGTCCTCCTGTTTCGGGTGGTTTCTGTGGGCTTGAGCCCCACAAAGGGGCAAAAAAAAACTTTTCCCCGCAAAGGGAAAAGCTCACTTCACAAAAAAAGGAAACAACGAACCCACGGCAAAACCGGACGCGGACAGCTTTTTCAGTTTCCGGCGCATCACGTTGCACTCCATGGCATTGTCTCCTTTTTGGCATTTGCAATTTCTTCTTAATATTTTAGCATAGAAACGCGAAATGTGTCAATGCCTGCGGCCGGGTTTGTTTGTAAAAAGGTTTGGCGCTTCTCTCTGCATTTTTTAGCTACTCTACCCAAAAGACGGTTTTTGTGCCCGGCAGGCGGGTTAGCGGCAACAATTCCTAGCATATCACTGTACATTCCAGCCCGGCTGTGCTATTATAATAGGAGCGATGTGAACGCAGGAAAGAGAGGACTCCTCATGGGTTTGTTGGAAGATGCACGGAACATCCAGCGCAAGGACCCCGCCGCACGCAGCGTGCTGGAGGTCATTCTGCTGTACCCCGGTTTTCATATTCTGGTCTATCACCGCATTGCGCACTGGCTGTACCAGCACAAGCGGTTCTTTCTGGCCCGGTGGGTCAGCCAGCACGGACGCCGCCGCACCGGCATCGAGATCCACCCCGGTGCTACCATCGGCAGGTGCCTGTTCATCGACCACGGCATGGGCATCGTGTTCGGCGAGACCTGCGAGATCGGCGACAACTGCACCATCTACCACGGCGTGACCCTGGGCGGCACCGGCAAGGACACCGGCAAGCGCCACCCCACCCTGGGCAACAACGTGCTCATCGGCGCGGGCACCAAGGTGCTGGGCCCGGTGTACATCGGCGACAACGCCCGCATCGGCGCGGGCAGCGTGGTGCTGTGCAACCTGCCCGCCAACTGCACGGCCGTGGGCGTGCCCGCCGAGGTGGTGCGCATCAACAACAAGGCCGTGAACCCCGCCGACGACCTGGACCAGCAGGATCTGCCGGATGTGGTGGCCCAGCGCATCCGCGATCTGGACCGCCGCATCGGTGCGCTGGAAAACGCCGCGCAGGGCGACACGCCCCCCACGGCCAGCCAGATCGCCGCACGGCAGAAACCGTAAGGTTCCCTGCACATTTTATCCAGACAGGATCCGCGAATCAAAAACAAAGGCAGCCCCTCCGCACGGGAAGGGCTGCCTTTGTTCATTCTGCCGTCTGCACCGGCACCGTGGACACGGTGATCTGTTCGTAGTCTGCGCTGTGGGCCAGATAGGTGTTCAGGTCGGAGGTATTGGTGGTGATCATGCCGTCCAGCCGGGTGTAGGCCGACAGGCCGAAGGCCAGCACATCCATACCGTTGGCCGCGCCCTGCCAGAATTTGTCCTCACAGCCGGGCTTTGCCCAACGCCGGGGCAGGTACTGCACAAAGCCCGCCTCGGTAAGCAGCTGGGCTGCCTCGTCCAGCTGGGCCTGGGCTGCCGCGTCGTCCAGCATATCCGCTCCGGCGCAGCGCTGCAGCAGCACATGACACACCGGCCGGCGCGTCACCTCCAGCACCGAGTGGCGGAAGCCCCAACGGGACACCGTCTTTTTGCCGTACAGCAGCACAAAGCCCATGCTGTCGCGGCGGTCGGCCCGCAGGAAACCGTGGGTGATGTAGGGCATCTGTTCGGAATAGTTGAGGGTGTCCAGCGTGCAGAAATCCAGCGGCTCCAGCGAGTACAACTCCAGATCGTAGCGGGTGAAGTGGGAGCGGTTGTAGAAGGGCATGTTGGCGCCGTTGATGTCCGCCGGGCAGGTGCGCATGGTCACCGGGGCGTCCTCTGCCACATGATAGCAGCTGCGGATGAGCCGCAGCAGGTGGTCCAGATCACTGCCATTGATGATGGAGGCAGAACCGCCGCCCAGACGGATGGCCTGCACCTCGCAGTCGGCCAGGTCGGCGGCGTTGGCCTTGAGCTCCAGCGCCATGGCCAGCACATACCGGTGCAGCAGTTCGGTGTTGTGGCCCTCGATGAGGGTGCGCCCGCAGAAGGAAGGCTTGCGGGTGATAAAGGGAAAATTGAGCTTCATCACGACCGGATGCAGCGTTGTCGTCTCCATGTTTGTTTCAAACCTCCGCATAACAGCAATGCCGCGCCGGGGCAGGCAGATGCCCGGCCCCGGCGCGGCACCGAGAAGAAAAAAGAGAACCGATTGTGTGGAACGCACACGGTGCCGTCAGAGCAAAACCTGTTCTGGTCTTATTCTACCGGGCGCGTGCGGTTTTGGCAAGTAAAAGATCAGGCCTTTGCCTGTGCGATGCAGTCGGCCACAGCCTCCTGCACAGCCTTGACCGAGAAGCTCAGGGTGGAAGAGGTGATGGCATCCACGCTGGTGTCGCCCTGGCTGTCCACCACGGCAGCGGCCATGCTGCTGCGCAGGTCGTCCTTCATCAGGTCATCGTTGCCGGAGGAGGTGATCTTGCAGTCGGTGATGGCGTCCTCGCTGAAGGTCATGGTGACGGTCACGGTGCTGTAGCCGGAGTTCTTGGAAGCGGTGTAGGTGCCGGCATAGTACTGGCCGTTGGTGGTGCGCTCCTCAGAGCCGTTCTCACCGCCGCCAATGCCGTTGTCCAGATCGTTCTTGACGTACTCGGCAGCCAGGTAACCGGTCACGAAAGCACTGCCGCAGCTGTTGCCGGCGGTGGGGGTATGGTACTGGATGCCGTAGCGCTGGCCGCAGCAGTTGCCGACAGCGTACAGGCCGGGGATGGGAGCCTTGGCACCGGTCAGGACGCGGTACTCACCATCGGTGCAGACTGCAGCGTGCTGGCACAGGCCGCCGGAGGGGTTGCCGCCGGTGACGGAGGAAGCTGCGAAGAACGGAGGATCCTGGATCTTGAAGTGCATCATGGATGCGTCTGCGCCCCAGTCGGAGTCGTAACCGGCATCGCACATCTCGTTCCAGTGCTTGACCTCGTCCAGGAAGCCCTGCTTTGCGTCGCCCTCATAGCCCATGATGTCGGCCAGCTCTTCCAGCGTGTCGGCAGCATACAGGGTGGTGGGGTCGTTGCCGTAGCGGGCAAAGGCCTGCACGGAGAAGCCGTCGGGGCCGGTCTTGTAGTTGGCCATATCCTTGCGGACCTTCTCCAGCATGTAGTCGTTGCTGCGGTCCATGGCCTGATGGTCGTATGCCTGATACTCGCAGTAAGCATCCCAGTTGGAGTCGGTGACGCAGACCATCTTCTGGCCTTCCGGCATCATATCCAGGTAGCCCACGGAGCCGTGGCGGGTGATGGTCTCGTTGAAGAAACGCTTGCCGTCATTGCCGAAGATGGGCCAGATGCCGCCGAAGGGGAAGGACGGGCGGCTGTTGATGCCGGCTGCCTGACCTGCACGGGGGCCGGCCTCCATGGTAGCGCCTGCCCACAGCATCATGCGGATGCCGGAACCGTCACGGCCCATGGAAGAAACGTTGTTCACGTCGGTGCGATCCTTGCCGTAGGACCATGCCAGGTTGCGCAGGGTGTCGCACAGGTCCAAACGCATGTCCGGGTTGCCGCCGAAGTCGCCGGCTGCCACGATGACAGCATCGGCATTGACCTGGAAGTACTTGCCGTCGATATCGGTGAAGATGGCACCGGTAACCTTGCCGTTCTCGTGCACCAGGGTCAGACCCTGTGCGCCGTAGATGTACTCGCAGCCCTTTTCCACGGCCTTCTGCTGCAGCAGACGGACGGTGTACGGCCACATGTTGTTGTTGGTGTTGGTGTCCGTACCGGTATCACGCCACTGGGTCATGCCAACATAGTAGTAGCTGTGGCTGCAGGGGTTCTGGAAGTGCTTGTTGCCCTTGTAGTTCACAGCGTGTGCGTACTTGGCAACATAGTCGGGGTCCAGCTCAGCCAGCATCCAGTCCAGTGCCTCACCGGAGCGGGTGGCGTAGTCCTTGACGATCTTCTGGTTGGCGTGGCCCAGAGCCTTGACCATGTACTCGGTGAAGATGTCCATGGGGTCGTACTTCTCGGCACCCTTGTCCAGGAAGAACTTGGAGTTGTAGGTGGTCAGGTCGCAGGCATAGTTGTCGTACTCTTCCCAGGTCTGCACTTCGCAGCAGATGGTGTTCAGGCCCTCTTCTGCGCAGCGCAGGGCGGCGGCAGTACCGGCCTGACCGGCACCGATGACCAGAACTTCGCAGTCCTTGGTGTACTCGACCTTGTCGGCCAGCTGGGGCTCATCGCCCAGCCAGGCGGGCTTGTTGTTCATGAACTGCTCTTCCGGGATGTTCAGGGAATCGACCATACCGACCATCATGGAGCCCATGATGTCGCCGTTGCCCTTCTGCTCGATGTACTCTTCCGGGGTCTCGGGAGCCTTGGCGTCCGGGTTGGAGCGGCGGTTTGCCTGCGAGTAGCTGGTGGCAAAGATGTCGTCCCAGGTGATGGAGGAAGCAGCGGCTGCGGGCTGCTCGGAAGCAGCGGCAGAGCTTGCCACGGAGGAAGCGGCGGCGCTGCTGGCTGCGTTGTTGGAGCAGCCGGACAGTGCGCCTGCAGCGGCAGCGCCCAGAGCGCTGAGAGCCGATGCACGGATGAAGTTTCTGCGCGAGATCTTGTTCATAGTGCGGGAATCCTTTCCATTCTTCTTTTTCTTCCAAAAGCGCCCTGCTTCGTGCAGTTTGACGCTTTTTTGACAATGCTATTATAGTGAAATTTTTGCCAAAAGAGAAATTCAATTTTCCGGTTTGCAGTTATGGACTTCTTCTATAAGTTCATTGACCTTCCATTGCAGTTTTGTTACAATGGGGAAAACACCGGAAAGGAGGCGCCCCGCGTGACTGATCGGCAGATCCGCTGTTTTCTGGCTCTTTATGAAACACTGAATTTTTCGGCTGCCGCGCGGCAGCTGTTTCTCACCCAGCCCACCCTGAGTTACCAGATCCGCACACTGGAAGAAGAACTGGGCACCCCGTTGTTCACCCGTACCACCTGCCGGGTGGAGCCCACCGAAGCCGGGCAGCTGTTTGCCGCCTTTGCCCAGAACGTCCGGCAGAGCTATCAGGCGTTCCAGCATGCACTGGCCGCCGGGCCCGCCCGGCGCGAAAAACTGGTACTGCAGGTGCCGCTGACCATGGCGTCGCGGGATCTTGTGTACCACGACCTGCTGCTGGCGCTGAGCCAAGAGCTGCCGGACTGTGACCTTGAGGTGCGCACCGATACCTCCTGTACCTCCCCGGAAGAGGTTCTGCAGAGCGGCGTGGACGCCCTGGTACAGATGCTGCTGGAGCCGGTGAGCGATGCCATCGACTGCCTGCCCCTGTTCGACACCAAATGCCATCTGCTGGCAAGCCCCGGCAGCCCGCTGAGTGCCTGCGGCACCCTGGCCCCCGACCAGCTGGCCGGGCAGACCATCTGCTTTGAGAGCTGCGATGCAGTGTTCGTGTCCATGGTACGGCGCTGCATGGAGGACATTCCCCTGCGGTGGCTCATGGTGCCCGACTTTGAAAAGGAATACGTCCGGATGCTGGCCGGAAAATGCCTGTTCCTGAGCCCGGTGCGGAGCCACGGCTACCCGCCCGAGTGGTTTCACCCGCTGATTTTCCCCTTCCCGCCGGCACCCACCTGCCTGTTCACCCGCAAGGACGACACCCGCCCCTGCCTGCAGGTGCTGCGGCAGCTGACCCTGGCCGAACACCGGCGTGCCGTGGCAGACGGCCGCCTGTGAAGCCCCGGCACATCACATTTATGCTGTTCCAGGACTGCACCGACTGGTGCAAGGCCCACGGCAAGACCATCGGCCAGCTGGAAAAGGCCGGCTGGACAAATACATATTCAACGGCGAGTGGGTGTAAATCTCATTTTCCCTGAAAAAACAGCAAAGAGCCGCCCCGGACGGGGCGGCTCTTTCTGTCTGCCGGAAACAAAAAACCGGAACCACACTGCGCTTTGCAATGCGTTCCCGGCCTGAAAACTCACTGACCCTGCTCATCCACGACCTTCAGGCCCTGGGTCTGCTCGATCTCTGTCAGCATATCCACACGCACCTGATGGCGGCCGCCCTCATACTTGGCGTTCAGCCACTCGTCCACGATCATCTTGGCGGTCTCCACGCCGATGACCCGTGCGCCGAAAGCGATGATGTTGGAGTTGTTGTGCTGCTTGCTCATGCGGGCGGAATAGGGCTCGCTGCACACGCAGGCACGCACGCCCTTGACCTTGTTGGCGGCCAGGCTGATGCCCACGCCGGTGCCGCAAATCAGCACACCGCCGTCCACTTCGCCGTTGGCCACCATCTTGCCCACCTTGTAACCGCTGATGGGGTAGTTGAAGCTCTCAGTGCTGTTGGTACCGACGTCGATGACCTCGATGCCCTTGTCCTCCAGATACTTCTTGATTTCCTTCTTCATTTCGACCGCGCTGTGGTCGTTGCCGATTGCCAGTTTCATACAGATACGCTCCTTATCTTATAGACATTCTATGTTTTCCTGCCGTGTAGGCCATCATTTCCTATTGTAAAAATAGCACAGGCATAAAGCCTTGTCAATAGGAGGCAGGAGCTGGTGCGCCCCCGGCCGCCGAGAACGCCAAAAGGAGCTGTTTCAAAATAAGAATGCGATAGCAACTTGCATAAAAAACAGTGCAAAAGCAGAAGCCCGGAACCCTTTTTGAGCCTTTTGGCCCTGAAGAGGTTCCGGGTTTTGTGCATATTTTTTCAGAGAGCTATTTTGCAACAGCCCCTTTTACATCAGAATCAGGCAAACAATGCCACGATCACCTGCATGGCCACGCCCACAAAGGCACCGGCGGCCCAGGTGAGGCCGGTGATGAACAGGTTCTGCTTCCAGGAAGGGTTGGTGCGCCACAGCACGGCCAGGCCCACACCGGCACCGGTGCACAGACCGGCCACCAGGCTGGAGAAGCGCAGGGCACCCTCCACATACAGCTGGGTGAGCAACACGCTGGCGGCGCAGTTGGGGATCAGGCCCACCAGGGCCGCCACCACCGGCTGGAAGAAGCCCATATGACCCAGCAGGTCGGCAAACACGTCCTCACCCACGCCTTCCACGATGAGGCCGAACACCAGACTGAATGCAAAGATGAACACGAAGATCTCCAGCGTGTGGCGCAGAGCCGCCTGCCAGATGGGGCGCTCGTTGCCCTCTTCATCGTTGTGCTCCTCGTGGCAGTCCACCTCGTCGGCATGGCCGGTGTAGCCGCCTCGCAGCCCCTTGGGCAGGATGCCGCGCAGCACAAAGTCCAGCACGAAACCAACGATGACAGCGTACACCACCTTGATGACCATCAGCACGACCAGCTTGTCCCAGTAAGCCGGCATGGACACCAGCAGCGGGATGGCTTCATCGCTGGTGGCCAGATACACGGCCATCAGGGTGCCCAGCGTAATGACGCGGGACGCATAGAAGTTGGACGCAATGGCCGAGAAGCCGCACTGCGGCACACAGCCCAGCAGGGCACCGGGCACTGCGCCCCAGCGCCCGCCGCCGGCCAGCAGCGCTTCGATGCGCTCGCCGTGGCGGTGCTCGATGTATTCGATCAGCAGATAGGCCAGAAACAGAAAGGGCAGCATCTTGGCGGTGTCCACCAGAGATTCGCCCAGAACATCCAGAAACAGTTCCATAAATATCGCTCCCAAAAACCACAGCGGGTTTCTTCATTTTAGTAAATTGCAATCAGTTTGCATTTTCGTGCAGGGATGATTATACACGATATCCTGCCCGATTGCAAGCCCAATTTGCAAAAAGATTGCGTTTTTAGAAAAATTGCTCCGGAACGTCTGTTTTCTGTTTCTGTGCAGCTGCAAAAAAACGCCGCCCGGCTGCCGGAATGCCCGGCCGCAGAGCGGCATCTGTGTTTTTGATCAGAGAAATTACAGCATCTTCACGGCCAAGGCCTCAGTGGTGCGCTCCTGGGCCTCGGTGGTGCGCTGCTTGTCATCCAGCAAAAACCGCAGCACCAGCACCTCTGCCACATACAGCACCGCCACCTTGATGGGGATGCTGCCGGAATCCAGGGGGCTTTCCTGCGCGCCGCACAGCAGCACGATATCTGCCAGCTTGGCACCGGGAGAATCCTCGTAATGGGTGATGAGGATCACCTTAGCCCCGGTCTCCTTTACCACACGCAGGGTCTCCATCATATCCCGGGTGGCACCGGAGTAGGAAACGAACAAGACCACGTCCTGGGGGGTCATAAGGCTGGCCGCCATGATCTGCATGTGGCTGTCCCCGGTGGCACGGAACTTATTGGTGACACAGGCAAACCGGGCGCAGATCTCGTCTGCCACCACCATGCTGCCGCCCTGGCCCATGCAGTACACCTGCTTTGCCTGCCGCAGCAGTGCCACTGCCTGGTCCACTGCCTCCGGCGACAGGGCGTTCTGGGTGCCGTTGATGGCGGTCATAAAAAGAGCCGATGCGTGCTCGCAGAGGGTGGTGGTGTCGGCATCCGGGCTGGGTGCCTGCTGATTTACCAGTACCCCGGTGGCGTTGGCCTGTGCCAATGCAATGCGCATTTCATGGTAGCCTTCAAACCCCAGCGCCCGGCAGAACCGGAACACTGTAGCCTCTGCCACCTTGCATTCCCTTGCCAGGGATGAGATGGACAGATACTGTGCCTCTGCTGCGTGCTGCACCAGATAGTCGGCCACCATGTGACCCGATTTTGTCAGGTCATTCTGGTGCTGCTGCAGCAGCTCCCAAAAATTTGTAGACATTCTCCTTCTCCTAACCCGGCCCCCGGGCAAAGCCGGTGCCGCTGCTGTTCTTTTACCTTCCTATTAAAAGTATAAGAAAAAAACGCAGGCTCCGCAAGGGGCGCATTGCCCACATTTTTGGTCCGGTTTCTGTGCAGACGGCACAGAAAGTGAGGAAAAACGGCCCATTTTCTGAAAATCTCTTTCTTTTTCAGATTTTCAGGCCGAAAAGTCTTTTCATTCATTTTTCCGATTTTGTACCGTTTTGTAACTTTTTAACGAGCAGTTTTCACTTTTCTTTTGTGTTTTTTCTGATATCCCACAATCTTGTACAACCTGCACAGTTCCAAAATGAAAAATTTATGAAAAGGAAGTATGGACAGAGTGAAAATATTTTTCTATAATGGAATCATCAAAGGCAGCCGCCCGCACAAGCCGCTGCCACAACGTGAATTGATGAGAGCAAGGAGAAACTATCATGAAAAACTGCATTTCCCGCCGTTCGTTCCTGAAGGCTGCCGGTATGCTGGGCGCTGCCGGTGCACTGGCCGCTTGCGGCGGTTCTTCTTCCAGCACTGCTCCCGCCTCCAGCGCAGCCAGCTCTGCTGCCAGCGCAGCTGCTACCGGTGCCAGCATCAAGCTGTGGACCTACCCCATCGGCGGCTGGGGCAACGACGACACCGTCCAGAACCTGATCTCCAGCTTCAACGCCAAGTACCCCGACATCAAGGTCACTGTGGAGTACCTGGATTACACCAACGGCGACGATCAGGTGAACACCGCCATCGAGGGCGGCAGCGCACCGGACCTGGTCATGGAAGGCCCCGAGCGTCTGGTTGCCAACTGGGGTGCCAAGGGCGTGATGGCTCCCCTGAACGACCTGTGGACCGACGATGCCAAGAAGGACATCTACGAGTCTGTGGAGTCTGCCTGCCGCAACGACAAGGGCGACTACTACGAGTACCCCCTGTGCATGACCGCACACTGCATGGCCGTCAACATGACCAAGGTCAAGGAAGTGGGCGCTGACAAGTATCTCGACACTGATAAGCACACCTGGAGCACCGAAGGCTTCCTGAACACCGTTGACGCTCTCTACAAGGGCGGCTACGAGAACGTGGCAGCCATCTACTGCGGCGGTCAGGGCGGCGACCAGGGTACCCGTGCTATTATCAATAATATGTACGGCGGCACCTTCACCGACGACGCTCACACCAAGTACACTGCAGACTCTGCCGAGAACATCAAGGCCATCCAGACCCTGTACGACACCGACGGCATCAACTTCGACGCTTCCATCGCCGGCGGTGACGAGATCACGCTGTTCCGCAACGGCACGTTGCAGATGGCTTTCTGCTGGAACATCGCTCAGCAGCTGAACGCCGACAACAACGACGCCGGCCTGACCAACGACGGCGACGAGATCATGCCCATGGCATTCCCGACTGCAAGCGGCGACCCGAAGCTCTGCGGCGGCATCTGGGGCTTTGGCGTCTTCGATAATGGCGATGAGGCCAAGGTCAAGGCAGCCAAGACCTTCATTGAGTTCATCGCTGCTGACCCTGACCAGGTGAAGGACAGCGTTCTGGCTTCCACCTACTTCCCGGTCCGCGCCAGCGTGGGCGACATCTACGCCGACAATGCCATCATGAGCGAGTACACCAAGTTCATGGCCTATCTGGGCGACTACTACCAGATCACTCCGGGCTGGGCAACTGCCCGCACCGAGTGGTGGAACATGCTCCAGCGTGTAGGCACTGGCGAAGACGTTGCCACTTCCGTTGCAACCTTTGTCCAGAACGCCAACGCAGCCGCAGCCGCCGAAGCCTGAGCTTTTCCGCCTGAGGGCAAATAAGTAATGACTGCCCCTCCCTCGAACATCCCGGCGAGGGAGGGGCATTTTGTGTAAGACAAGCACCCAATCAGAACGAAAGGTCTGGTGATTTCTTTGGCTGCAAAGACTGCAAGCATCAAAGAGCCGAAGCGCAGCAGCGCACTGGTTCGGCAGGAGACCATCGCTTCCTACCTGTTCCTTCTGCCCAGCCTCATCTTTTTTCTCGGCTTCGTCATTTACCCCATGATACTCTGCGTGGTCACGAGCTTTTTTGACTCGACCATGAACCGTGCCGACGTCTTTGTGGGTTTTGCCAACTACGCAGAGCTGTTCGCAGACCCTATCTTCATCGGCGCTTTGCGCAACACCTTCATCATCGTGGTCGTCTCGGTGCCTGTGACCTGTGCGTTCTCGCTGTGGGTCAGCTCGGCCGTCGTCGATTTGCCCGAGTGGGCCACCAGCCTCTTCCGCTGCGTGTTCTACCTGCCGGTCGTCACCGGCTCGGTGGCGGTCACCGTCGTGTGGAAGTGGATGTACAACAACTACTACGGCATCTTCAACTATCTGGGCAAGGCTGTGGGCCTCATCGACAAGAACATCAACTGGCTGGGCGATGAAAAATACGCTCTGGGCTGCATCATCCTCATCCTGCTCACTACTTCTGTCGGCCAGCCCATCGTGCTGTACGTTTCCGCACTGGGCAACGTAGACCAGTCCATCGTGGAAGCCGCTGAAGTGGACGGTGCCACCGATTTCCAGTGCTTCTGGCGCATCAAGTGGCCCGCCATCATGCCCACCACCCTGTACATCCTGGTCATCACTACCATCAACTCCTTCCAGTGCTTCGCACTGATCCAGCTGCTGACCTCCGGCGGCCCCAACCACAGCACCGATACCATCATGTACTACATCTACTACACTGCATTCAAGCTCTACCGCTATGGTTACGGCAACGCAATGGGCGTTGTGCTGGCCGTTATCATCGCCATCCTGTCGGCTGTCCAGTTCAAGTTTGGCAGTCAGGATAATTAAAGGAGGTGCCGGGCAATGACTGCAACTGCAAAAAAACAGAAACCGTTGAAGCGTCACCCCAGCAAGCTGAAAAAGATGAGCGCTTACATGATACTGACCCTCATCCTTATCAGCATCGTGGCCGTGCTGTTCGCGTTCCCGCTGTACTGGATCATCACCGGTTCCTTTAAGACCGGCGCGGCCATCAACTCCACGACCCCCGAGTGGTGGCCCAGCCAGTGGGTGCTGACCAACTACCAGAAACTTTTCGCAGGCAAGAGCGCACCCCTGTGGCAGCTGGCCGTGCCCTTCAGCCACTCTTTCAGCGCGGATGGAGAGCCGATCTATTTCTCCGTCGGCCCAACTGCTCCGGCCGCGCTGCGCTGGATGATAAACACCGTGTTCATGGCCGTCATGTCCATGATACTCACCTGCATCACCGCCGCAATGGCAGGCTATGCGCTGGCAAAAAAGCGCTTCGTCGGCCGCAAGCTGCTCTTCACCCTCATCGTCTGCGCAATGGCCCTGCCCAAGCAGGTCATCCTCATCCCGCTGCTGCGTGAGATGAGCGCACTGAACCTTTACAATACCATCTGGGCCGTCATTTTCCCCATCGTGGGCTGGCCCTTCGGCGTCTTTTTGATGAAGCAGTTCAGTGAGGGCATCCCCACCGAGATGCTGGAAGCGGCCCGTATCGACGGTGCCAGCGAGGCGCGCACCTTCGTCAGCATCGTGCTCCCGATGGTCAAGCCGGGCATCGGCGCGCTGGCCATCTTCACTTTCATCAACAGCTGGAACGATTACTTCATGCAGCTCATCATGCTGTCCAGCACCAGCAACCTGACGATCTCGCTGGGCATCGCAAAGCTGCAGGCGGAGAACAGCACCGACTTCGGCCTTATCATGGCAGGTGCCGCTCTGGCCGCTGTGCCGATCATCATCATCTTCCTTATCTTCCAGAAGTACTTCACCAAGGGCATCGCAATGGGTGCCGTTAAAGGCTAAAAAGGAGACCTATTATGAAAGACATTACCAAGTATCAGGGCGTTATCCCGGCCTTCTATGCCTGCTACGACGCAGAGGGCAATATTTCCACCGAGGGCGTCAAGGCGCTGACCCGCCATCTGATTGCAAAGGGCGTCAAGGGCGTGTATGTGGGCGGCTCCTCCGGTGAGTGCATCTATCAGCACGTCGATGAGCGCAAGGCCGTGCTGGAAGCCGTCATGAGTGAAGCCAAAGGCAAACTGACCGTCATCGCACACGTCGGCTGCAACAACACCGCCGACAGCGTCGAGCTGGCCCGCCACGCCGAGAGCGTGGGCGTGGATGCCATTGCATCGATCCCGCCCATCTACTTCCATCTGCCGGAGTATGCCATCGCCAAATATTGGAACGATATGTCGGCGGCGGCTCCCAACACCGAGTTCGTCATCTACAACATCCCCCAGCTGGCCGGCACCGGCCTGACCATGAGCCTGCTGCGCGAGATGCTCAAGAACCCCAACGTCGTTGCCGTCAAGAACAGCTCCATGCCCACCCAGGACATCCAGATGTTCAAGGATGCAGGCATTGCCGCCCGTGGTGAGGGCAATTTCGTGGTCTTCAACGGCCCGGATGAGCAGTTCGTCTCCGGCCGCGTCATCGGCGCGGACGGCGGCATCGGCGGCACCTATGCCGTCATGCCGGAGCTGTATCTTGCCATGAACGAGCACATCAACAAGGGCGAGATCGAAGCTGCCCGCGCCATTCAGTACAACGCCGACCGCATCATTTATAAGATGTGCGAAGCCCACGGCAACCTCTACGCAGTGCAGAAGGAGATCCTGCGCCGGATGTACGGCCTTGAGCTGGGCGGTGTCCGCGAGCCGATGCCCGGCCTCATCCCGGAAGATGAACCCATCGTCGCCGAAGCACAGGCCATGATCGAAGCCGCCATCGCAAAACTCTGAAAAATCAAAAAGCGCCCCCTCTCCGTCTCTCAATGAGGGGGAGAGGGCAGGCGCTCTTTGTGCTTCTGTTAAAAAACACTTGGTTAGGAGAAAATCAACATGATCTGCGACGCACTGGAGCACCTGAACCGTTATCGCGGGCTCCACCGGAATCTTGACACCGCCATCGACTATCTTACCGCCTACCATGTGGCCCACGATTTGTACGATTTGCCGCTGGGCCGCACCGAGGTGGACGGCGAGAATGTCTTCATCAACGTGATGGAGGCCGATTTGAGCCCCGACAGCACCCGCCTCGAATACCACAAAAAGTACGCTGACCTTCAAATCGATTTGACTGGCGGCGAGGGCTGGGGCTATACGAATCTGCCCGGCGAAGAGGCAGGGGAGTTTACGGGAGATATTGGTTTCAGGACCAGTCCGGATGCCGTCAGCGGCACGCTGGGCGAGGGGCGGTTCGTCCTGTTTTTCCCCGGCGAGCTGCACAAGCCCGGTGTGGCACGTCCCGGCTGTGCTCATGTGCGCAAAGTGGTCATCAAAATCAGGATGGAGGATTGATGGATATGGAGAAAGAAAAACTGTTTGAGCAAATCAAAGGCGGGCTCATCGTCTCCTGTCAGGCACTTGAGACGGAGCCTCTTTACACCAAAGAGGGCGGCGTCATGCCCCTGATGGCGAAAGCAGCCGCCATGAGCGGAGCCGTGGGCATCCGCGCCAACACCGTCCGCGACATCACCCAGATCAAACAGGTGGTGGACCTGCCCGTCATCGGCATCATCAAAAAGGATTACCCCGGCACCCCCATGTACATCACCGTCACCATGAAGGAGGTGGATGAGCTGGTGGCCTGCGGCGTGGACATCCTTGCCGTGCAGGGTACTGCCGCCATCCGCCCCGACGGCTCTACTTCGGCCCAGTTCATTCGCGCCATCAAGGCGAAATATCCCGACCAGCTGCTTATGGCTGACTGCGACAATTTCGAGAACGCTATGCTCTGCGCCGAGGCCGGCGCTGATTTCGTAGGCACCACCATGCGCGGCTACACCCCCGA
>ERZ824600.2393-NODE-2393-length-20079-cov-7.642829_pt1 | contig 20079 bp, 19 predicted proteins | sample MGYA00519933_ERZ824600 | MGnify/ENA primary metagenome ERZ824600 (study PRJEB31778, sample SAMEA3449178) | human gut metagenome | biome: human gut; feature: human-associated habitat; material: faeces | place: United Kingdom | collected 2010/2012 ... | reverse complement strand
AGGAGATGGCGGAGACGTCGCCGATGTGCTCCATCATGGCGGCGATGGCGATGGGCGCCATGACAAGGATGGAGGTCACGTCGAACTTGGCGATGACGAACTTCTGCAGACCCACAAAGTCGGCGCTCTTGACGGAGGCGAAGTTGATCAGGGGCTGCATGACGCCGTCAGCGTCCGGCAGCTTCGCGCCGCAGGCGGTGGCGATCAGCGCCACGATGTACGCGCCTACCACGCCCAGCAGGATGGGGATGATCTTGATCATGCCCTTGCCCCAGATGTTGGCCACGATGATGATGGCGATAGCCACCAGGGCCAGCCACCAACAGGTGGAGGCATTGGTCACGGCGGTGCCGGACAGGTTCAGACCGATGAGGATGATGATGGGGCCGGTGACAATGGGCGGGAAGTAGCGCATGACCTTCTTGGCACCCACCAGCTTGAACAGCAGGGCCAGCACCAGATACAGCAGACCCGCGACCACCACGCCGCCCAGGGCGTAGGGCAGCTTCTCCTCACCGGTCATGGCGGCGAACTTGCCGCTATCCAGATTGGCTACCGCCTGGAAGCCGCCCAGGAAGGCGAAGGAGGAGCCCAGGAAGGCGGGCACCTTCAGCTTGGTGCACACATGGAACAGCAGGGTGCCGATACCGGCGAACAGCAGGGTAGTCTGGATGGACAGGGGCAGGCCGTAGCCCGTCACCAGGATGGGCACCAGCACCGTGGCACCGAACATGGCAAACAGGTGCTGCAATCCCAGCAGCAGCATCCGGGGCACGCCCAGCTCCCGGGCGTCATAGATGGCGTCGTGTCCTAATTTCTTGTTCATGTGACTTGTCCTCTCTTTCTCGTTCATCCGTATATGTTTACTTACTTACAAACAGCCTAAAAAAATGACCGGTGAAAAATCACCGGTCAAATGGAAACAATATCAGAAACAAAAACAGAGGGAGCGTCGGTCCGCTTTTTCACGATCGTCTTGCAGGTCATGGCGTGTCCCTCCTCTCATTTTTCTTGCCTATTATACGGGGCACAGCCGCAAAATGCAATACACTTCTGTGCCAATATCCTGTCAAAATTTCAGAAGATGATTTGGCTGTATTGCACAAGGTCATTCGCCCCGCTTATCGCTGCCATCCGCCAATCTTAACCTCCGCCGCAAAACGGGGCACACGCCCGCCGCCACGATGATCTTCACGGCGTCTCCCGGCAGATAGGGCAGCATCCCCGCCCACAGGATGGCGGAAAACGTCATACCCTTGCCCATGTAGGCGTTGAGGATCAGCGCCATGTAGGGCATTCCCACGGCGTACAGCGCGGCCAGTCCCGCCAGCGACGCCAGTGCCATGCGTTTGGGGTCCAGACTCTCCCCTGCCACGGCACCCACCACCCATGCGGCCGGGATCAGCCCCAGCAGGAACCCGAACGTGGGCTGGAACACATAGCCAAAGCCGCCGCCCATGGTGAAGATGGGCAGGCCCACCAGCCCCAGCAGGACGTACACCGCCTGGCTCAAAGCGCCCCACCTCCGGCCCAGAAGCAGCCCCGCCATGGCCGTAAACAGATATTGCAGCGTCACGGAGCTGTACACCATCGGAATACGCAGAAACGCACCCACCGCCGTCAGCGCGGCGAACAGGGCGGTATAGACCAGCTTGCGGGTACGGGTGTTCATAGGCGTCCCTCCTCCAAAAACTGTCCTGATGATACTAAATTCCTTAACACCTGTCAACTATTTACAAACGCGGAATACAGTGCTACAATGTGTTTTCGACCGAAAGGAGATGATGGCCGTGACTTGGGATGTTCTGCGCTATGACACCGTGGACTCCACCAACAACGTATGCAAGGCCCTTGCCGCGCAGGGGCTGGACAGCACCGCCGTCATCGCCCGGGCGCAGACCGCTGGTAAGGGCCGGCTGGGCCGTTCGTTCCAATCACCGGAGGGCGGCCTGTATCTTTCCGCCCTGTGGCAGGACTGCCCGGCCGGGCAGCTGCTCACCGTGACACCGCTGGCCGCGGTGGCTGTGTGCCGCGCTGTTGAGAGCCTCTGCGACACGGACTGCGGCATCAAGTGGTGCAATGATGTGGTGCTGCACGGCAAAAAGCTCTGCGGCATTCTGACCGAGTCCTCCCTGCTCCCCGACGGCGGCGCGGCGTGGCTGGTGGTAGGTATCGGCGTCAACGTGGGCCAGACAGCCTTTCCGCCGGACATCGCGGATACAGCCACTTCCCTTGCGCTGCATGGACTGAGTGTGTCGCCGGACGCGCTGGCAGACGCCATACTGGCCCAGCTGACAGCCCTGCGGACGGTGCTGACCGACCCAGTGGAATGGCTGGCGGAATACCGGCGGCGGTGCGTGAATTTGGGCAGACCCGTGCGCGTCCTGCGAGGCAATACCGTCCGGCAGGCCACGGCGCTGGCCATAGACGAACAGTTCGGCCTGACGGTGCAGTATGAAAACGGCGAAACGGAGACAGTCCGCAGCGGCGAGGTATCGGTGCGGGGACTGTACGGATATATAGAATGAGGTGATACGATCATGAACGCAAAACTTCTCGCTCAGTTGTTCCTCACCTTTGCCAAGGTGGGCGTCATGACCTTCGGCGGCGGTATGGCCATGCTGCCCATCCTCCAGCGCGAGGTCGTGGAGGACAAGGGCTGGGCCACAGACGAGGAGCTGGTGGACTATTTTGCCATCGGCCAGTGCACCCCCGGCATCATCGCTGTAAACACCGCCACCTTCATAGGGCAGAAGCAGGCCGGTATTATCGGCGGCATCGTGGCCACGCTGGGCATTGTGTTCCCATCGCTGATCATCATCACCGCACTGGCAGGCGTCATCAACAGCTTCTCCCATCTGGCTTGGGTGCAGCACGCCTTTGCGGGTATCCGCGTATGCGTGTGCGTGCTGATCTTCAACGCGGTGGTCAAGCTGTTCAAGGGCTCTGTGAAGGATTGGGCCGCCGGGCTGATCTTCCTTGCTGTGCTGGCGGCGGCGCTGCTCACCGACCTGTCCCCCGTCATCTTCGTGGCGGCGGCCGCGGCGCTGGGCATCGTCATTCAGAACGTGATAAGGAGGGCGAAATAATGCTGTACCTCCAACTATTCTGGGAATTCTTCAAGACCGGCCTGTTCGCCGTGGGCGGCGGGCTGGCCACTCTGCCCTTCCTGCAGGATATGGCCGACCGCACCGGCTGGTTTACCCACGCCCAGTTGGCGGATATGCTGGCGGTGTCCGAGTCCACTCCCGGCCCCATCGGCGTGAACATGGCCACCTACGTGGGCTTCACCACCGGCGGCATCGGCGGCGCGCTGGTGGCCACCATCGGTCTGGTAACCCCCTCCGTTATCGTCATTCTCATCGTGGCGGCGTTCCTGAAGGCCTTTCGCGACAGCAAGTGGGTCAGCGCCGCGTTCTACGGCCTGCGCCCCGCCTCCACCGCGCTGGTGGCTGCGGCGGGCATCTCCGTAGTACCTATCGCCCTGCTGCACAGTGGTATGACCGGTCTTGCCGCGCTGAACTGGCCGGCTATCGCCCTGGCGGCCGTACTGCTGGTGTGTACCAACTGGGTACCGGTGGTAAAGAAGTGGCACCCCATCGTGTTCATCGGAATCTCCGCCCTGGTGGGCGTTCTGCTGAAATTTTGAGAAAAGGGAGACGCTGCGCGTCTCCCTTTTTGTATATATTTTCTCCCGGCAGGGCAGACTATCGCTGCTATACTGTCAGGAGGTTTGTATTCTATGTCTGAAATGTTCTGTTTTCAGTGTCAGCAGACGGCGGGCAACAGCGGCTGCGTCCGCACCGGCGTCTGCGGCAAGCAGCCGAAAACCGCCAATTTGCAGGACTATCTGGTGTGCTCCCTCATCCACCTGGCGGAGATATATGCCGCCAAGGAGGACTATCCTCCGGAAGTCACACACCTGCTGGCGGACGGTCTGTTCGCCACGCTGACCAATGTAAATTTTGACGATACAGCCTTACAGGGCTATATCCGCCGCGCCGAAAAACTGACGCCCCAGCGTCTGCCGATACAGGACCCGAGTTGGCTATGGCGCGGCGATACGGACATCGTGTCTCTGCGCGCCACACTGCTGTTCGGCATGAAGGGTATGGCAGCCTATGCCCATCACGCTTTCCGCCTTGGGCAGGAGGATGAGGCGGTCAGCCAGTGGTTCTACAAGGGGCTGTGCGCCCTGCGGCAGGAGCACACCGTTGAGGAGTGGCTGGCCCTCATCACGGAATTTGGTCTGGTAAACTATCAATGCATGGCCCTGCTGGACAAGGCCAACACCGCCGCTTTCGGTGACCCGGCGCCCGCAAAGGTCCACACGGACATCCGTCGGGGGCCGTTCATCGTGGTATCCGGCCACGATCTGGAGGACCTGCACCAGCTGCTGGAGCAGACGACAGGCACCGGTGTCAACGTGTACACCCACAGCGAGATGCTGCCCGCCCACGGGTATCCGGGGCTGCGAAAATACCCGCAGCTGGCCGGAAACTTCGGCACCGCCTGGCAAAACCAGCAAAGCGAGTTCGACAGCCTTCCCGCACCCATTCTGATGACCACCAACTGCATCATGCCGCCCCGTCCCAGCTATGCCGACCGTATCTATACCACGTCGGTGGTGGGCTATCCCGGACTGAAGCACATCCCGGAGGATCGGCAGGGCCGCAAGGATTTCTCCGCCCTCATCGACCAGGCGCTGGCCCTGGGCGGATACAGCACCGACCGGAGCATGAGTGGCATCAACGGCGGACATATCCTGACCACCGGCTTTGCCCACAAGGCGCTGGGCGACAGCGCCCCGGCGGTGATCGACGCCATCAAAAGCGGCGCGGTGAAGCACATCTTTCTGGTAGGCGGCTGCGACGGCGCGCACCCCGGACGCAACTACTACACGGACTTCGTCAAGTCCACGCCTATGGACTCGCTGATCCTGACGCTGGCCTGCGGCAAGTTCCGCTTCAATGACCTGGATCTGGGCGATATCAACGGCATCCCCCGCATACTGGACGCAGGCCAGTGCAACGACGCCTACAGCGCTGTGCAGATCGCGCTGGCCCTGGCCGATGCCTTTGGCTGCGGCGTCAATGACCTGCCGCTGACGCTGGTGCTGTCCTGGTACGAGCAGAAGGCGGTATGTATCCTGCTGACCCTGCTGGCTCTGGGCATCAAGCGCATTTACCTGGGGCCCACCCTGCCGGCCTTCCTGTCAGAGACGGTGGTCAAGACGCTGGTGGATACCTATCAGCTGCAGCCCATCACCCATCCCCAACAGGATCTGGACGCCATACTGCACCGCGGATAAAGAAACATCCCCCGGCTCCGCCGAGGGATGTTTCTTTATCCAAGCACCTCTGCCAGGCCGACCAATACCGGCATGGTCAACGCGGAGATCGCCGTCTGGACCGACACCAGGGACGAGGTCAGGGCGGTGTCCTTGCCGAAGCGGGCGGCGAACATACTCAGCAGCGCCGCCGGCGGCGCGCTGGCCGCGATCAGCAGCACCAGCGTCAGGTCATGGGACACGTTCAGCGCCAGGCAGATGCCCAGTGAGGCAAGCGGCAGCACCAGCAGCCGCAGCACCAGCGTCACCCAGGAGCTGATACCCTGCAGCGCCGCCTTGAAATTGGCGTGGCTCAGCTGATAGCCCACCACCAGCATGGGCAGCGGCGTATTCAGGTCCGCCAGATAGTTGATGGGGACCATCAGGGGTTCCGGCACCGTCACCTGCCCGAGATACAGCGCCATAGCCAGCACCACGCTGATAACGCCGGGGTTCAGCAGCAGGGGCTTCAGCCGCAGCTGGCTGCGGTCGCCTGTGATGACATAGACGCCCCATGTCCAGCTGAGTATAGTAAATACGATGACGTAGGCCGAACCATAGAACACGCCGATGCTGCCCAGCAGCGCGGCCATCAGGGGATAGCCCATAAAGCCGCAGTTGGAGAACACTGCGGCGAAGCGCAGGCAGTTCTGCCGTTCACGGTCTCTATCGCGGATCAGCAGCATGGCCGCCGCAATAAACACCACATGGAGTACGGCCGAGACACCCGTCACTACGCCGAAGTTGTGCAGTGCCGTATGTTCCAGCGGCCGTTGAAACGCCACCACCATCATACAGGGGGACACCACGTACATGACCAGGCTGCTCAGGGCCACCGAGGCGCGGTCATCCAACAGCTTGACCTTTCCCAGTACAAAGCCCACCACCAGCAGCAGGTACAGCGTGAGGATCTGCTGCCCCACGGTGAGGAATGATTGCAGCACGGCTATCCCTCCTAAGCAAAAATGCGCACCGCCTCAGTGTATCACAAAAAATCCCGGTGTCAAGTCCCCGTGAAGAAGAAAAGCGGAAGCCGCCGCTTCCGCTTTTCTTACAGATCGTTCTTATCCCGGCCCACGGACTTTTCCGTGGAAAAGCCGTCCGGATACCGGCGCTCCAGCTTCTCCAGGTTGGCCCGGAGGATGTCCTCCAGATCAAGGTCCAGCGCCGTGGCCGCCTCGGCCAGATACCAGGCCACGTCCCCCAACTCCTTGGCCAGATGCTCCCGGTCCAGCGGATGGCCCTGGGCCAGCCACTTCTTCACGATGTCGATGGCCTCGCCGGACTCACCGCACAGGCCCATGACGCTGTTGATAAGCACATCCCGGCCCTTCAATTCGGGATTTAGCGAAGCCATGGCCCGCTGCTGGTATTCATTGATGGTCATAACGCCGTACCCTCCAACAATGCCGGTATCTGCCGCAGATCCGTCACCTGCCAGGTCACATCCGTACCCTCTGCCGCGCCGGGGCGGCGGTAGTAACAGGTCTTCATGCCATACTGCCGGCCGCCGGCCATGTCGGAGGTCAGGGAGTCCCCTATGATCACACAGTCCTTCGGCGCGATGGCCGCTTCACATCCATCGTTCAGTGCCGCAAACGCCCTGTCAAAAAAGGCCCGGGCCGGCTTGGACGCACCCAGTCTCTCCGACACGAAGAACCAATCGAAATACCGCTTCATACCCGCCAGTTCCAGCCGGTGGAGCTGCTGGTCGTATGGTCCGTTGCTGGCCACCGCCAGCGAATACTTGCCGTGGAGCGCCTCCAGCAGTTCCATGGCCCCGTCCACGGGGATAGCGCTGTCGTACAGGGCCGCGCGGAAATACTTTTCGAATACCTGCCCGTCAAAATCGATATTCAGTGCTCGGAACACGTTGTTCCAGCGGATCTCTTCCAGCTCACGGAACGTCAGCGTGCCCTGCTCGATCTGCCGCCAGAGTTTTCCGTTCTCCCGGTGGAACACGGCCTCCATGTACGGCTCGTAGGGCTTCAGTCCAAAGTGCGCGAAGCCCTCCCGCATGGTCTGCCGGATGTAGGCGTCAAAATCCAGCAGGGTGTTGTCGATGTCGATAAAAATCATCTGCATGGGGTACCTCTCAGATAAAGAACTTACGGTGCAGGCTGCGCCGCAGGGGCTTGCACATGGCGATGACCAGCAGCATGGCCCCCAGCACCACCCCCGCCGCCAGCGGGTAAAAGGACCAGAGGAACGTCTCGTGCAGGCCGAAGGTCAGGTTCAGCAGAAACTCCACCAACACCGCCATGCCGCCGGACAGGATCAGCGCCCCGCCGCAGATGTACAGCGCCGCGCCGGGCAGATACCGCAGCAGCGTCACCATGGCGCACACCAGCAGCCCTGCCGCGCCTGTGACCGGCAGCGCAAAGGTCAAAAACCAGTGGCCTCCGGTGGCGTAGTTCACATACAGCAGGAACACGCCGATGGCCGCGAAGTCAATGGGCACGAAGATCACCGGGTTGGGCCGCTTAAACCACAGAGGCAGCACCGCCAGGATATACAGCAGCAGCAATCCGCCCACGGCAAAGCCGGACCAGACGATGGTCCCGTTGATGCGCCAGTCGCACAGCACGGTGATGACCGCCGGCAGCAGCATACACACAGAGATGACGAACAGCACGCCGATGCGGCTGACCTCCTCGTGGCGGGGGTGGTCAGCCGGCGGGTAGGGCGGCTCACCCTGTCCGCAGGGCAGATCGGGATGAAATACCCGGGTGCCGCACAGGGGACAAACGCGCTCGCTGTCCGCCAGCTCCACGCCACATTTGATGCAATACATAAGAAAGGCTCCTTTCTCCCGTTGTGTCAGCGCATATTGCTCTCGACCTTAACGGGCAGTCCCAGCCGATGCAGCACACGGTAGAAGTGATACTCCAGCTCCGGCTCCTGGATACTGCGGATACAGTTGATATAGGCTGTATCCCCCCAGGTGACCACACCGCAGTTGTGGGGTGCCTTTGCCTGTACACCGATGATAAAATCCATCCGGCGCACATAGGGCACCATCACCTCCGGCAGCTCCACACGGCCCAGGTTGGACAGGCACAAGCAGGACTTGCACTCGCCCACCGTGTCAAACACGGCCTTCATGGCGATATTCTTGATGAACAGCGGCATGACCCGCAGCACGGGCGAACGTTCGCTGGCCACATTGGCGGCAAACTTGGCCCGCATAGTCCAGCGGTTGTTCTCCAGTCCCATCTTGTGGTGCACCAAGGCACACAGCTCCTGAAAGCTGCACGCCCCCAGCCGCGGATCGATCTCCGGGGTGATATAGGACGCAAAGTTCCGCAGCGTTTTGCTGGGGAACAGCTTTCGCAGATTTACCGGCAGCAGCACCTTCACCGGCTTACGGTGGCGGGGGTTGGGCACCTTCTCCGTCTGCAGCTCCAGAATAGCCTGCATCATGGCGGCACACAGCAGCTCCGTCACGGACACGCCGTGGTCTTTGGCGCAGGAACGCAGCTTATCCGCCGGCACCATCAGCGTCACCAGGTCCTTGTAGCCATCTGTCTCCGGCGTGCCGGTCAGGTGCCAGGCCGTGGCCTCGGCGCGGCTGGCGGTCACATCCCCAGCATACCGGGCAAAGCTGTCCTCCAGCTCCTCCGGCGACGGCTCCTCTAACCGTCCCAGTACGCCCTTTTCCGCAGGGACGGAGATACCGTACTTCTCACTGAGATACTCCGCCAGCAGCGATTTGACGAACACCAGCGCGCCGGTGCCGTCGGTCAACGCATGGAAAAACTCCACCGCAAAGCGGTCCTTATACACCAGCACCCGGAAGGCGCACTGCCGCACCTGGCGGAACGGCGCATGGGCCAGCGGGCAACTCTTTTCGTCCTGTATGGGCGGCGTGTGGGGTATCTCCTCCAGATAGTACCAGAACACACCCCGCCGCAGCCGTACGGCAATGGACGGGAAACGCCGCACCGTCACATCCAGCGCCGCTGCCAGCACCGCGCGGTCTATCGACTCCGTCAGTGTGGCGGAGATGCGGAAAAAATTGTTCCAGTTGCGCCGCTTGGCAGCGGGATATATCTTGGCCGCGTTGTCCAGACGCATCCACCGCAGGCTCCGGGCCGGGGACAGGTTCTGCGTCATAAAGCGGTTGATCTCATAGATATCCTGCTCCATGTTCTCCTGCAGGCAGTAGAGCACATAGGCGTGCCAGCGCCCCGGCGCAATGATCAGCCTGCTTTTGCTCCCGGCCTTTTTCAGCCGTTCATGCAATCCCCGGGCGTCATCCAGCAATATCTCATCGCCGCCGGCGAAGATCAGCGTCGGCGGGAAGCCCGTCAGGTCGCCCAGCAGGGGCGAACACAGCGGGTCCGTGGGGTCCTGTGTATAGCACCTGGCGTAGAATTGCAGCAACTCCTCCGTCAGGGACGGATCGTTGTCCCGGTTGAATTCGTAGGACTTCCCGGAACCGGTCAGGTCCACCCAGGGCGAGATGGCGATGAGCCCGCAGGGCAGCTCCCGGCCCAGCTGCTTCAGCCTCAGGCACAGGGCGCAGATCAGCCCGCCGCCGGCGCTCTCGCCGCACAGCAAAATCTGCTGCGGCGCGTAGCCCTTTTTCAGCAAATAGTCGTAGGCAGTCAGTGCATCCTCCAGCGCGGCGGGATAGGGGTTCTCCGGTGCCAGGCGGTACGCCCCGCAGAACACGCGCACACCGCACTCGCTGGCCAGCGTAGCCGCAAAGCCCTTGGCATAGTCCAGACTGCCGCAGGTATAGCCGCCGCCGTGGAGATACAGCACCACGCCGCTGCGGCGCTCGTCCTTAGGCATGACCCACGCGCCCTTGAACTGCTCGAAGTCGTGGTCGCGGAAGATCACCTCCCGCTTGTGCAGGGCGCTCATCAGCTCGCCCAGCTTATCCTGTCCCTTGCGGGTGGTCTCCAGTGAGCAGCCCGCCACAAAGGGCTTAAAAAAGTTCAATTGTGAACGCACCAGCTTTGCCGATAATTCCATTGTGGTCGTTCCTTTCCTCGTTGCTGATAGATGATTATACCATATTGTGCAAGTCTTGTAAACCAAGCCAGACCGGACGAACGAGCCGCTTTTGTACCGCGTCTCAAACACGAGTCTTTTCTTTACAGCCGCAGTACAGCCATGGTATACTGAGGCAAAAGGATCCGGACAGGGGTGATGACACATGGCCTCAGGAAAAAAATCGGCGTGGAAACGGCGGGTACGGGAATTCCGCAATTACCTGCTGTGTCTGGTATTGGGCGGTATATTTCTCTTTATGAGTCTGACCCAGCCGATATATACGGAAGAAAACACCATGGAAATTTACGCCGACTCCGAAAAGGCACTGATGTCCAGTCAAGAGTGCAGATTATATCCTATTCCGTTGTTGATATGCACGGACGGAAGGGAATACACCTTTGGCTTTTCGTGCTACAAGAAGATTCCTTCCGATTTCAACAGCACTCCTCATTCGATTCGTATCCGTGTCTATACCGGCTATAATTGGCGGCCTTGGGATGCGACTCCCGAAATAGCAGAGCTGGAAGCGGATGGTACGCTGTGTTTTTCACTGCGTGATTCTAACAGAGAGCGGAAAACCAGCCGGGTAATTCTCGTTTCGATCGGCGCAGCATTTACCGGCATCTTTGCACTTAGCGCATACGACATTTTCCTGTCACCGACTGTGCAGAGGAAACGTCAAGCGAAGGAACGAGCGAAACGGAAAGCACAAAAACGAGATAGAAGCAACCGTGAATCAGCTCCCAAAAGTTAGACAACTCCGGCCTGCTTCGACTCAGCAAAAAAGGCGGCTGACGCCGCCTTTTTTGTGTTTTACAGATCCAGCTTCAGATCGCCGTCCTTGATCCACCCCCACTTCCGTAGGGGGATGGCGATGAGCCACGTCAGCACGGCGGGCAGCACAAAGGAGATCAGCACCAGGCCCAGCCAGTCCATGCCGGTGACGGCGGCCTTTGCGCCGCTGGCCACATCGTTGACCCAGCCGGTGTAGACGCCGATCTGCCCCACCAGGCCGCAGGTACCCATGCCGGAGGACACCGGCGCGCCATTCATCTCCAAGCGGAACAGGCAGGTGGCGACAGGGCCGGTGATGGCGGCAGCCAGCGTAGGCGGTATCCATATCCGGGGATTGCGGACGATATTGCCCATCTGCAGCATACTGGTGCCCAGGCCCTGGGCGGCCAGGCCACCCCAGCGGTTTTCACGGAAGCTCATAACGGCGAAGCCCACCATCTGGGCGCAGCAGCCCGCCACGGCGGCACCGCCGGCCAGACCCGTCAGGCCCAGCGCTGCGCAGATGGCCGCACTGGAGATGGGAAGCGTCAGCGCCATGCCGACCAGCACAGAAACCACAATGCCCATCAGAAGCGGCTGCAGCTCGGTGGCCCACATGATGAGGCTGCCCACGGCGGACGCCACCGCGCCGATGGACGGCGCAAACAGCGCGCTCAGGCCGACGCCCACCAGAATTGTGACGGCAGGGGTCACGAGAATGTCGATCTTCGTCTCCTTGCTGACCAGCTTGCCGACCTCGGCGGCAATGATGGCAATCAGGTAGACGGCCAGGGGGCCGCCTGCGCCGCCCAGCTCATTGGCAGCGCCGCCCACGGCGATCAGGCTGAACAGCACCAGCTGCGGCGCGTGCAGCGCGTAGCCGATGGACGCGGCCATGGCCGGGCCCGCGACTGCCGCCGCATAGCCGCCCGCCGTGACCAGAAACGCCAGCCCCAGCTGCTGGCCCAGCGTCTTGATGATCGTGCCGATCAGCAGGCTGGCGAACAGTCCCTGCGCCATCGCGCCCATGGCGTCGATGCCGTAGCGGTGCGCCGAGATCACGACGTCCTTGCGCTTGAAAAACGATTGTACCGATTGGATTGCTTGTTCCATGGGTATACTCTCCTCTTTCCTCTGAATTGTAAAAATTCTAGCACTTTGCCCCGCAAAAAACAATCCGTTTGATTGAAAAAGCCATGCAAATGCGCTACAATTATAAATAAACCAGCAAAAAGGGGAGAGATACCCATGGTCGAAAATTTTACCGCCCACATCACACCGTTTGGGCTGGACCGCAACACCTTTGTTTACCTGCCCGATGACTGGCAGTCGTCCGGCAGGCGCTACCCCGTTGTGTACATGTTTGACGGGCACAACCTGTTTTTTGACTCTACCGCGACCTACGGCACCTGCTGGGGCCTGAAGGAATACATGGACGCCCACCCGCAGGCCCTCATCGTTGCGCCGGAGTGCAACCATGAGGGCAACGCCCGGCTTGAGGAGTACAGCCCCTACGACTTTGCGTGGCAGGAATACGATATAAAGGGCCGCGGCAAGGCGTATCTGGACTGGATGGTTCAAGAATTAAAGCCGCTCATCGACGCAAAATATCCCACGCTGCCGGATCGGGAGAACACAGCCATCGGCGGGTCGAGCATGGGCGGGCTGATGAGCCTGTACGGCGTCACGGCGCATAACGAGACGTTCAGCCGCGCGGCCTGCCTGTCGCCGTCGGTGCGGTTCAGCTTTACCGAGGTGAAGGCCGACATCAAAAAAGCAAAGCTGGCTCCCGGCACGCGGGTCTATATCAGCTGGGGCGAGCGCGAGGGCAATGGCCGCCGCGCGCTGGCCCAGTACACCGGCAAGGCGCTGGAGGTCACGAACCTGCTGACCGCCGGGGGCGCGACGGTCTACCCCTACTGCCAGCTCGACGGCAGGCACTGCGAGGCCGACTGGCGGCGTCAGCTGGGGCGCTGCTTTACATTTCTGTTCGGATGGGGGTAAGCCGTGGCAAAGCAAAACAAAAGCAAAAAGAAAAAGCGCCCCGCCCCGCAGGCCCCGGCGGCCAAGCCCGCCCAAACCGCACCCGCGCCGGAGCAGCCGCCCCGCACGGCTAAGCTGATGGCGGCGCTGTGCTATCTGAATGTGCTCATCCTCATCCCCGCCTGCACAAAATGGCGGCACGATGAGTTTGTAAAGTTCCACCTGAATCAGGGCCTTGTTGTGCTGGCGCTGGCCACGGTCTGCGCCTGCGTCGGCTTCCTGCCCCACGGCAGTGAGCTGGGCCTGACCCTGACGCTGCTGGTGGATGTGCTGTCCCTCGTCGGGCTGGTGCAGACCCTGCGCGGACTCAAAAGCCCGCTGCCGGGCATCTGGCGCATCACCCGCGCGTTCCATCCTTTTAACTGAACAGGAGATGCTAGTATGTCTAAAGCTGTTATCTTTTTTGCCCCCGGCCTTGAGGAGTGCGAGGGTCTGCTCTGCGTGGACATCCTGCGCCGCGCCGGTGTCGAGGTCACGATTGCCGCCGTCGGCGGGGAGAAGATCGTCAAGAGTGCCCGTCAGATCAGCGTTGTGGCCGACGCTCTGGCCGAGGAGCTGGACTACACGGTGTTTGACGCCTGCATCCTGCCCGGCGGCATCCCCGGTGTGCCCAACCTGAAAGCCGACGCCACGGTGCGCCGGGTCTGCCGGGACTTTGCCGCCGAGGGTAAGGTCGTGGCCGCCATCTGCGCCGCGCCCACCGCGCTGGCGGCGTTCGGCGTGTTGAACGGCAAAAAGGCCACGGTCTACCCCGGCATGGACGCCGACCTGACCGCCGCAGGGGCCAGCTACACCGGACTGCCCCTCACCATCGACGGCAGCATCGTCACCGGCGAGGCCCTCGGTGCCGCCATCCCGTTTGCGCTGGCGCTTGCCCGCATCCTGGCCGGTGCCGACGCCGCCAACAGGGTCAAGAGCGCGATCGTGTATCAGTAATTTATAGGTCGGCGTCCCCGACGACCCGCGGGAGCCTGCGGCCGCCGCGAAGCTCCGCGGGCGGACAATGCCCGCCCCTACAGCCATACAATAAAACGCCCTGCCTTTTTCAAGACAGGGCGTTGCTTATAGAGAGGCACTCGAAAAATTCCAGAAAGGCAAAGCCATTTTCCAAATTTTTTTCTAGGTGGCTCGCTCCACTCCGTTCCGCTCGCAGCGCCATTCTTCAAATATTTTCTGATTATTATCTGAAAAATCGGCGGAGAAACGACGGAGCTGTTTATAATCTGAAATCGATTCGGGGAAGAAAAGGGGCCCCGGCGCGGAGCGCCGGGGCCTAATCCTATTTTGCTCAACATTCTGCCTTTTTGGACGGATTGTTTTGCCCTATGTCAGCTTTTTTAGTTATTTCCGACCACGCTGCAGCTCGATCCAGGCCAGGTCGCCTCTCTCCAGACCGTGGATCAGAACCTCCGCGGTGGCGATGTTTGTGGCGACAGGGATCGTGTGCATGTCGCACAGGCGCAGCAGCATCATGTCGTTCGGCTCGCCGGGCTTGGCACCGACGGGGTCACGGAAGAACAGCAGCATGTCCACTTCGCCGCAGCCGATCATGGCAGCGATCTGCTCGGCACCGCCGCGGCCTCCCGGATACAGCGTGCGCACCGGCAGACCGGTAGCATCATGGACGATTTTGCCGGTCACGCCCGTGGCGATCAGGTCATTCTCAGACAAAATGCGCACATAGGCAGTGCAGAACTGAGCCATCAATTCCTTGCGGGAATCGTGGGCAATCAAGGCAATTCTCATGGCTGAACTCTCCCCCTACAGCGGCCACCGCATGGCCGTAAAACAAGCGTATACTCTATAATATAATATATGCACAAAAAATGCAAGTGCGGCAGCCGCAAAAACTGACAAAAAATGCGCCGTCCGGCCAAGTGCTTGGCGGATTGCCCAAACAGTACCGAAAAATTTTGGTAAAACAGCGCGGCGCAGTTGTGCTATAATGAAAAAAACGGACAGAACAATGTACAGCTTTCTGTCTAAAAGGAGGATTCACCATGAGGAAATCAGCCCAGACCGTCATCCGCCCGGATGCCTATTATACCATCGCCGCCGCCAATGGCCGCGTGCTGGAAGTGGCCGATTTCAACACCGAGAACGGCGCGTCCGTCCGCCTGTGGAGCTACGAGGGTCAGCCCTGGCAGCAGTGGCAGTTTGTGGAAGCGGGGGACGGCGAGTACCGCATCAGGAACCGCTTTACGGGCAAGGTCATGGACTTGGCCATGTCCGGCGTCTGCAACGGCACCTGGGTCCACCAGTGGACCCAGACCGCGGGCGCGGGTCAGCGCTGGCAGATCGTGGAGGCGGGCGGCGGCAAGGTCAAGCTGCGCAACGTCCTGGCCGATAAGGTCATTGACCTGGTGGGAATGCGCGTGGAGAACGGCACCCAGGCCCAGATCTGGCAGGATGTCTTTGGCGAGAACCAGCTCTGGAAGCTCGACCCTGTGCCCGAGCGCCTGCTGAACAAGGAGACCCCCGCCCCGACGCCCGCCGCCAAAAAGCCCGCCAAAACCACCCGCACCCAGACCGAGAAGAAAAACTCCGGCAAGGCCGCAAGGCGCAGCAGCAAGAATAAATGATTGAAAAGCCTTCCCCCACGGGGGAAGCTTTTTTTCTGTTGCGGGAAGCGAAAAATGTTGCTATAATAAAGCAAAGACAAAAAACCGAAAGGCAGTACGACCATGCAGTTTACCGAACTTACGAACGTTTCACCCGAAATCATCCGCGCTACACAGGCGATGGGCTTTGCCGATATGACCGAAATCCAGGAAAAGGCCATCCCGCTGATGCTGGCCGGGCACGATATGATCGCCAAAGCCCCCACGGGCACCGGCAAGACTGTGGCGTTCGGCATTCCCATTCTGTCCAAGGTCGATCCTGCCAGCCTGAAGCCGCAGGCCGTCATTTTAAGCCCCACGCGGGAGCTGGCCCAGCAGATCGCCCAGGATCTGCAAAATCTGGCGCAGTTTCTGCCTGACATCAAAATCGTCTGCGTCTATGGCGGCGCGGGCATGGACAAGCAGCAGCGCCAGCTCAAAGCCGGCTGCCAGATCGTCGTTGCTACGCCGGGCCGCCTGATGGACCACTACCGCCACCACGCCATTGATGTCTCCGACGTCAAAACCGTCGTGCTGGACGAGGCCGACGAGATGCTGAACATGGGCTTTTACAAGGACGTCAAGTACATCATCGACCTGATGAAGCACCGCGAGAGCCTGTCGATGTTCTCGGCGACCATCAGCCGCGAGGTGCTGGACATCGGCTGGCTCTATCAGCACAACGCCGCCGAGGTCAGCGTCCAGCCCGTCGAGGATTCCAGCCCGAAAATTGCCCAGTACAAGCTGCTGACCACGGGCCGTGACAAGCTGGCCGACGCTGCGCAGATCATCATTGACGAGGGCTACAAGCGGGTCATGATCTTCTGCAACACCAAGTACAACACGGGGATGCTGGCCAACCAGCTTGCCCGGCTGAACTTCAACGTGGACTGCCTGCACGGCGACCTGTCCCAGGCTGAGCGCAACCGCATCATGACGCGGTTCAAGGCCGGGAAGATCGATGTGCTGGTCGCCACCGATGTGGCAGCGCGCGGTATTGACGTTTCCGATGTGGATGCCGTCATCAACTACGACGTGCCCGAGGAAAACGAGCACTACACCCACCGCATTGGCCGCACGGGCCGCGCCCGCAAGCAGGGCGCGAGCTACCTGTTCTACACGAAGGAGGAGCAAAAGCGCGTGGACCAGCTGCTGCGCCTGACCCGCAACACCGACGACTGCAAGAGCGTGAAATTTGACTTTAACCATGAGCATCTGAAAATCGAGGACACCGCCCCAGCAGATAAGTTCCAGATCAAGGCATATTTTTAAGGCAGTAGAGCCGTAGGGGCCGGGCATGCCCGGCCCGGAGGTTTACGCGGGATGCCCTTTATGGGCCGATTTGCAGGCAGGGGCCTTGACCCCTCCGCGGCGGCCAGAGGGCTGGCCGCCCTCTACAGGCTGCCCCAAAAGTATTGGTGCAAAACAAAAAGCGACCACCTGTTTCTCAGATGGCCGCTTTTATTTTGCCTGTTACAGGCTTTCGATCATATTTGCCACGATCTCCGTCGCGGTCTTGACGTACTCGGTGATGCTGAACTGCTTGACAACGAGCACCTCATAGCCGCTCTCGTCGGCGTTGTCGCTCATGGCGCGCAGGATGACGCAGGGCACGCCGTTGCGGCCCGCGATCTGGCTGACCGCCGCACCCTCCATTTCGACGCAGTCGGGGTGGCACTTTTCCTCAATCGCCTTTTTCGTCTCGGCGTCGCCGACGAAGGTGTCACCCGTGGCGATCTTGCCCGCGATGGCCTTCACGCCGCAGGCAGTGCAGGCGTCCAGCGCGGCCTGCACCAGCGCAGGATCGCCGTGGTACTCGGTCTGGAACGGTGCACTCTGGGCAATCATGCTCAGCTCGGCGTCGTGGTAGACGACGGTCTCACCGACGCAGACGTCGCCGATGCCGATCTTGCTGGTCATATTGCCCGCAATGCCGCTGAAAATCAGCTTATCAATGCCGTATTTTGTGCACAGCACCTGCACGGTGGATGCGGCGTTGGCCTTGCCCATGCCCGCGCAGCAGACGACGACCTGTTTGCCCTGCAGCGTGCCGCAGTGGTACTCGACCCCGGCGTAGTTCTCTTTGGTCACGTTCTCCAGCCGTGCGCACAGCTGGTCGACTTCGTCGGGCATAGCGCCCATAATGCCAATAATCACGGTCAAACCTCCGTTAAACGTTGAACAAAAATTCGATAACGTCACCGTCGTTCACGACGTACTCCTTGCCCTCGGTGCGCTGCAGGCCTTTGGCCTTGACGGCGGCATAGTTGAAGTCGGCGTCCTCCAGGTCTTTGTACGCGATGACCTGCGCACGGATGAAGCCGCGCTCAAAGTCGCTGTGGATCTTGCCGGCAGCCTGCGGGGCCTTGGTGCCCTTCCTGATGGTCCAGGCGCGGCATTCCTTCTTGCCGTCGGTCAGGAAGCTGATGAGGCCCAGCAGCTCGTAGCTGGCCTTGATGAGCTTGTCCAGACCTGTGGACTCGATGCCCATTTCCTGCAGGAACGCAATTTTTTCCTCCTGCGTGGAACCGGCAATGTCCTCCTCGGTTTTGGCGCAGATGGGAATGGCCTGGGCGTTTTCCTCCTTGGCGCGGGCGGCGACAAGCGGGAAGTACGGGTTCTCGTCCAGCCCGCCCAGCAGGTCGTCCTCACCGACGTTGCAGGCGTAGATGACGGGCTTGGCGGACAGCAGGCCCAGCTCCTTGCGGGCGGCCTTCACGGCGTCGTCGCTCTCGTCAAAGTCAAAGCTGCGCGCGGGCTTGCCGCTCTCAAGCCAGGCGGCCAGGTCGGCCAGCCAGGCAGCCTCGGCGGCAGCGGCCTTGTTGCCGGTCTTGGCAGCCTTCTGCTGGCGGCCCAGGCGGTTGCTGACGACCTCGAGGTCGGCCAGGATCAGCTCCAAGTCGATGGCATCAATGTCGCGGATGGGGTCAACGCTCTCGGGCTTGTTGACGTCCTCGACCACATGGATGATGTTGTCATCGTCGAAGCAGCGCACAACATGGACGATGGCGTCGCACTCGCGGATGTGGCCCAGAAACTTGTTGCCGAGACCCGCGCCCTGGCTGGCACCCTTGACCAGACCTGCAATGTCAACAAACTCAACGATGGCAGGCGTTTTCTTGTCAGTCTGCCAGATTTCGGCCAGCTTGTCCAGCCGCGGGTCGGGCACGGGCACGATGCCGGAGTTCGGCTCAATCGTGCAGAAGGGGTAGTTGGCCGCCTGCGCGTTCTGGGTGCTGGTCAGCGCATTGAACAGGGTAGACTTGCCCACGTTGGGCAGACCCACAATACCTAATTTCATATTTCAAAATTCTCCTTTGAATTTTTGCTGAATTTTTGTCATGCGGGATCGGCGCACAGGCCGATTTGCATATATAAATGTATTATAGCAGATGCGTTCTTTTCTCTCAAGCCGTTTTTGAAATAATCTTCCCCGGGGTGCGCCGCCTGCGCAGAAAAACCGCAAAAAATTCCCAGGAACCCGACGATCTGTTCTTTTTTTGTCCACAATTATGCGGTATAATACCCTTGTATCGATACCGCCGCAGGCGGGCAAGGAGGAAACTAAGATGGCAAATGAGAAAATTCTGGTCGTTGATGACGATAAAAATATCTGCGAGCTGCTCCGACTGTATCTGGTCAAGGAGGGCTACAACGTGACGATGGTCCACGACGGCGGCGCGGCGCTGGCAGAGTTCGACAAGCTGCACCCGGATCTTGTGCTGCTGGACGTTATGATGCCGGTCATGGACGGCTGGGAGGTCTGCCGCCATATTCGTTCCAAGTCCCAGGTGCCCATTATCATGCTCACGGCCCGTTCCGAGGAGGACGACGAGCTGCAGGGCTTTTCCTTGGGGGTGGATGAATACATCGCCAAGCCCTTCAGCCTGAAAATTTTGCTGGCCCGCATCGAGGCGGTGTTCCGCCGGGGCGCGCCCGAGGAGCCGGCGGCCCGCCCCGTGGTGGACGGCCTGCTGGTGGATCCGGTGGGGCGCGAGGTCAAGGTGGACGGCCAGCCGGTGGAACTGACCTATACCGAGTTCGAGCTGCTGACCTACCTGATGGACAAGGACGTTCAGAAGTCTACCGTAGACAAGGGCGGCGTTCCGTGCCGTTACTCCAGCCTGCAGGATGCCGAGATCCTCAAGACCTATCCTCAGTATGAGGTTGTCTGCAAGGCTCTGGAAGGCGGTATGTATCGTCCCGTGATTGCTGAGTGGACTCAGTTCTACACCATTCTGGGCGCTGAGATGGACAACATCGTCAACGGTGTCAAGACGGTCGATCAGGGCCTGGCCGATGCCCAGACTCAGTTGGAAGCTCTGATGA